>Ga0257121_1003491_pt1 | contig 10267 bp, 8 predicted proteins | sample SI106_100metaG_FD_190180 | JGI IMG/M metagenome (GOLD analysis project Ga0257121, IMG submission 190180) | Marine microbial communities from Saanich Inlet, British Columbia, Canada - SI106_100 | ecosystem: Environmental > Aquatic > Marine > Inlet | place: Canada: British Columbia | collected... | reverse complement strand
TAATTTTAGCCAGTGAGGATCAGATCATCGCTCTTTGGTCTGGGCTAGGTTTCTATAGAAGAGCAAAAAATATTTATAAAGCAAAGGAGCAGATAAAGAATTCATTTAATAAAAAATTTCCTGATAGCCTTAATGGTCTGATGTCTCTTCCCGGCATTGGTGAATCAACCGCAGGGGCAATAATGTCTATTGCATATAACAAATCATATCCAATCCTAGATGCAAACGTTAAAAGAGTGCTTGCCAGATACTCAAATGTTACTGAAGAGTCTGCTTCAAAAAAAAATAAGGCTTTGTGGGAGATATCAAGAAAAGAGACTCCAATAAATAATGTATTTGACTATACACAGGGAGTTATGGATCTTGGTTCTACTATATGCAAGCCAAAAGACCCACTTTGCACAAAATGCCCTATAGTCTCTATATGTGATTCTGCATTTACGATAGTTACTGATAATTCTAAAAAAGAAAAAATAAAAAAAGATAAGTCACAAGTAAATATTAACTTTACTCTTGCTCATACAGATAACGAATACCTTCTATTTAAAAGGAATGAAAAAACATTTTGGGAAGGATTATGGCTTCCATCTGAACAGCCAAAAATACATAAAATTTTTAAAAAAAAATCTTGCAGTGAAGCTCATATAAACAGAAAACATAAATTAACTCATTTAGATTTAAATATGAGCATTACACTATTAAGATATAATAATTCTTTTGATATTAACTCAAATAGCGAATATCGCTGGGTAAAAAAAATTGATATTAACAATGTTGGTATGCCGGCGCCAATTAAAAAAATAATTTTAGAAATATGACAGATACAGTTTTTTGCAAAAAATTTAAGGAAGAGCTGCCAGCACTTAAGATACCACCAATGCCAGGACAGAAAGGACAAGATCTTTTGTTATCAATCTCACAAAAGGCATGGGATGAATGGAAATCGCATCAGACAACTCTCATTAATGAAAAGAGATTGGATATGTCTAATGCAGATAGTAGATTGTGGTTAATGGACCAAATGGATAAGTACTTTAATAATGAGGATTATGAAAAAGCTTCTGGTTTTAAGGCCTTAGATTAAAAAAAGTAGCCGTTTTTTAAAGCGGTTTAGAGCCCTTCTTTTTGATTTACAAAATAAAAAAAATAGAGTCTAATTTAGTCTAATAATGAGGACTAAATTTGACTAATAAAACGAACTCTAAATTTCCTACAGAAGCTGATATAGTCATTGTAGGAGTGGGTGGGATAGTTGGCTCAATGCTTGCTTACTGGCTTGCTGATCTTGGCCAAAAAAATATTGTTGGCTTAGAAAAATCCTCTGTCATTCCATCTGATATAGCATCCACTGCTCACGCATCAGACTTTGTTTACAACACAACCCATGACAAGCTCGGATGTTGGACAACTGAATTCAGTAGAAAGTTTTATGAAGATAATGGCTTCTTTTTAAAAAAAGGAGGTCTCGAGATATGTAGAAAAGATGATGATGCTCGATGGGAAGAGCTCAAAAGAAAGGTAGCATCAGGCAAAGCCTTTGGTACGAATGTTAGATTAATATCTGCCTCCGAAGCTAAAGAAAAATTTCCATTGTTAGAAGAGGAATCTATAAGAGGTGCTATGTGGGATCCAGATGCTGGTCTAGTTACACCTCGATCACAAGATGTAGTTAGTTTTGCTGTAGAAACTGCAAAAGATAAAGGCGCTCTTAAGACATTTACTGACACACCAGCGATTGACTTTGAAATTGAAAATGGAAAAGTTGTTGGGGTAAAAACCGATAAAGGAATAATTAAAACTACTAAAGTTGTTATTGCATCAGGTATATGGGGACCATTAATGGGGAAAAAAGCTGGGGTTCCTGTTCCACTAATGCCTTTAGAACATCCTTTGCTATTTTTTGGACCATTACCTGAAGCGCAAGGTGCTGAAGATTTTTTAGTTTATCCACTTTTAAGAGATCAAGGAAATTCTGCATATGTAAGGGATACTGGGAGACTGCATGGCGGAATGCTTGAGTGGGGTTTTTATGAAGATAAGAATCCAAGACTGGTTGATCCAGAGGACATTGGTAACCCAGAAAAAACAATGGGATCAGATTCTATGCGCTATCTAGATCTTGAAGAGGTTGCAGGGCCTCTAGAAAAGGCTTTCGAAACAACGCCTATTCTAAATGAGCTCGGATGGGATGAAAAAAGTTCTTTCAATGGGCTTCTATCAGTTACTCCAGATGCGGGATCTTTAATAGGCGAAAGCCCAGAAGTTAGAGGTTTTTGGCTATGTGAGGCTGTCTGGGTAAAAGATGGCCCAGGATGCGCAAGGCTTTGCGCTGAATCAATGGTTCTTGGTAAGACTCAAGTAGATATGCATGCATTTGATATAGCAAGATTCTATCCTGAACAAAAAGAAAAAGAATTTGTTAAAAGTAGGGTCTATGAGAACTCTCAAACCGTATACACCCCTGCTGTTCATCCAAGAGAGCCTTACATTAGTGAAAGGGAAAAATTTGTCAGTCCTTTCTATAAAAGAGAGAAAGAGCTTGGTGGCCACTTTGATAATGAGGTAGCAAGATGGGAGCGAGCATTAGCTTATGAGAGCAATAGAGATAAGCTTGAAGAGTATTTAGCAGATATTCCTGTCAGAGGAAATGAATGGGATCGACGCCATGTGCCTTATGAGCTTGCCAATGCTGAGCACTTAGCCATGAGTGATTCGGTGGGGATGATTAACCTTTCTCATTTTCCCATTATGGATATCGAAGGTCCAGATGCAGAGCAAATGCTAGAGTATCTTTCAGTTGCTAAAGTTGGTGGGAATACTCCTATTGGGAAAGTAGTTTATACAAACTTTCTTGATGAAGATGGTGGTGTTCATGCTGATTTAACAATTTCTCGTCTTGGAGATAATAAATACAGAATAGTAACTGGTGGCGCAGATGGAAACAGAGACTGGGTTCTTTTGAGAAACTATCGCGATGATAATGGTTTAAATGCAGATATCAGAATACGCACTCATGAAGTTGCAACGCTTGGGTTATGGGGCCCTCAAGCAGAAGCTGCTTTGGGTAATTTTATTGATCCAAATGAAATTACTTTAGAAAACTTCCCTTTTGTAACTGCAAAAAATTTAACTCTAAGTTTGTCTGGAGGTAAAAAAATTGAAGTCTGGGCAGCTCGAATATCTTATGTGGGAGAAAATGGCTGGGAGATTTATTTAAATAATAATAGCGAGGAAGGTTTAGCTCTTTATGACTCTTTACTTGAAGTGGGTGTGGTTCCTGTTGGTATAGAAACCTATGCTAATAGCAGACGTCTTGAAAAAAGCTTTAGGCTTCAGGGTGCAGATCTTGAAACGGAATACAATGCTTGTGAAGCAGCAATTCAAAGACCTCTAGTAAAAGAAGCTGATTTTCATGGCAAAGCTGCTTATCTTATTCACAGAGAAGAAGAGCCTTGTGCCCTTCTATGTACTATGACTGTTGATGATTTATGCGTTTCAGGAGAAGCAAGATATCCTGTTGGCATTGCACCAATTATTGATCCAGATACCGGTAATGTCCCTTTGGACAGCAAAGGAAGAAGGTCATACACAACAGGCATGTCATATTGCCCTTCTTTAAAAGAATTTGTAATCATGGGTTATTTACCTAAAGAGATCGCCCAAGAAGGTAAAAAGCTTTTAATAGAATATTTTAATGAAGATGGTGATGGCTTGTACCCTATTACAGTAAAGATAGTTGGCAAGGGATCACTTTATGACCCAAGCAATGAAAAGGTAAGAACTTAAATAATTAAAAATTTAATCTTAATGACATTGAGTGAAATCTTTTCTATAATCCAGTTTCACTAAGGCCTGATAGCTCAGTCGGTAGAGCAAAGGATTGAAAATCCTTGTGTCGGTAGTTCGATTCTACCTCAGGCCACCATTCAATTAATCGTTCTTTAGCCTTACAGGTAATTCCTGAATTGCATGCACAAAATTATTTGGAGCGACTTTCCAGTCGCCTGTTACTTTGTAATCTGGAAATCTGGATAAGAATTGAGAGAAAAATTCTCTTAGTTGCATTAAAGCTACGGGCTTGCCTAAACAGGTATGCCTACCAATTCCAAAAGCAAGATGCTTGTCTGCATTACTTCTTAAGATATTAAATTCATCTGGACGATCAAAAATATCAGGGTCTCTGTTAGCTGCCCCGTACCAAAGCGCAATCTTTTCATAGGGCCCTATTTTTTGCCCACCTATCTCTGTCTCCTCTAAAGATGTTCTTCTCATATGAATTACTGGAGATACGTAACGAACTGTCTCATTTATTAAGCCTGTGATATTTTCAGAATCCTCTATAACAAGCTTCTTTTGATAAGGGTTATCATTTAGTAATTTAATGCCGCCACTCATAGTATTTCTAGTTGTGTCGTTTCCTGCAAATATGATTAAAAGCCATGAGCCATCGAGAAACTCAGGTGATAATTCCTCTCCCTCTATTTGGGCGTTAGCGATGGCGCTAAGTAAATCATCTTTTGGATTTTCTCTTTTTTGATTGAGGATATATCTACCATAATCAAACATCTCCTCAATCATATTATTAAACATCTCAATGAGTGCGGGGTCGGGAGAGGTATCAGTGACTCCCTCTTCATTCTGTTTAATTTGTTCGTAAGTAAAATACTGAGCTAATTCTAGAAATTCCATCCACTCAACTAGTTTTTGCCTATCTGACTCTGGAATACCTAGAATTTCAGAAAGAGTATATATGGGCAATTGTTGAGAAAGCTCTTTAACTAAATTGAATTCATTTAACTTTTCAGCATCATCTAGTAGCTGGCCTATTTTTGAAGAAACCTTGGTTTGCAGGTCGCTTATATAATTAGGCTTAAAGAAAGGCATGTGCTCTCTTCTTAAATTTAAATGCATTTCTCCATCAAGATTCAACATGTGATCTATAGTTGATTTAAATAATTTAGGGTGCCTATTTTCTTCAGACCCAAGTGTTAATAAAGTGCCAGTGGAATATTGAGAAGAAAAAATCTGTGGATTCATTGAAACCTTCTTTATATCTTCATGCCTTGTAAGAACCCAATAACCTGGTTCAGGGTCACTTGGCATTGGTGAATGGAAAAAAACGGGAGCATTTTCTCTTAGCTCTTTGTATAAATCAAAAGGCTGGCCTTTGGTGAAAAGATCTAAATCATTGAGGGAACCAGATGGCTTATGAATAAAACTCTTTTCGAAAGCAGGATCATTAATCCTGTTGTTTACTATTTTGGATGAGAGATTAAAATTTTTAGTCATATTTAATTCTACTATTTTTGACGACTAATTGTTTTAAATTATTAAACTCTGTATTAACCTAATTGAAGGGGTCTTAAAAGTAAAAAATTTGATGAATGATATAAAAGGATATTGTCGATCTGATTTTATTGAAATACAGAATATTTTTGCCGATTCAATTAAATCTGGTCACGAAACAGGCGCTTCTATTGCTATTGAATATAAAGGTGAGATGATTGTGGACCTTTATGGTGGCTATAAAGACGCTGCTAAAAGTGTTCCTTGGGACAAAAATACTCTAGTAAATGTTTTTTCAGTTACAAAGGGGGTTACAGCTGCATGTGTTGCAATGCTTGTTGATCAAGGAAAGCTGGATGTCCACTCTAAAGTATCTGATTATTGGCCGGAATACGGATGTAATGGCAAAGAGAACACAAAAGTTATAGATTTTTTATGCCACAGATCAAATAATTTTGGGTTCAGGGATGGAATACCTATGGGTAGTTGGCAGAACTGGGATATTTTCACTCAAGCGCTCGCTGAACAAGAGCCATTTGGAGAGCCGGGATCTTCTCAAGGATATCATGCAGTTACATATGGGTGGCTTGTTGGTGAAATCATTAAAAGAGTTGATGGAAGAGATGTAGGAACATTTTTTAAAGAAGAGATTTCAGATCCATTTAATATCAATTTTAAAATTGGTTTATCAGATGAGGACATGATCAATTGTGCAGACACAATTCTTCTTGAGGATGACAGGATAAAAGGGCTCCCCTTCTCTAAAATTAAATACATTCCAGATTTCCTTCTCCCAAAGCAGTTTATGAACTTTAAAAAATTTTTAATAGATGGGAATTTCAAAATTGCCTTCCAGAGAAGAGAGGGGGAAACAAAAAATTACGTAAACTCAACTGATTGGAGAAAGGCGCAAATACCTTCTGCAAATGGGCATGGTACGTCTGAGGCGCTAGCAAAATTTTATGGAATTCTTAGTATGGGGTGTGAACGAAATGGATATTCATTGATGTCACCAGATACATTGCATACCGCCTTCCAGCCTCATTCTAGTGGACCTGATTCAGTTCTCTTTGGTTCAGATATAACTTTTGGCCTTGGTTTTGAGCTTGCAAGCAAAAAACTACTTAAGGCAAATTTTGCGCCAAGATTTATGGGGTCAATGTTTGGTCATGCAGGAATGGGTGGAGCTGTAGCATTTGGTGATGTTGACAAAAAAATAGGGTTCTCTTTTATTTGTAACGAAATGCATCTATCAAAGGATTTATATAAAACAGCTAATATGTTGATTGATTCTTTATATTCAAAGCTTTAATCTTTTACAAAGATTTAAATTATTTTAAAAGGTGTTCTATATGATCTCTGATTTACAAAAACCAATCGTCTCAGGTTTTGGACAAAAAACCGAACCAAATGAAATACTAAGCGGAATAGACTTAGCTGGTAAATCTATTATTGTTACAGGCGGCTATTCGGGGATAGGATTAGAGACAACAAGGGCACTAAAAAATGCTGGAGCACGCGTTATCATTCCTGCCAAAAGAGTGGATGTTGCGATTGATCAACTTCATGGTGTTGTAGATAAAGCAGATATAGTCGAGATGGATTTAGGGGACTTGAACTCAGTTCAAAACTTTGCAAACTCATTTAATGAACAAAATATTGCACTTGATATTCTAATAAATAATGCAGGCATAATGGCTTGCCCAGAAACAAGAATTAACAAGGAGTGGGAAAGTCAATTTGCAGTTAATCAAATTGGTCATTTTTTGCTGACTAGAGAATTGATGGATTCTATGAAGAAAGCAAAAGAATCAAGACTTGTAAGTCTCTCATCTTCTGCTCACTCTATTTCTGGAATTATTTGGGATGACATTCACTTTAAAGCCAACCCTTATGATAAGTGGATTGCATATGGCCAATCTAAAACAGCGTCATCTCTATTAGCAATTGAGTTTAATAGGCTGATGAATGATCATGGAGGCAAGGGATTCGCAGTTCATCCAGGAGGAATTATGACACCTCTTCAGCGCCATCTTCCAATTGAAGAAATGGTAGCACTTGGCTGGGTGAAAGAGGATGGCAGCCCATCTGATCTTGCCGCTAATTTCTTCAAATCTACAACGCAAGGGGCTTCAACATCTCTATGGTGTGCAACCAGCCCAATGCTAGATAGCCTTGGAGGAGTTTTTTGTGAGAATTGCGATATAGCGGAAAGAAAAGTGAATCTTGATGAGTCTATGCTAAGGTATTTTGGGGTTGCAGACTGGGCTATTGATTCAGATGAAGCATCTCGTTTATGGACTCAAACAAGTGAAATGATTGCTTGAGTGCTCATTTGAAATATTTTTAAAAGACTTAAATTAAATGGCATAATTTACTAATGAATTTTTTTCAAAATATGCTTTCTTCAATCATGAAGAGTCGTCTTGCTTTTAGCAGGTCAGGAGCTGAAGACTTTGGTTTTTTTCATAAAGAAATAAATAAAGCAACAGAATCTGTAATGTCTACAACTGGTGAAGTCTCTTCAATTGCATTTGCTGAACACTTACTTGATCTTATAGAAAATCAAGATAATGCTCCTTTAACATATGATGATTGCATGAATAAAAATGCTGAAGAAAATGAGCTTATGAAAAAAACCTTCGAATATCTGACGAAGTCTAATAGAAATGATGAATTGCCAAATGATTCGGTTGCAAGATTTCATCTCGGTAATGGAGCGATCCTTAAAAAGGTTAATTTAAATGCTGATCTATCTGAAAAAGGAATAAATCAATCTTATGGAATTATGGTGAATTATCTATATGACCTTGATGTTGTTGAAGAAAATCATGAACTATTTTTTAAGACTAAAGAAGTAGTTCTCTCAAATGAAATGAAGTCTTTTAAAAAGAAAAATAGCTAATACATGGATAATCTATTATCACTATACCCCCCATGCGAGCCATTCAATCACGGGTTTATGGAAAGAGATGACCATAGAATATATTTCGAGCAATGCGGCAATCCAAACGGCAAGCCGGCAGTATTTTTGCATGGTGGTCCAGGAGGTGGAGGCAGCACACAAGTCAGAAGATTTTTTAACCCAGACTTATATCACATAGTAATTTTTGATCAGAGGGGATGTGGAAGAAGTAAGCCGCATGGCCTTCTCGAGAATAATACTACCTGGGATTTGGTTGAGGATATTGAAGAACTTAAACAATTGCTTGGTATTCAAAAATGGCTTGTATTTGGTGGGTCTTGGGGAAGTACATTGTCTCTTGCTTACTCACAAACGTATCCAAATTCTGTAAGTGAAATGATTTTACGTGGTATTTTTATGCTCAGAGAAAAAGAACTGAGATGGTTTTATCAGGATGGTGCGAGTAATATTTATCCTGAGGCATGGCAATATTTTCTTGAACCAATTCCAAAGAAAGAGCGTGGAGATCTCATGTCTGCTTACCATAGAATCTTTAATGGTGATGACGAAGAAAAAAAACTAAATGCTGCCATTGCTTGGTCAAAATGGGAAGGGTCAACAAGTAGCTTGGCTTATAGGCCTGAAATGGCTGAAAGCTTTTCAGAACCAGAATTTGCTCTTGCATTTGCTTTGATTGAAAACCACTACTTTGTTAACAGAGGTTTTCTTAAGCATGAGAATCAACTTATAGAATCTGGTATTGATATTATTCGATCTATACCAACGGTTATAGTGCAAGGGCGGTATGATATGGTCTGCCCAATGACAACAGCTTGGGAACTTTCTCAAAACTGGCCAGAGGCAGAATTAATAATTGCACCCTCTTCTGGACACACCGCTTTTGAAAAAGAAATATCTCATGAGCTAATCAAAGCAACAAATTTATTTGCTAAAAATGTTTAATAATATTTCTTTTATAGGCATGGCCGGATGTGGCAAGTCAACCATTGGCAAAGCCCTATCTTCGAAATTATCTCTTAGCTTTGTTGATACAGATTTATTAATAGAAGCTAGATTTAATCAGTCTCTAGAAAGTATAAAAAAGAGTAATGGTTATGAGTTTGTGAGGATGGTTGAAGAAGAGGCAATTCTTGGGTTGGAAAAAAGTACAAAAATTATATCAACTGGTGGAAGTGCAATATATTCTGAAAAATCAATGAGACATCTAGATGCTTTTACAAATATAATTTACATATCCACCCCGCTTGATCTTATAAAAGAGAGAGTCTTGGAAGACCAAGAAAGAGGATTAGCTGTTCCAGACGGAATGAGTATTGAGGACATTTTTAAGGAAAGGGAGTCTCTTTATGAGAAATGGGCAAAACAAACAATTGATGGAAGGCTTTCTGTCGATACTCTTGTCAAGACAATAGTCTCGCTTTCAAATGGATAATATAAAGGTTTTAATAGCAGGCGCTACTGGGCTGGTTGGTGGGGAGATCTTAAGGGCTCTTGAACATAAAAACCAAGCTATTACATTACTTTCAAGAAGAGAGCTCAAATCAAAACCCGATAATATTGAAGAAATTATTATAAATTTTGATGATTTAAAATCTTCGAATGTACCTAATGTAGATCATCTTTATATTGCGCTAGGAACACCATTAGATACAACCGAACTCCTATACATCAGAGAGTCAAAACGAGAACAATTTAGAAAAGTAGATTTTGAGCATGTAATATCATTGGCTAAAATAGCATTCGCTCAAGGTGCTAGATCTATTTCTGTTGTATCTGCTGTCGGCTCTAATGCAAAATCTAAGAATCTTTACTTAAGTACTAAGGGGCAGATGGAAGACGAGATTATGTCTATTGGATACGAAAAAATAATTTTTGCTCAACCGGGCCATTTATTAGGAAAAAGAGTAGATGATAAATTTAGGCCTGAAATACCCATTATGGAGTTTGGGGCAAGAATACTTGAACCTTTTATGCTAGGACCATTAAAAGATATAAGGTTCATAAAGGCATCAGATGTTGCATGCGCTTTAGTAGAGCACATGAACAAGCCTGGTA
>Ga0257121_1003485_pt1 | contig 10277 bp, 7 predicted proteins | sample SI106_100metaG_FD_190180 | JGI IMG/M metagenome (GOLD analysis project Ga0257121, IMG submission 190180) | Marine microbial communities from Saanich Inlet, British Columbia, Canada - SI106_100 | ecosystem: Environmental > Aquatic > Marine > Inlet | place: Canada: British Columbia | collected... | reverse complement strand
AATCAGAGTGTAAGTACATTTAATGATGCAAGTACTTCTTATTTTCATAAATCCATTGGAGGTTATCATGGTGCAAAATTAAAACGCTATCAAGAACTTATTGAAAATCATATTTCAAAAGGGAATATGGCTGTTTTAAATATGTTAAATACAAAGTACTTTATTAATCCAAAAGGACAAGCTCAGCAAAATCCAGGTGCAATGGGTAATGCTTGGTTTGTAAATTCTGTAAATATTGTGCCTAATGCAGATGCTGAAATTGATGCCTTAAATAATTTAGATGTTAGAAATAAAGCAGTTGTAGATTCTCGTTTTAAGGATTTAGTTATTCAAAATTCTTCTAATGAAAATTCTTCTATTTCATTAACCGATTATGAGCCAAACTATTTAAAATATACTTCTACTTCTACATCAGATGGTATTGCAATTTTTTCAGAGATTTATTATGAAAAAGGTTGGAACGCTTATGTTGATGGTGAATTGAAACCTCACTTTAGAGCTAATTATGTTTTAAGAGGAATGCAAGTTCCAACAGGAAATCATATTATAGAATTTAAGTTTGAACCCAAAACATATCAAATTGGGGAAAGTGTTTCTCTAGCTTCATCAATTATTCTGTTATTGTTGTTAGGATTTGTTTCTTTTAAGGAATTCAAAGACTAATGAAAAAGGTTTTAATTATCTCTTATTATTGGCCTCCAGCTGGGGGTTCTGGTGTTCAGAGATGGTTAAAATTTGTTAAATATTTACCAAAATACAATTGGAGTCCAATTGTTTATACTCCTGAAAACCCATATTTTGAAGTTAATGATACAGCTTTGTTGAATGATATTCCTAAGGAAACAGAAATTTGGAAATTACCAATTTGGGAGCCTTACGCTTTAAAAGACATGTTGTTTAGTAAAGGTGGGAAATCACAAAGTGCTGGAGTGATTTCTAATAAGAAATCTTTAAAAAATAAGGTGCTGAATTGGTTAAGAGGGAATGCTTTTATTCCAGATCCGAAAGTATATTGGGTTAAACCATCAATCAAATTTTTAATTGATAAAATTAAAAAAGAAAAGATAGATCATATTGTTACAACAGGCCCACCTCATTCTATGCATTTAATTGGTTTAGGTTTAAAAAAAGCAATCCCAAATTTAAAATGGGTAGCTGATTTTCGTGATCCTTGGAGTGAGTTGGATTTATTGGATGAGTTTCATCTTAGTAAATCTTCTAGAAAAAAACACCAAAAATTAGAGAGAGAAGTTTTAAAAACTGCTGATGTAACTTTAACTGTAAGTGAAACATGGGTGGAAGATTTAATACGACTAGGAGGAAAGAGAGTGGAATTAATTACTAATGGCTATGATGCTGCTGATTTTGAGCTAAAACCAAAAACGAATGATAAGTTTGTAATTGGACATTACGGTTTGTTGAACCACCTAAGGAATCCTAAAAACTTATGGAAAGTACTAGCCGATTTGTGTGAAGAAAATGCTGAGTTTAATACTAAATTGGAAATTCATTTGTCAGGAAATATTGATGGAGAAGTAATGTCTGAAATTGTAGCTTACCCTCAATTAAAAGAGAAAGTAAAGCAATTAGGTTATCTTTCGCATGCACAGGTTTTAGAACAGTACAATGAAGCTGATTTACTCTTGTTACTATTATTTAACTCTAAAAGTGGAGTAGGGAATTATCCAGGAAAAATATTTGAATATTTTGCAGCACAAAAACCAATTTTATCTTTTGGACCAGAAGGAAGTGATACTCAAAGTTTAATAAACGAAACAAAATCAGGGTTATTTTTTAATTATGATGCAGAAGATATTAAGAATGAAATTCTTAATATTTTTAATGGTAAGAATGAATTTAAAACTGAAGGATTAGAGAAATTTTCTAGAGAAAAATTAACTCATGATTTAGCTAACCTTTTAAATACTTTAGGCTAATGGGAATTATCAGAAACCAGAGTATTAAGAATTCAATCAGCTTTTATATTGGTATGGTAATAGGGGCTGTTAATACTGTTCTGATTTACCCTAATGTATTTAACGATCAGCCTGAACATTGGGGACTTTTGAGTATCTTAGTTGCCTATGCTACTTTAATCGGTACTTTTTCTTCTTTAGGTGTTCCAAGAATTTTTATTCGCTATTTCCCTGCAATTAAGGAAAAAGGACAGCTATATTTCTTGAGTTTGATTACCCCTTTATTTGGATTTATAATTTCTTGTTTTGGCTATTGGTTATTTAAGGCAGAATTATTTGATTTATTGAATGCAAGTCCTCTTTTACAAGAGAATTTCTTTTATATTTTTATTTTGGTATTTTTTATCAGTTTTTATGATGTATTAACTTCAGTTTCTCGTTCTTATTTGGATGCGGCTACTCCCATTTTCCTGAATGAAATATTCTTGAAATTATATTGTTTAATCATCCTGCTTATCCATGGATTTAAGTTTATTGATTTTACAGTATTTTTACAACTCTATGTTGCTGGGTTTTTATTTAAGTTTTTACTATTATTTATAATTCAAATCTCCAAAGGAAATCTTTCTTTGAATCTTACAGTAGGGGCCTTGAAAATTAAGGAAATTGTAGTGTATGGTTTTTATGTATTGATAGGGGGGGCGTCTGTAATGTTTGTTAGCCGATTAGACATGCTTATGATTGGTGCTTTGCTGGATCTAGAACAGGTAGCCTTTTATACTCTTGCTTTTTATATTGGCTCGGTTATAAAAGTGCCAGGGAAGTCAATTGTATCTATTTCAGTACCTTTATTAGCTAAAGCATGGGAGGAACAAGATTTTAAGCAAATTCAGACGATTTATTCTAAATCTTCTATTAATCAGTTGATTGTTGGGGGACTTTTCTTTTTATGTGTTTGGATTAATATTGACGCTATTTTTAGCATATTGCCTGAAAAATTTTCTTATGGGAAATGGGTAGTGATGTATATTGGGTTAGCACAATTGTTTAATGTTGCTGCTGGGCTAAATGGGTCGATTATTGTGAATTCTAAATATTATAAATACGATTTGGTTACCAATATATTATTAGTTGTTTTAACCATTATTTCTAATTATCTTCTTATACCTAAATATGGAATAAATGGTGCAGCAATGGCAACAGCATTTTCAGTATTTTTATTTAATCTTATTCGTTTAATTCTTATCAAAGTCAAGATGGGGCTGCAGCCTTTTTCATTAAAGACACTTTATACTGTTTTGATTTTATTGGCAGTATATGGCATTAGTATTTACTTGCCATTAAGTGGTAATTTATACTTGGATATAGTCTGGAAAACTTTTGTAGTGCTGGCTATTTTTATTCCTTTATTATTGACTTTGGAACTATCAGAAGATATTAATAAAATAGTTAATGATGTAAGAAAGCGATTTGGTTTTTAATATTTTTTATCTTTTATAGCTGAAAAGACTCTGAATGATTATTTTTGTGCTTATTCAAAAAATATAGAGTGAAAAAAGTTAGTGTAATTTTAACAACATACAATTCCGAAAATCAACTGCAGGAAGTAATAGACTCAATTAATAACCAAGAAGGAATAGGAGAATTATTTGAACTTGAATTACTAGCGGCAGATGATTGTTCTTCTGATAATACAAAAGTTATTCTGTTAAAGAATAGCATTAACTTTCAGATAACTAGTAAAAATACTGGAGGACCAAATCACGGAAGGAATCTTGCTCTTAAGCAATGTACAGGAGACTATATTTGTATAGCTGACCATGATGATGTTTGGTTTGCAAATAAGGTTAAAAAATTACTAGCAGTATCATATATAGCCCCAATAGTTACATCTGGTTATATTTTGTCTGATATTTCCTCATCAAAAGAAGTAGCTAGAATAAGTAAATCATTAGATGAAAAAGGGTATTTGCAATATGAAAAAAATGAAACTTTTTTAAGCAAGTTAACAAAAAGTAAAGTTGGGCAACAAACTTATTTAGGTAGTATTTTATTTCACTCCTCTTTAAAACATATCCTTTTTGAAGAAGAATGTGGTATGATTGATTTTGATTGGGTTTTAAAATTATTCTACAATCAAAAATCAGTTGAAGTATGTAGTGCCTTGTACCTCAGAAAAGTTGAAGGTAATAACCTATCTTTAAATGAACAATACCGAATAAATGACTATTATTATTCTTTGAAGACTATTTCAGTTTATAAACGTGAATATTCAGCTGCAGTAAAATGTGCTGAAAAAAGAATAAATGGTAGCATGGGAAGGTATTACTATTTAATAGGGAACATGAAATTAGCTAGAAAATACTTGTCAAAATCAACAATTGAATTAAAGACTATATTGTATCTAATTACTACATTCGTAGGGTCAAAAATTGTGAAAAAATATTTTAAAATTTTCGGATAAAAAAATAGTTTTAATAATGGAAATACATTTATTTATTCTTTGGAGTAAAGCTAACTGTGAGAGAAAAAATATTTTGTCTGATATTGCTGGTAAATTTACTGTACTAGATATTTATAATATATCATGGAGTGAAAATAAGTTTTCTGAAAATTTATCAAGATTTTATGGTCAGAATTTGCCGAAGAACTCTAAGAAAGAACAACATTGTGGTAATGAAACATTTACTTGTGTTATTGTTAGAGATGAGAATCCAATATATGAGCCTAGACAAACCTCAAAAGGGATTAGAGTTGTAAATGTAAATCTTTTTGATTCAAAGAAATTATATAGATCATGGACAGGTGGAGGTCATAAAATTCATGCAACTGATGATATAGAAGAAACAAGGGTGCAATTAATGTTATTGCTTAAAAAGCAATATGATAACTACTTAGTTCCGAATGAAATTTTTGTTACTGAAAAAGAAAGTAATCAAGATTTAATTGGATCTAATGGTTGGGAATCATTAGAAGAAGTTTTTGATATTTTAAATAAGACAATTAATTATGTTATTTTAAGGAATTTTGAAACTATCCATGATGAAATGGATAGTTTACATCCTGATATAGATATATTGACTGATAATCAAGATAATGCTATTAGTATTCTTAATGCTCAAAAAACTTTTAGTAAAAAATATAGAGTACAGTATAAAGTACTTATTGATAATAAGTATATTAATTTCGATTTAAGGTTTACTGGGGATAATTATTACGATATTAATTGGCAGAAAGATATTTTAGCATCAAGGATAAAGCAGGATTTCTATTATAGGCCTACAGATATTAATTATTTTTATTCTCTTCTTTACCATGCATTACTTCATAAACCTAAACTTGGTTATGATTATGAAAGAAGATTATTGGAATTAAATGATAAATGTTTAGCTGTATCAAGTAGGAAATACTTTTCTGTTTTAGAAATATTTAATGAGTTGGAGGACTATATAAGTCTTCATAATTACCATGTTACATATCCAAATGATTTTTCTGTTTACTGGAATTATAAGTTATATGCAAAGGTAAATCCTTCTTGGTCATTTTTACATAAGCTCTATAGAACATATGCTAGCATTATGAAGTTTATTGGTGATACAAAGAAAAGTGTAGCAGGATGGTTAATGAAATTTATTAGAAGAAGTAAATTCCTTTTTAAAAATTATTGGAAAATTAGAAGAAGTCTTAAGGAATTAGATGTAAGTGATATAAGAATTTTTAAATTTAAAAATTGGCATGATAGTTTTGCATATTATTCAGGAATATTTAAAGGTAATATTGTTTTTATAAAGATAAGTACAAAACACTTTTTTTTAGACAATGAAAAAATATTTTATGATCTTTTTAAAGAGGATCTTTCTCTATTAAAAGTTATAGATTTTTTTGAAAATGATAATATTCAAATTTTGATTTCTGAGTTTTCAGATGAAAAAGAATTAACAGAACAGGATATATTAGATGACCCAGATAGGTTATTACAAATATATGAAATATTAAAAACTATAAGATATAAAGATTGTATTCATAGAGATATTAAATTGAATAATTTTCTGTTAAAGAATAATAAAGTTAGGATTATTGACTTTACATTCTCAACATGTTTTAATCGTTCAAATAGATTTAATGATTTATCTCTAAATAAAAATAATGATGCTATAATTTTAAAAAATCTTGGAGGTATTTTAAAGCCAAATATTTTTCAGTGGAATGATTTCTATTCTATTGATGCAGTTTTAGAAAGACTTTTTTCTGAAGATATAGAAATTGAAAAGAGACTTAGAATTCTTAAATATAAAGAGTTATTTAAGGAGAATATCCTTGGAAATAATTATTACTTATTGAAATAAATAACTTATAAGAGAAGAAATCTTGAACCTCTGTTTCTTGCACTCACAATTATTTTCTATTGACAGTTATTACTTTTACCGGCCAAAATAAACCTATTCATTTGAGTGGGTTTTAGTTATTCAATCAGGCTTTTAAGTTTGTCGGCAATGATTTGAGAAGTTAAAGGAGACCAGTGGGTGTCATCTGAAAAATATAAATCTTTGTTTGTGTATTTATATTCAGTCAATAATCTTTTTGAATTGAAGTATAAATAATTTTTAGGTAATGTATCTAAAACATCAAACAAAATTGGCTCAGGGTAATTGTTATCCAAAAGATCATTATAATAAAAGCTATACTTATCAGGAGCAATCAAAACTATTAATTTAATATCTTTTTGTTTACATCTTAAAGCGATACTATTTAGCTCTTTATTAGCTTCTTCAATCAAAGTAGGATTGTTATGAATCTCTAAGTTACTTATGTCTTCATGGTAAAAGATGAGCTCATTTCTATTTACTGAAAATAAATTATGTTTTGTTTTAGATTTAAGCACTAGGCCTTTTAAGTCTTTATTAAAGATTGCATTTAAACCAAAAAACAATGTGCCTTTTGAAAAAAACCCAGGATACTTCTTATCTACTATTAACTTTTCTTTAAATTGTTTACAATTCTTTTTATCTAGTATTTTTAATTCATCGTAATTAATCTTTTTTAAATTACCAATATGATTTAAGTTAGAAGTAAAGTGTCTTTCTACAAATTGTAAAATTATATATTCAACTTTTATAGAGTCTAATACTGTGCTATTAAGAATCTCTTTTAATCGTTTTGCAGGGCTAACATTGATGATGTGGTTTAATAAAGAAATTGTATCATCCATAGCTAAATAATTTGTGTAACCATTAATCTCGCGAAATTCTTGTTTTGAAAAAGAATTTCCTATGTTGAGAACTTTAAATTCTGTTTTTTTAGTTTCTGATAAGTAATCAAAGTATATGTTGTCAAAATCTAATTTTGAAATGATTTTACAACTATCAACACCTGATGAGAAATGTCCAACTCTTATAGAAAATCCTCCTCTTTCTGAATCATAAAAAGATTTATAAATATATCCAGAAATAAAAAATGGTAATACTATTAATGAGGTTCTTATAATAAACTTTTTCATATGATTTAGAATTGAAAATAAATAAAGTCTTGTGGCTTGGTAGCAAAAAGAAAAAGGGATGTTATTAAAATTATATAAATCAGAACTCTTATTAATTTAATATTAGTCAACACTTTTTCAAGAGCAAACTTATCGTTCCTTCCTAACCATTCAATAACAAGGAAGCCTCCTATTAGACACAATATAATTAAAGCATTATCCATGCCATTAAATTCTGGCATGCTTAGAATAGAACTAGAAAAAACACCTGCGATATAACTAAATGCATGGTTTATATTTTCTGCTCTAAAAAAGATCCATGCAAATACCGTTAATGAAAATGTGGACAGCATAGCTATTAACTCTCTTAAAGAAGGTAGTATTTTCCCTTCTGCTACCACATTCAAATTATTTCTGTTATTATTGCTTAGTAATAATGGAATAAAATATAGAGCGTTAAGTGCCCCCCAGCAAATAAAGGTCCAATTAGCACCGTGCCAAAATCCACTCACTAAAAATATAGCAAAAGTATTTCTAATTTTCATAATAGTGCCTCCTCTACTGCCACCTAAAGGGATATATAGGTAGTCTCTAAACCATGTACTTAAAGAAATGTGCCAACGCCTCCAAAACTCAGCTATATCTCTTGAAAAGTAAGGGAAAGCAAAGTTTTGTTTTAAATCAAATCCAAACAGCCTTGAAGTTCCAATAGCTATATCTGAATATCCGGAAAAATCACAGTAGATCTGGAAAGTAAAGAATATTGCCCCAAGAACCAAAGTGCTTCCGTTCATATCAGCTGAATTGTTAAATATCTGATTTGCAAACTCAGCACAATTATCTGCAATAACTACTTTTTTAAATAGTCCCCAGAGTATCTGACGCATACCGTCAACTGCTTTGTGGTATTCAAAGGTTCTTTTTCTATAGAACTGAGGCAGTAAGTTTGTCGCTCTTTCAATAGGCCCCGCCACCAATTGTGGAAAGAAACAAACAAATGCAGAAAAAGCAATAAAGTCTTTAGTGGGCTCTAACTTTTTTCTATACACATCAATAGTATAACTCAGGGTTTGAAAGGTGTAAAAGCTAATTCCAACTGGAAGTATAATATTAAGGGTGTTAGACTTTATTTCCATGCCAAATAGACTAAAGGCGCTAACAAAGTTTTCTAAAAAGAAGTTATAGTATTTAAAAAAACCTAAAAATCCTAGATTTACTATAATACTTATCCATAGGAATACTTTTCTTTTAAACTCCTTCTCTTCAGTTCTTAGCTTCTGCCCAACAGCATAATCAACAATAGTAGAAAATAAGATAAGTGATAAAAATCTCCAGTCCCACCATCCGTAGAACACATAACTCGCAACTACAATTAAGGCATTTTGAAGTTTTAGATTCTTTTGAGCTACAAACCAATATAGTAAGAATACTATAGGTAGAAAGATTGCAAAATCTAAAGAGTTAAAAAACATATGCTATTTTTTCTTTTCCCATTTCCATGCAGATTTCATAGCTTCCTCTAGTGATTTTTGAGTTTCCCAAGTTAATTGAGATTTTACTAAGTTGCAATTAGCATATATTTCTTCAATATCTCCACTTCTTCTTTGTCCTATAGAAAAATTAACCTTTAGATTGTTAGCTTTTTCAAAAGCTTTAATTGCATCAAGTACGCTTACTCCAATTCCTGTTCCAACATTAAATGCATGTTTCCCTGGCTTATTTAAAATAAAATTCATTGCTAAAACATGTGATTTTGCTAAATCCACAACATGAATGTAGTCACGGATACAGGTACCATCATGAGTGTTGTAATCATTTCCAAAAACAGTAATTTTTTCTCTTTTTCCTATTGCAGTCTCAGTGATTATTGGAACTAGATTACTAGGTATATCTGCAGAACAATCGCCAATTAAAGCAGTAGAGTGTGATCCAATAGGATTAAAATATCTTAAAGCCACACTGTTGCACTTATCATCTAAAAGCATATTTTCACAAAGTTGTTTTGTTTCTCCATAAGGAGATTCTGCTTTTTTGAAAGGTGAATCTTCAGTAACAGGTAAAATATCAGGCATTCCATAAACCGTACAAGATGAAGAAAAAATGATATTTTTCACTTCATTCTCTTTCATGCATTGTAAAAGCACCTCTAGTGACCCTAAATTATTTTTATAATATTTCTGAGGGTTTTGCACTGATTCCTCAACTGCTTTGTAAGCAGCAAAGTGAATAGCACCTTCTATCTTTCCTTCTTCAGAAAACACTTTATCCATTGTTTTTTTATCAGTACAATCAACATTGTGCCATTTTACTCCCTTTCCAATTATTTTCTCAATTCCATCAATGTTTTGAGTTGAAGTATTACAAAGATTATCAATTATAATAGGAGTGTAGCCTGCTGCAGTGAGTTCAACAACTGTATGTGAACCAATATATCCTGCTCCTCCCGTTACAAGTATTTTCTTCATTAAAATGCTCTATTAATTCCGATTAACCATCTCATTTGCAAGAAATCTTCATCAGTTGCTGGTGCTCTGTTTAAGAATAATGGCATATCAAATCTTATTACTATTGGCCTTACAGTTTCTAAGGGACCAAAATTTCTGAAAGTATATGTAAATCCGATTCCTGCATCTGCTCTTAAATCAGAAAAAGAAGTTTTGTAATTTTCTTTAGTTAACACCTCATTACTAATTATACCAGCATCAGCAAAAAGGTAAGAAGCAATATTGTTTTTTCTAATAGAATATGGCAAATAAGCGGTAAAATCAATTTCAGTATTAAATGCAGCTCCACTTGTACCATTATAGTTAAAAGATGCAATTGTTCCATCTTCATTAAACTCTGGAGCTAAGTATCCTGAGTAACCTCTTAAGTTTAACCCTCCT
>Ga0257121_1003480_pt1 | contig 10290 bp, 10 predicted proteins | sample SI106_100metaG_FD_190180 | JGI IMG/M metagenome (GOLD analysis project Ga0257121, IMG submission 190180) | Marine microbial communities from Saanich Inlet, British Columbia, Canada - SI106_100 | ecosystem: Environmental > Aquatic > Marine > Inlet | place: Canada: British Columbia | collected... | reverse complement strand
TTCTATCTGATTTAGAGTATCGTTAAAATCTCTTGGTGTAAAACTTAAGTTGAACTTTTCATAATAAGAGTCATTATATGATGAGTATCAATTAAGTCTTTTGGAGTAAATCTGATGTTCGATATTTCGAATGAGTTATCTACAAGGAAAGCCTTGATGCACAGCATCAGGGCTTTTTTCATGATTACCAGGAGAGGAGTGGCTATAAATATTTGATATTCACTTGCACACGTGAACGGATATGAGTTCGGACACCGTATATTACGGCAGATAAACCGTTTAATAAATTCGAAATCATCATGACAAAAAACTTCATTTTACTTTCAGTTTTCTCAGTATTGTTGTTTGGATGCTCTAAAAACGATACTTCTCCAAAAATCATAGGGGAATGGGAATTGTATAAATTTGAGCGACAAATGTTACAACTTGATAGTATTGATGCGACCACATTGAATCTTTATCAATCTATGGTATGGAGAGACATGAAGCCTTCGCAAGAACCTGAGCCTTCATTGAAATTTAACGATGATAATACATTTGAGCAGTTTTATGCAGCTGTTCCAATTGGCGGAGGAATTTGGACCGAAATAGATGAAAATTCATTCAGCTTCACATTCAATCAGGATCCATGGTCAATTTTACAGAGCAATTATGTTGTTCAGTTTCATTGTGACAACACTATGTCCATAGAGTATCTCGTGGAGGCACCTGCTGGTAATCACGATTTTCAAGATTCGGATTGGTATGTGGTTGGATATTACAGGACGCCTGGCAGTGTTGAATGTGATGCTCAGATAGAGTATTATGTGGAGTAATAATGTTCTCTAAACCATCATATTGAGTCTTTGATGGTTTGGTTTCACGGTCACTATTTTTTTGGTACTGATATGAGTAATCGACCATTCTAATTATACTTCAACCTTTTTTCCACAATGTCTACAAGGAAAGCCTCTTGAGAAATCAAGAGGCTTTTTTTATTCAGCCGTTTTAGTCAAGATCTTGTGTGCTGATTGATCCTAGTAACTCACATTGTCAATTATCATAGGTGATAGTGAGCCGTTTTTTATTAGATTATATTCGCTCACGGTACTATTAAAATCACCTCATCAGGAATTGGAAGATTTAATCAAGAAAATAAAAACTAGGCTGATCTTAAGCCCTGAAGCGGAAGAATTCCTGTATTCTATTTCGAAAGAAAAAACACTTCGCAAAGGAGAAGTATTAATCCGTCAAGGACAAGTAGTAAAGAATACTTTCTTTGTTTCAGCAGGCTGTTTGAGATCTTATTGTACTGATAAAAACGGTAAAGAGAATACACTATTGTTTGCGATTAAAGATTGGTGGATAAGTGATTATATAGCGATTCATACTGATGAACTCGCGACATTAACAGTAGAATGTCTTACCGAATCGAAAGTTATTGAATTCAATGCCAAAGAATTGGATGGAATTCATTCACTTTTCCCTGAATTCGAACCTTACCAAAGGCATAATTTAGAGCGCCATGTTGTTAGTTTGCATAGGCGCATCTTGAATCAACTACAATTAAGTGCTGCCGATAGATATGATTTATTCTTAAAGCAATATCCCGAAATAGAACAGAACACTCGGAATTTTCATATCGCGTCTTATCTAGGTATCACTCAACAAAGCTTGAGTCGTATTAGAGCAGAAAAAGTAAGAAAATAGCTTTCTTACCGTAGGGTAAATTTTCCTCCGATTGCTCATTACATATTTGTATCGACTTAAAATTCAAATAGTTCGATTCAATAATGAAAGCATTACAAATAGTATCATACGGTGAGATTAAGGACAGTTTAGTCTTTAATGAACTAAGTAAACCGGCAGTTCAGTCAAACGACGTACTTATTGAGGTAAAAGCTGCTGCGATTAATCCAATAGACAAAAGTATCATCCTTGGAAACCTGCAAGGAATGCTTCCAATACCGTTGCCAAGCATTTCTGCTTATGATGTAAGTGGAATTGTTTCAGAAAAAGGAGATGGAGTAAGCAATTTTGAAATTGGTGATTTGGTGTATTCAAGAGTTCCCCAAGAACAAATGGGTACATTGGCAGAATACGTTGCTGTTGACAGTGCAGCGGTTTCAAAAAAGCCGGGAAACATTTCTTTTGACGAAGCAGCAAGTATTCCCTTAGCAGGATTAACCGCTTACCAATCTTTAGAAGCTGCTGGCATCAAGAAAGATGATAGAGTACTGATACACGCAGGTTCTGGAGGCGTAGGTAGTTTGGCAATTCAATATGCCAAAACACAAGGCGCTTTTGTATATACCACCACAAGCACAACCAATTTGGCATGGGTAAAGGCGCTAGGCGCAGACAGAGTAATCGACTACAAAACGGAAGACTATATGAGTATAGCCAAAGACGTGGATATAGTTCTAGATACGCTTGGCCAAAACTATTCTCTTGAATCTTTTGAAGTTGTAAAACAAGGTGGGATCGTAATTAGCGTTGTAGGTCCTTTGGATGAGGTTAGCGCTAAAATGTTAGGGATGTCAGACTATAAATTACCAGAGGCACTAGCCAAAGCGAGTAGGGATAGGAAAGCGGATTATAAGTTCATTTTAATGCACCCGAATGGCGCACATTTAAATGAAATCAAATCATTGATTGAGGACGAAAAAATCAAACCAATTATTGATAGAGTGTATCCTTTCTCCGAAAGTATAGAGGCGTTTACACACCTCGCAACGGGCAGAGCAAAAGGAAAAATTGTAGTTAAGGTCAGTTAAATAGTATTCAAATAACAAATTCAAATCATGATTAAAAAAGTATTAATTGGGTCGGTAAGTTTTATTGCGCTTGCAGTGGTTGTAATCTACTTTATCACAAAGCCTAGATTAGAAGAAGACGGCTCGTATAGCCCGTCAAGTTTAGCCTTGAACTTAGGAACTGTTTCAGTAACAGATTTTGAAGACATTCAATACACTAAATACGAAGGAGAGAGATCGAAGGTGTTGGTGATTTTCACGGAACACAAAAATTTGCAGATGAAAAACGGAAAAATGTTTTCTACCGGAAACCACCCAGTAGAAGCACTAGTACCAATGTTGCATCTCAAAAATGCAGGGTTCGATTTTGAAATTGTAACTCCTACAGGTAAACCTGTTGTATTCGAAATGTGGGCTTTCCCTGATGAGGATAAGAATGTGAAAGCTATTTATAATGAGTATAAATCGAATTTTGAGCAACCAAAAAAATTGACTGATTTCGTCATCAATTCTTATGCAAATGACAGTTCTTATGCGGCTGTATTTATACCTGGTGGACATGGCGCAACGATTGATCTTCCAAAAGATAGTAATGTTGCAAAGACCTTGAATTGGGCACACGAAAGCGACTTATTTACAATCACACTTTGTCACGGGCCAGCAGCATTGTTATCCACGACATTAGATGGTCAAAAATTTCTTTACGAAGGTTATGAGATGGCTGTTTTTCCTGACGCTGTGGATGAAATGACACCTATGGTAGGTTATTTACCGGGGCATATGACCCAGGGATGGAGTGAAAAATTGAAAGACTTAGGCGCCACAATTGTAAATACGGAATCTGATAAAACAGTAACGATAGATAGAAAACTTATAACAGGTGCAAGTCCATTAGCGTCTAATGAATTAGGGAAACTAGCGGCCGAAACTTTATTGAAGGAATTACACTAAAAACCACTTGCGACTATGACTAAAAGGTAGTTGCTAATGTTTTTAAGGCACCCCTTTATAAGGTTGAGCCCCACTAATGTGACTTAGTTTGAACGATTCCGATTCGATTTTATATCCAGAATCTCTACTACCCGAGACCCGAAGACATTTTGTCTTCGGGTTTTGTTTTTCTCAGAAGTCCAAGTTTCTATGAAACAGCCAGTTATCTCTAAAAGTAGGTGGATGTTTGAGGGGCAGTAATTGCACAGCTTTGTACCACTAGTGGGACAATTAATTAGGTTTAATAAGGACTATGGATAAGCATTAACCTTTAGATCTTTTCTCCAGTGAAAAATTAAGGAGGTGTGCAATCTTAGAAAAGTACGCCCCCGGTTAATAGGACCTAGTATTTCACAGACGTAACGTACCTTCGTAGTCTAGACCCACAGAAAGCCAACTATTCCATTGAAACCTATTTCGCCAAAGGCTCTTAAGCAAGTACTCCATTATTTCAGCTTCTTTAATCACGCCCTATCGGCAGAAGAAGTACGGCAGTATTTATCAGTTCCTGCAACGCAGCAAGAGGTTACGGAAGGCTTAAAGGTGCTCGTTCAGGAAGGGCTTATTTATTGCCAAAACGGCTGGTTTGCTTTAGCACCGGACGCATTGGTACTGCGTGCAAAATATGAGCATTTGAATCTAAGACGGTTAAAATTGGCCCATAGTATTGGTCGGTTTATTGCTGTTTTTCCATTTGTTAGGGGAGTTTATCTAAGCGGCTCACTCTCTAAAATGGGCATACAGTCGAAAGACGATGATCTCGATTTCTTCATTCTAACCCGTTCAGGTCGCGTTTGGACGACTAAATTCTTCTTGATTGCTTTCAAGAAAATTTTCCTTTTGAATTCGGAGAAGTACTTCTGCATCAACTTGTTAATGGATGAAAACCAATTATCTTTAGCCAAGCGCAATCGCTACACTGCGACAGAAGTGGCCTCTCTTATTACGCTTCGTAACGATCATGGACGTGAAAAGGTCCTTTCGATGAATGATTGGGTTAAAAACTATTTTCCAAACGTTGAGGTGCATGGTGCCGTTGAAAATAGAGTTCAAATCCTTAGTGTTTTTGAGCGCATTTTAAATGCGACGCTAGGCGATGCTTTTGAGCGATGGTGTAAAGCCCGGTTTACGATACACATGCACACGCATACAAATAAAGAAGAGGGTTATTTCGAATCCGAGACCTACAGTTCAGCGTATTACCCACATAGCGTTGAACAAAGATTAATGAAGCATTTAGAAGAATTTGAAAATGAATAGAAAAGAAATAGTGATCTCGTTGCTTTCTGGAATGTTGCTGTTTGTGATTGCAACAGTGCGTACCCCACAGTTTTCAGCGGAAGCGACATTTTTTGTGCCACTAACGTTATTGGAAAAGCAGATAGAGCAAAATGGAATCGGATTTGGATCTCCCACTGAAGTGGATGCGCATATTGAATTGATGCAAAGCCCAGTTGTGTTAAAAGAGGTGCAACAAAAATTTACGGAAGCGTTCAACCTCTCCGTACGTAAAACCAGAAATGGAGCAGTAGCGGTAGAAGTTCGTTCTGCCGATGCACCACGTTCCGCTGCGATTGCAAATTATGTAGTGGAGGTTGCGGACTCAATAAAGCAAGCTATGTTGCGTCAAAATGTAGGCATGAGTTTCGATGTAGTGGAGAAGCGAACGTTGACCTTGCAATCGGAAGAAGTCGCCTTGCGAAAAGAATTGGACGCCCTTCGATTTGCAGCAGAATCAGATTCGCTGGCCTATGCGGCATTAATCTTTAGAAAGGAGCGGCAATATGGGGCAGCAGTAGTCGAATTGACGAATACCGAGCGTAAGCTTGAGGATTTAAAGTCTTACACGAACGCTCCAGCCCCCAAATCCTATAGTATTTCCCCTGCGACGCCGGCAGAAAGACCCGTAGGTCTTCCGGCATGGTCGGTTGGATTGATCGGCGCTGCGCTAATGGCAGGTGGATTAAAGATATGGGCCGCGAATAAATCTTAAGGTGATTCAAAAAACTATAGCCCCCTTTGCTTTTAGTGCGCTGTTCCTTCTACTCGCGGGAACGTTGTATTGGGATTTGTACTGGGAATTGGTCTGGAGTTTTTTGTCTGTTGTCGGTCTTGCATATGGCGTATACAAAAAGGGAACCTTAGGGCAGCTGGTATGTGCTGCGGCCTTGTTAGCACCGCTTTCTATAAAACTAAGCCTTCCTTTTGCGGATGTATATTTACCTATTGAATTTATATCTACGGCCACTGCGGTGGTTGTTTTTCTGACCATCGTGAATGCTGCTAAAGGCATTTGGCTGCGAAAATTTCCGCTTCCACTGTTGTGGCTTATTACTTTTTTACCGGGCATCTGTTTTTCAGAACTACTCGATGCTAGTTTAAAATTCTCTGCGCTCAATGGCATCTTCGTTGTAGGCTTTTATTACGGGTGTATAGCACTTGCTGAACGGGGCATCAGGTTTCCATACCTGCCCTACATTATCGCGTTGATCCCGGTAACTGTGGTAGCACTTTATCATTTTGCACAATTTGAATTCAACCCCATTACCATTTCCGGCATCTTTAAACCGTTCTTTTACAGCCACACGATGTATGGTGCTGTAATGGCCTTTCTTGCCGCTATTGCTTTGGGGAATTTCCCTCATAGAAGTCTTTGGAAGTGGGTGTTCGTGGTGTGTGTTTTGTTGACATTATTTAGTGGTTCACGTGCGGCGCTTTGGTCGCTTGTCTTTATGTTCCTCTTGTATGCATTGGTTCAGTTTCCGCCCATCTATCGTGCAACCCTGATCGCCCTAGCTATTGGTATTTTCCTCTTTTTAGGTGGGACAGCAAAGGTGGAGGAAGCCTTCGCTTACAACAGTTTCGAGAGCCATGATCCGCAGGCATCACTCGTTGAAAAAAGCATGTCGGTCACCAATGTGCAAACAGATGCTAGTAATATTGAACGATTGAACCGGTGGGTCGCCGCCCTTCGAATGTTTGAAGAACGACCCTGGACAGGTTTTGGCCCTGGATCCTACCAATTCACCTACCTGCCGTTTCAAGAAAAACGATTGGAGAACAGGCTAACCGTTAAAAACCCCAACTCCCCACCGCCAGGATCAGGCGGCACTGCCCATTCAGAGTTACTCCTTCAACTTAGTGAAAATGGTGTTTGGACGCCATTACTCTTTTTGTTGATGTGGCTGCGCTGGTGGTATTTTGGGTTTTTCCGTGTTGCAAAACAAAGCCCATTGCTCCCCTTTTTTCTTGGATTAAGCACGTACTTCTTTCACATGCAATTCAATAACTTCTTGAATCAACCTGCGTTTGCCATTTTATTTTGGGGAACAGCAGCGTATTTTGATTACCAATTAAGTCATAAAGACCATGAGCTATTACGATAAGGTAGGCACGTATTACGATAAAGATGCTGTAGATTTTGAGCAGCGCTACCATGAAAATCCGGCGCTTCAGCGTATTCGTCAGAGCTTTCGTCAGCACACGAAATCCTACGCGCAAGAAACGGTATTGGAAGTAGGATTTGGACCGGGATTCGATCTGGTACACTTCGCGGAGCAGTTTCCAGAGAGAACTTTTTATGGTATTGATATTTCTGCAGAAATGGTCCGTTTGACTCAAGAAAAAATAGACCGAATGGGTTTAAAGAACGCCTGGGTTGCGAAAGGCAGCGTCGAAGATATTAAGGTGCTTTTCCCCGGGGTCCAATTCGACATGATATATGTCTTTTTCGGTGCATTAAATACGGTAATCAATCTTGAACTCGCTTTTGCAGAGTTGCGGGGTGTTTTACAGTCCGGCGGAAGAATGGTATTGACTTTTGTGAATAAATACTACATCGCCGGGACATTAATAGAATTACTGAAATTGAAGCCAAGATTCGCTTTTGCCCGTTGGAAGAAAATTTGGGGCGGCTATTCGCCAACAAACTTTTTAGCCAGTCGCTGTTACCGTCCAGGTCATCTGAAGAAATTGGCGCAACTTGAGTGCACCTATACTCGTGGATATAGTATTTTTTACCCTGCTTGGTATTACCATAAATTCCACAGATTGATACCCAAAGGAATTCTAAACCTGCTTTGGCAGATCGACGAACGTATTGCACGCACGCCACTAGGGAAGCTCGGAGAATACATGCTGTATACCTTCGAGAAGAAGAATTAATGATTCGCCTGAAGACGGCGGACGGTCGCTTCGATTAAAACGCGAAGATCTTGGTAAACAGGGACGTAAGAAGCGCGCCAATCAAGGTGCTTCGTTGTCACTGGCGTGGATGAAGTAAGCGCCTCAAATACTGTTTTTCCGTATTTGTTTTCTGTATCGCTTGCCTTTATATACACAGTATTGGCGTCGAGACATTGAGCGACCATCGCCGCGAAATCCTTTTGTTTGATGGGCTCAAATCCAAAAAGATTAACACTTTGGTTAGGGGCTCCATGATCCATGAGATGGACCAACTGGCCCGCACAATCTTCTACGGAGATTAGGGACATCAGCTGATTTCCGTCGCCATAAACAGGAACCTTTCCCGTTGCTAGTGCGGGTTTGAAAAAAAAGTGTTCAAACCAGGAGTCGGGCCCTAAAATCCACCCCGGACGGGCAATACGAACATCCAATTCTCCAGCTTCTGCCGCCAATACCCACGGCCGCTCAGCATATTCATAGGCACGCGCATAAGCGATGGGCCTCAATGGGGCTTCCTCGTCGACCGCATGAACGGTATTTCCATACATGAGTGTCCCGCTGCAATACACTACTGGTACGGTGGGTTGTTGGTCTCTAATCAACTGGATGAAACGCTGATTCGCTTTATATCCCTTACGAGCGGCGATCCTTCTTGCGCGGTCGCTGTTCCCTGCCATTCGAGCACAGTGGTATATACCCGTTGGTGGATATTTTTCAAAGAGGTACTCCGGGATGGCACTCAATGGAAAGAGATGAAAATTGGTTCTTTCCATTATCCATGGTACTATGGTTTTTTGACCTAAGGTGACGAGTTGCCCGGACCAATTCCCTTTTGTCCGCTCCGTGAACAACCGGTGCGTGACCAATTGTCCAACATAACCAGTTGCCCCTAAGATCCATTTGTTCGTTTCCTTACTCTTTGTCATCGTTCAGCCAAAGTAGTGGAAACACTCGTCGCCGCTTACTGCTTGACAAATGAATTTTGAATAATGTCACGATTATTTTCGAGTGTATAGGTATAGACTCCCGAGGCGAGATGGCTGAGGTCAAACTGCACGTCGCTTTTGTAGTTATCAATCTCAAGAAGTTTCTGACCTGTATTGGCGTAAATGACCAGAGTGGCGTTATGCGCATTATGTTTGATTCTAGCAGTACCTTCTGTTGGATTAGGGTAAAAACGGGACTGTTCTACCGAATTTTCTTCAACTCCGATTGAAGTGCTTTGGTACACGCGCACATAGTCCACAATCATGGGGCTGGATGTAAAACTCGAATCGATACTTCCTTGAATGGCGATGTTTAGGAGCAAATATTGCGGCGCGTCGAATGGCCAAGTGCTTGTGGTTTGGGTACTGGGTTCATAGGTGTAATGTACCACACTGTCCACGCTGAATACCATCTTTTCTTCGCTCCATTCCAATGCGTAAACATGAAAGCCACTGGAAACGCCACTGACATATTGAGTTCCTTTATTTGAGGTGTTGCCAAAACTCGACGGTGTATGCATAGCACTCGAAACATAATCCTGATTGTGTCCCCAATGTTCCATAATGTCTATTTCGCCACAAGCCGGCCACCCAGTCGTGCCGTAACCTTGAGTGTACCAGTAAGCACCCACCTCTGTAATGTTCTGTCCGAGCAACCAAATTGCAGGCCAAGTACCTACGCCTGCGGGTAATTGCGCACGAACTTCAACACGGCCGTATGTGAAGGCAAATTTCGAATTTAAACGTGCTGAGGTATAATCTTTGGTGACATTTTGATCGGTGTAGGACTCTTTCAGTGCAGTTAGATATAATGCCCCGTTCTGCTGGTAGCTGTTCGTGTCGCGGTCAGTGTAATGTTGAATTTCTCCATTCCACCAGCTTTGTCCTGCATTAGGCAAGACTGTTTGATGCCACCATTTTGAAGTGTCCACACCGCCGGTTCCATTAAATTCATCTGCCCACACGAGAGTGTCATAGACTTGTGCATTCAGGGAATAAAGCGATAGGGCTAGAAGGAGTACGAGTAGTTTTTTCATTTTGCGAAATTAGGTGTATTCAAAATTCATAAAATGTTTTCACCTAAAAAAACTCCGTTGCGAGAAGCTGCGAGAAAAAAAGGACAGGCTTGTTTGTCGGAATTAAGGTGAGCACATTGTTTTAATGCCCGTCTGGTCCCTTGATGCCCGCGTTTACTTCAATGTCGATGTAGTTTTCTTGAGGGGTGATGGGACATGAATACCCGTCGGTATAGGCGCAATACGGGTTGTAGGCATAATTGAAATCCAAGATCATGGTGCTTCCCTCGGGCTTGGTGATGTCCATGAATCGGCCCGTGCCGTAGGTGCTCACTCCCGTAGTTTTATCCATGAAAGGAAGGAATAGGTGGTCCTGAT
>Ga0257121_1003478_pt1 | contig 10294 bp, 10 predicted proteins | sample SI106_100metaG_FD_190180 | JGI IMG/M metagenome (GOLD analysis project Ga0257121, IMG submission 190180) | Marine microbial communities from Saanich Inlet, British Columbia, Canada - SI106_100 | ecosystem: Environmental > Aquatic > Marine > Inlet | place: Canada: British Columbia | collected... | reverse complement strand
GATTAACTTCTTTATATACATTAGCAGAATCGGGGGTATTTACCAAATAATCAATAAATTCATCAATAACATCATCAATATAAACAAGGCTAAGAACTGTATCTGGATTATCGACTCGAATGGGTAGATTGTTAGCTATATTGTGGCAAAAGGTTGCAACAACTGAATTATAGTTAGGCCTGCACCACTTTCCAAACACACCAGGCAAGCGATACACATACGTAGGACAGCTTGTGTCAACCTCAAGTGCTTTCACAACAGCCTCCGCGGCTAACTTACTCTTACCATATGCATTATCTAGGTCGGCTTGAGTAGATGATGCCAAGATAATAGAGATATTTTTACCTGAAGATCTTACAGCATCACAAATAGATTTAGTCAATCCAGCATTAACAATATCAAAATCTTTCTCGTCTCTAGGCTTATTCTCCCCTGCTAAATGAACAACGCAATCAGCATCTTTAATAAGCTCTTCTAAATCTTGAGTTGAGTTCTCGCGTGTATAAGTTGTAACTTGAATGCTCAATTCATTCAAACGAATGATTAAATTCTTACCAATAAAGCCGTTAGATCCAGTTACTAGTACATTCATATTACTCTTCAGGGTCAATTATTTCGCCTCTAGAGGCAGCTTGGATAAATTTTAGCCTGTTTAACAAAATTTTCATACCTTCAATATCTAGTCGTTCTGTGTTATCTGAATTATACTCATCTGCATTGGTAATACCTTCTTCTCCAAGATCTACATATTTAGCATAATTAAGATCTCTTAAATCAGGAGGAATTCTATAGTAGTCCTCCATATCTATAGCGCATGCTATTTCCTCTCTAGACAGTAAAGATTCGTATCGTTTTTCACCATGTCTTGTACCAATAACACGAGTTGGATAATCTGGCTTACCCATTAATTCGCATAACGCCTGAGTCATAACACCAACAGTTGCAGCAGGGGCTTTTTGCACAAAGATATCACCCGGCTTTCCATTACTAAAAGCAAATAAAACTAGATCAACTGCATCATCTAGAGTCATCATAAAGCGTGTCATATTTGGATTGGTAAGCGTCAACTCTTTGTTTTCATGAATAAGCTCCACAAACAAAGGAATAACTGAGCCTCTTGATGCCATAACATTTCCGTATCGAGTGCAACAAATTACTGTGGAATCGCCGCCCTGTCGAGACTTTGCAACAATAACCTTTTCCATCATTGCTTTAGAGATCCCCATAGCATTAATTGGATACACTGCCTTATCGGTACTCAAGCAAATCACTCGTTTAACATTAGCATTTATAGCAGCAGTTAAAACATTTTCAGTACCTAAAATATTTGTTTTTACAGCTTCAATTGGATGAAATTCACACGATGGAACCTGTTTTAATGCTGCAGAATGAAATATATAATCAACACCCCTAACCGCATTCATTATTGATTCGTAATCCCTAACATCACCAATGTAAAACTTAAGCCGATCATCAGCATACTTTCTCCTCATGTCATCTTGCTTTTTCTCATCCCTGGAAAAAATTCTAATCTCTGCAATATTCGACTCAAGGAAGCACTTTAAAACTGCATTACCAAAAGATCCAGTTCCTCCAGTAATAAGAAGGCACTTATTAGAAAACTGAGATAATAAACTTTTATTCATACTTAAAACTCCAATAACTCAAATGTAATCCTCCCATTTCTAACGCCTGCTAAAAATAGAATCTCCGTTGTTTAAATAGCCTCAAGTAGCTTTCTTGGTGGAATACCACCAATCGAACTATGAGGTCGTTCGTTATTATATACCCACATCCATTGTGTTGATAACGATTGAGCATGCTCAATCGAATCAAAGATATGCATGTTCAGCCATTCGTTTCTTGCAGTTCTGTTAAATCTTTCTATATAGGCATTTTGAGTTGGCTTTCCTGGCTGTATGTACATTAACTCTATATCCATCGCTTGTGCCCATTCTCTGAGTGCGTAAGAAATTTACTCTGGTCCGTTATCACATCTTACCGCTTTGGGCTTGCCACGCCACTCAATGAGCTGCTCTAATTATTTAATCACTCTTTGCGCCGGCAAAGAGTGATCTACTTCAATACCTAAGCATTCTCTGTTGTAATCGTCAATCACATTGAATGTTCTAATCTTCCTGCCTGTGTTTAATGAGTCTGACATGAAGTCAATAGACCATGTTTGATTAATAGACAATGGCACACTTAAAGCCTGCGGATTGTCGCGTTTGATTCTTCTTCTGGGCTTAATCCTAAGATTAAGCTCTAATTGCTTGAAGATACGATACACACGCTTATGATTCCATTTAAAGCCTTTGATGTTGCGTAGATACATAAAGCACAATCCGAAGCCCCATTTTTTATGCGTTGTGGTTAATCGTAACAACCAGTCAGAAATTAGCTCATTCTCGGATGATAGCTTTGGATCATAGCGATAACATGTCTCACTGGTTTATTAAAGTTTTCTAGTATAATAGTCAAGAATTTTACACAAACGTGTGACTACTGAAAATAATAATTGCCCTTCGAGCAAACGGAAGGAAAAAAACATGAAAAAATGGCTTAGTTTATTGATTCTAAAGAATCCAACTCTCTATTTATTTGTTCAATTATTTCGGCCTCGGCTTAAAGCAGTTAAAGGCGATTTGCAGAGCGTTCATAATGAGTTTGTACTCGATAATAACGAAGACACTATTGCGGTTGACTTAGGGTGCGGAATGAAGCCCATGAATCGTTTTTGTGCAAGTAAAGCTTATGGAGTTGATTTGTATGAGGACAAAGAAAAAGGTGTTTTCAAGTGTCGCCTAGGATTTAAAAAGCTACCCTTTGAGGATGATTCGATAGATTATTTAACTGCATACGATCTTCTGGAGCACATACCACGCTACTCGGATATCAAGGAGATTGGGCATGCGCCTTTCATATTTTTGATGAATGAATGCTATCGCGTATTGAAAAATGATGGTTTGTTTTTATCACTGACGCCGATTTATCCTTACTTGGGGGCATTTCAAGATCCAACGCACAACAACATAATGACAGTGCACACACTTGAACATTATTTCTCAACTAATAAATATGAGATTGCATCACATTATGGAATCAATGCAAATTTCAACATAAGGTACCAGCGAATGCTGGGGTAACATTTGATCGCTGTATTACAAAAATGATCAAAGTTAATCTAACTACCTTTCAATGAATGAGTGGAACGAAAGTCCGAACAGAAATTATTTTAGTCACCCGCAGTGGCAAAGAAGCCATTGAAAACCATTTTGATGCTCACTATGAGCTAGAGCACCGATTGGATTAGCTGCTTAAACTGGACATACTTAAAACTCCAATAATTCAAAGAACTAACTCCTAGAATGAGAAAAAACAACAATAGCATTACATGAAAAATAACTAAAAACAGGCTTCTTTTTCAAGAAAAGAGAGAAAAAGATATCTAACAAATTTCTCAAGAATAGGAAAAATAGGTTAGCTAGTCTTTTATAAAAAGGACCAAATCGAACCGGATAAATATCGCCACCAGAATAAAGAAAATTAAGGTCGCACTGATGACTTAAAAGATCTATCAAGCCACCACCGTAAAAAGTGATGTGAGTAGGGTCTGAGTTAAAATTGGAGATTCCGAAAGGCGAGTCTCCATTAGGAAATCTGCACAAAATAACTCCACCTCTAGATAGCACTCTTTTCGCCTTCAATAGCAAGTCGCGCCCATCGTCCAGGGAAAGATGCTCCAAAACATCGATCAGAATAATAATGTCGTACTGTTCAGAGGTCTCGTCTAAAAACAAAAAATTATAGACTGGCAGGAGTTTCTGCCACTTTTCTACTTGCGTCTGATTAACCTCAACTCCTTTTGCATTAATCCCATTCCTCTGGCAAAAGAGAAGAAAATCGGCATCTCCAAAACCAATTTCAAGAACTTTCAAGCCGTTAGAAAATCGACTAGAAAGATTAAGCATCTCAAAAAAATAAGAATCTAGCGCACTGTTTTTTTGCAACGCTCCTTTATTCCAGCCCTTCCATTTTGAGTATTGATCATTGAATTCCATAAGTAAGTTTTAGTACAAAGTTACACTATTCAGATAAAGATTTTTTAAAAAATATATAATACCCTCCAATCAGGGAAGCTGTTATATGAATAATTGCAAGTGATATTAAAAATAATTGAACGTCTAAAAATGTAGACGCAAGTATAGCAAGAAGCACCTTAATGAGAGAAAGAATCAATAAGTATCTTGCATAAAAATCTGCAGGGTATGCTAATAAAATATTAGAGCTAATATAATCAGAGAAGGTATTTGTTGCCAGATACAATAGCATATAAGGCAATAGAAATAGAAACTCTCCAAAAGCACCTCCAAATATAAAGGTTATAACGTCTTCTACATATGGAATAAACAAGAAATACGTTATCACAAGGAGAAGGTAAATAAAAAATATACCTGAAAAAGATTTTCTAATCTTTTTTATATCTGACCAATCCAAGCTCCTTGTAAGATAGTTAAAATACCCCAATGATAGTGACTTAAAAGGAACATCTAGAATCTTAAAAGTAGCATATGCCCCCGTAAGTGCATTGTTTCCAATAAACAAAAAAAACATCAGGTCAATATTGGCAGATAACACGTTAAGAGCATTTCCAATAAAATGATGCGAAAATTTGATCTTATGAAATAATTTAAACTCCACTCCTGAAAAGTTAAGTATTGGATATAGAAAGAAAAGAAAGAAAATAATTGATGAAAGCGAGATGATCTGATTTAAAAAGAAAGCTGAAGATATGCTAAGCCCGTCAAGATAAACTAAAGTCAAAGTTGCGATTACAAAAAACAGCAGTCCAGAAATTCTTAACAAATAATATCGAATATTTTCAACCAAGCACACAGCTAGAGAATTGAGGTAATTGTAAAGGAGTTGCAAAGGAATGGCGATAGAGCCGAAAAGTATAGCTAAGTACTGGTACTCACCAAGATTGTAAAAGTAATACACTAGAAGTACAACCACCTGCCCTGCTACAACTTGCAAGGAGAAGAAATATACTGTTGTAGAAAGAATGGGCGACAAAGCATCACGCTCCAAGCGCACTACTTTATTCTTTAGAATATTATCCCAATTAAACGTCAGAATTGATGCGATCATACTTGGAACAAGTATGATCGCAGCCAATATGCCTCTATCATAAGGGCCAAGATATCTGTTAATTATAATAGAAGCCGGCACAGGAATTGCAAAAATTACAAGCTCTAAAAGGCTTGGAAAATACTTCTTCACTTTATTGCTGCAGCTTTCTAACAAACCTAGAAAGAAATGGGGAGACTCTTCTAAAAACAACCAATGGAATCGTCAAAGAAAGTACAGAGGATAAATAGTACGCCGACTTCACCTTGAGCAAATCAGAAAACGTAACCGAGAACAATGCATGAATCTCATCAGAAATAGGTAAGATGTACTCTGGCAGAGTATAAGAAGTCGACATTCTTCTTACTACGCCAAAAGCATACTGCCAATTTCTGCGAGTCCTGTAGTTAATAACCGTCATAGGGTAGCTTACCAACAATACTTGGATGAAAATATTTGTAAAAACCTTTGACTCTTTACCTGATGGAACATATGGGCGGATTGTATTTAAAACGACGCGCAAAACAGAAATAGTTCCATTGTACTGAAGACCAAATCCGTAATTAGTATCAACAAGTTTTCCTGCGGTATAAACAACAGCCCCATCTGCAGTTACATTATGCCTGACTGCATCGATAGATATTGAAGCCACTTCAAATCCTTCACAAATAATTTTAGTTGCTAAATAAAACTGATAATATATTGACGAATCCCAAGTACTTGTCACATACTTTTGAGCTAAAGCTCGATCAAATATCAAGCCTGAGACAAAACTAAATGCTCTAAATATCTTGGCGGCAACTTGGTAACCACTCCCTATTACTTTAGTCTCTCGACCCCGATTTAAAAGTGTGCCCGTATGATAATCAGAATACGAGGTAAATGCCACCTGAGGAAACTGCAGATTATTCAATGATTCTAGTAGCTGTTCCAGGGTCGATTCGCCATTTAGCGCGTCATCATTTCCCAATAAAAACACATACTTTCCACGAGCTTTAGAAATTAAAAATCTAACATTTCTATCGTACCCTTGATTAGAGTCATGCCTTATATATGAATAATCGCAATCACTTGACAAAAACAATAAATCCACCTGTTTATGGGAGTTGCAAGGAGAACAATCATCCGAAACAATAACTTCAAAATCTTTAAAATTCTGAGATAGCACACTTTCAAGGCATTTCCTAAAATGATCCGGATACCGATAATGTGGGATTAAAATAGAGAAGAATGGATTTTCTATTTCTTGCCTAGAGGAAATTGTTTTATATTGAAAGTCGTTATTTATACTCATTTAAAAACACCTAAAAGTTAATATTATAAAGATTTGACAACAGCTTATCTGACGGCTGATCGACACAAAATTCGCCAGAAAATACGTCATTTTCTGAGACAAAATTAAACTCTGACATTGATTTTCCCGGATGATTCAAAGTTGGCATTTGGCCGAAATAGGAGGCCCAAGCGCTAAATGAGCTTGCACCATTCCGAATCAATATCTTACACTTGGAAAGAATTAATAAATCTGAAATAGCACAGCCTGGTCTAACAAAAAAAACATTATTCATTCTTAAAAGTGGGGCAAGTTGCTCATATGTACCATCTGAAACAACATACGCTGGAATGTCCACATTGTAGAATTTACGAAGGAATTTTAATGCGTCCACATACCAAGACACAGGTACCTTGACAAAATTAAGATTTCTAAAATCGTCAGGGCCACTTGGGACAACAAAGTCATTGCCAAGTCTCACATTAATACCGATAGCGTCTTCACTATAAGTCGCAACTAGATCCAGCCACTTTTTTTTTGTAATGCTCAGTAAGTGTTCGAAAACTTCATCATTACGACCGTTTAGCGGGCCAAACCTATCCCGATCGCCATTAAATTCAATAATAGAGTCATTTGAAAAATCTACCAAATTTTGATCAATTTGATATTCTGAGATATGGCTTAGTTTTGAGCGAAGATATGCCGACCTTATGAGAGGGATTTCATTTTCAGCCCTATCAAACAGTCCTGATAAAATGATCTGCCTTTTGTATGATTTAATATCAATACCCCCTCGTATAAGAGGCCCAACTCTTGGCTGAACCCAGTGAAAGGAGAGTGTGGGCAAATTATGCTTTTGAGCAAAAAGCATACATCTGCTCCAAGGAAATAAACGCGTCCCTAATCCGCTTCCACGGTCAAATATAGTTCTACAATATACATTACTCATAAATTAAAGGGAGATACATCATGTGGTCTAAATCTGCTATTTATATTACCTATGGAAAACACCTGCTTACCATAAAAAACAGCTAAATGAAGTTGAAAAGTGTCGACCGATAAAACAGAGTCAGCCGAATTAAAATAACCAAGAAGTTCATCTATGGCTGAATAAGAACTAAGATTAAAACTATCAAAATCTTTCGGAACCTTAGTACCAGAAAAATACATTATTTTATACTGAATATTATTAGATTCCAGCCTATCAACTATCTTGTTCAATGACTCTGAATCAAGGTCTTTGGACTCTGAGCTTGAAAAGGGAAAGACAAGAACACGGTTGCCCACCTCTCGTGAAGGATAGATTTTCACGCAGAAGCCAAAAATATCGCTCAAATCTCTATATATATTTTTATCCTCAGATAGGAATATCTTGGCAGTAAAAGGGGCGAAAAAAATGCGACTTCTTAAATCATTATTATCAACTAATACACTGTCGCCAAGCTGTAACAATATTTTATAGATCTCCAAGGAAGATCTGATTAAAGTAAGTATTTTTACAAAAGACAATGCCCTTAAGTTGTACAAAGGAAATACGCCAGAACAATGCTTAAGCACTATCAGCCTACAATTATTTGGAAGCAGTTTCCTGGCAAGCGATTCAAGCTCCTTTCTAACGATCAGGACGTGAGATTCTGAATTGGAAATAGAGACAAAATTTAACAAAATTGTCAAATCTCCAAACCCCTTTAAACCCAAGAGTACCATATTAAAAAACTATTCCTGAATAACCGTTGTTACCGTCTATCAAACTTTCAATAAACATCACTCCTTTCAACGTATCATATACAAGAAAAATATACAAAAGAATTACGCCTTTGTAATCAATGCGATCACACTCCAGAAGCCACAACAAAAATATAAAATATAAAATAATATTAAGTCTTCCTGCCCCCAATAGCAAAATCGCAAAAGCTGTTGGAAAAATGTAGAGAATCAATTTCAAAGATTTTTTTCTACATGATAAAAAACCGGCTATCATGAAGAAAAAAACTCCATACAAGCTCAGAAAAGAAGTAAAGATGGCAATAGTGTTGCTTTGGTAGTAATGTATAAATTTAGGAACTAATGAAGGAGAAAGGAAAATTGCCACAAGGGCAATAGTTATCAAAAAAGTCTTTTTGGTCTTCGCTTTTTCGAACGCCAATGTGTAAATTGGGATTATTTGGGCATGATATAAGACAGCGATACTCGAAAAATAGTACCTACGATTAATATATAAAAACAAAAAACACGCTATTGCCATTGTCAGTCTTAATCCGGAGGAGGCAATCCCAATAGAATAAAATGTAAATGGAAATATCAATACTGCCAGTCTAAGCTTTAGTTTTACAAAGATTAATGCGACCAAATATGTATAAAACATATAGATCATTGTCGAAAAGAAGTCAAAACTTACAAGTTTTGAAAAAAAGAAGAACGTATGATTCGATAGATAATCATTTGATCCAATAATACCTCTGGCATCCAGATCAATAAAACCCGAATACGACATATCGGATAAGGTAATATAATAGACCTCATAAACCCTCATATCATCTTGATAAGGATGATCATACGAAAGGATATAAGCCTTCACTCCAAAAGCCAATAGAACTGCCATGATCACAAAAACGGCATCTATTGTACTGCTTTTCTTCATTTGGCCATGTCTCTATAGATGTCATAGTATTTCGAATAAATACTTCGTTCCTCAAACATCTTTAAATTTTTATAGCCAGCTTTGATTAATTCCTCCCTCCGACTCTGATTGGAGCTTAATTCAATTATAGCTTTTCTAATATCATCTATGTCATATGGGTCTACTAAATAAGCCCCCATTCCGACAACTTCCGACATTGGCGGCAAGGAGCTTGTTATGACAGGAACTCCTAAAGCCTGAGCTTCTAATAACGGCATCCCAAATCCTTCGTATAAGGATGGAAAAAGAAGAACGTCTGACGCTTGATACACATCAACTAGCTTTCTATCATCTATAGCTGTATAAACCTTAAGGTTAACTTTATGAAGCTTAGCTAAACTTGCCGTTTCATCTGTCATAATGCCCACCAATTTAATCCGAACCCTAAGGCTACTTACTGCGCAAAAAATCCTTTCTAAATTCTTATTCCACGCCGTACCAATTATCAAAATAGTGAAAGTACTATTATTGTTTATCTCATGCCGGGCGCTTTGTCGAAAAATGGCTGCCGGAGGCACTGGAATAGTAACCATCTCATTGCGTCTTCTATTAAGAACCTTTGCTAATTGACTTTTTGAAAAATCTGACAGAGTGGTAATGTATTGAGCTTTTATCATTGGAATTTTCAACCAAAATAGCCAATATACTAGCCTCTTTACGCCACTCAATCTCTCCAGCATGACACAGTCTGGTATCGAAACAACCAGCCCTTGCCGTCTTAAAAAGAGACAAGAAAATGTGATATCTCCAGCTATATGGTTAATGTTGCAACTATTTATTGCAACCTCTATACATATCAGAAAACGGTTGAGTAGTCCTCTAGAATCAAAACTAACGGTATAAACATCAAACTCAATATCTTCCGGAGCGTTGTCAATAATTTCTGAGAACATTCTCTCTAAGCTAAAATGATTATTAGCACCTTTTCTTTGAAAAATGCGCACCTTTGTCTTCTGAATAGATCTGCCCAATTGGCCATTCTTGCCAGTAACGAGTATTCTCATGACTATCAGCTACTCAAATAAATCTTTGGCATTGGCCAAAGATAGGTGGGCTTTATCTTTATCTGAGAGTTGCAGCTCCTCTGCTGATAATTGCCAATTAATTTTAAGCTGCTTATCATCAAAAGCAATGCCCCGATCATGCTTAGGTGCGTAGTAATTATCAACCTTATAAGCAAAGGTTGCGCTATCACTTAATACAACAAAGCC
>Ga0257121_1003475_pt1 | contig 10296 bp, 9 predicted proteins | sample SI106_100metaG_FD_190180 | JGI IMG/M metagenome (GOLD analysis project Ga0257121, IMG submission 190180) | Marine microbial communities from Saanich Inlet, British Columbia, Canada - SI106_100 | ecosystem: Environmental > Aquatic > Marine > Inlet | place: Canada: British Columbia | collected... | reverse complement strand
AATGCTCATATGGTATTTAAATATGTCGCAAACTATCACTTAAGTTAAAAATATACAATATGATCACTATTGAAGATTTTAAAAAAAAACAGTCTGAACCCTCTAGATTGATTGGATTAGATCTTGGTTCTAAAAGAATTGGTGTATCTATATGTGATGAAAGGCAATCTATTGCCACACCTTTTAAAACAATTAATAAAACAAACACAAATGAGTTAATTGCTCAATTAAAGGACATAATTACAGAGTATAATATAAAAGGAATAATAATTGGAAATCCCATTAATATGGATGGCTCATTGGGTAGATCTGCTCAATCAGTAAATGATGTTTCAAACAATATTGATAAATCAATTGACGTGGACGTTTGTCTGTGGGACGAAAGATTATCTACAGTTGGAGCATTCAATCTATCTAGTCAGCTTGATATAAATGTTAGTAAAAGAGAAAAAAATATTGATCAAAACGCAGCAGCATTCATACTTCAGGGAGCAATTGATTTTTTAAATAATTAATTCTTGCCATAGAGGTACTTTATAGTTATAGAGTTAATTTTAATGGCAACTAAAACAAACAAAGCTGTTAAAATCTCTCAAAAACACTTATTAGGTATCCAAGATTTATCAATTAACGATGTCAATTTGATTTTAGACGAGTCACAAAGTTTTATTAAACTTAATCAGAGCAAGAATAAAAAGTTGAATGTATTAAGTGGTAAAACGCAAATTAATCTATTTTTTGAACCATCAACAAGAACACAAAGTTCATTTGAGCTAGCAGGAAAAAGATTAGGTGCGGATGTAATGTCAATGAATATGGGAAATTCGGCAATCAAAAAAGGTGAAACTTTGATTGATACAGCTATGACTTTAAACGCTATGCACCCAGATATAATCGTAGTTAGACATCAAGACTCTGGTGCGTGTAACCTTTTATCACAAAAAGTTAATTGTGCTGTTTTAAATGCAGGTGATGGTAGAAGAGAACACCCTACTCAAGCACTTCTAGATGCTTTAACAATTATTAATAGAAAGAAAAAAATTGAAGGACTTAAAGTAGCAATTTGCGGTGACATACTTCATTCTAGAGTAGCAAGATCAAATATTTATTTGCTAACAATGCTTGGTGCTGAAGTTAATATTGTTGCCCCAACAAACCTGATGCCAAAAGAAATAGAAAAATTTGGTGTAAATACTTTTACTGACATGAACAAAGGTCTTAAAGATTGCGACATAGTAATGATGTTGCGACTTCAAAATGAAAGAATGACAGGTTCATTTCTTTCTTCTAATCGTGAATACTACGAATATTATGGACTGACACCAGATAAAATGGATTACGCAAAAGCAGATGCATTAATAATGCATCCTGGACCTATGAATAGAGGTATTGAGATTGATACAAGATTAGCTGACGATATTAATAAAAGTGTAATTAAAGAACAGGTAGAATTAGGAGTGGCTGTGAGAATGGCTTGTTTAAAAATTTTTTGTGAATAAATGAAAAAACAATACTTTATAAATGCCAATATAATTGATCCTTACAATTCATTAAATGAAAATGGAGGTTTAATAGTTGGTGAAGATGGAAAAATTGAAGCGATAGGTAAAAAGGTAAATACCAACAATTTACCAACGAGAGAAAAGCCAATAGACTTAAAGGGTAAATATATCTTTCCTGGACTGGTAGATATGAGAGTTTTTGTTGGAGAGCCTGGTTATGAGTATAAAGAAAATTTTAGAACATTAAGTAATGCAGCATTATCAGGTGGTGTAACATCAGTTGTTACAATGCCTAATACAGATCCAATTATAGACAATGTATCAATAGTAGATTTTTTAAAAAGAAGAGGAAGAGATAAATCTAAAATAAATATATTCCCTTGTGCTTCATTAACACACAATATTGAAGGTACAAATATGACTGAATTTGGCTTATTAGCAAGCAAAGGAATAATTGCTTTTACAGATGGAGTAAAAACTATTCAAAATACAAGCTTAATGTCTAAAATAATGAATTCTGCTAAAGATTTAGGATGCCTAATAATGCAACATGCTGAAGATTATCACCTATCAAAAAATGGTATGATTAACTCTGGTATAATAGCAACTAAACTTGGGCTGTCGGGAATACCAGACATTGCTGAGAGAATTATAATTGAAAGAGATTTAACTTTACTTGAAAAATCAAAATGTAGATATCATATCTCACAAATATCATCGGTAAAATCGGTAGATGTAATTAAAGAAAGAAAAAACAGCACTAAGTTTACATGTGGCGTATCAATAAACAATTTATCTTTGAATGAAAATGATATTGGAGATTTCAAAACATTTTTAAAATTATCTCCACCTTTAAGAAAAGAAGAAGACAGGGAAGCTCTTGTACAGGGATTAAAAGACAAAACTATTGATGTGATTGTTTCAGATCACAAACCAGAGGATGAAGAGTCTAAAAGATTAACTTTCTCACAAGCAGCAACCGGTGCCTCAGGCATAGAAACTCTTTTATCTTTAAGTTTAGAATTATATCACAATGAATCAGTGAAACTTGAAATTATAATACAAGCTTTAACATCTAATCCCGCTAAAATTCTTGGAATTAATAAAGGAAATCTTTCAATAGGTAATGATGCTGATTTTTGTATTGTCGACTTAAATAAACCATGGATTGTAAAAAAAGAAAATTTAATTTCAAAATCTAAAAATACTTCAATTGAAAATAAAAAACTTCAAGGTAAAGTGACTAATACATTTGTAAAAGGTAAGGAATTATTTAAAATATAATAATGGAGCATTTTACGATAGGTATCATTTCATACCTTATGGGATCTATTCCATTTGGTTTTATTTTAACAAAAATTTTTTTAAAAAAAGATATTAGAGATATTGGTTCTGGCAATATAGGTGCTACTAATGCATTAAGAACTGGTAATAAGTTAATAGGATACACTACACTCGTATGCGATATATCAAAAGCAGTAATTCCTGTTATTTATGTTAAAATCTATTTTCCAGAATTTATATTTATAGCTTCATTATGTGCGTTTTTAGGTCATGTATTTCCAATTTGGCTTAAGTTCAAAGGTGGAAAAGGTGTTGCAACATATGTTGGTATCTTATTTTCTATAAACGTCATGTTAGGAGGAGTTTTTATTATAAGTTGGATAATTGTGTTTATTTCAACTAAATATTCATCGCTGTCGTCAATAATTGGTGCTATGTCTATACCAGTGTATCTTCTTCTTACCAGACAAAGCAATAATGTTATTTTTTTTATAATAATGTTTGTTTTGATATTTTTTACACATAGGGAAAATATCAAAAGACTGAAAAATAAAGAAGAAAATAAGACTAAAATTTATTAATTTGACTATCAAACTCTTTTGAGTAGTTTGTTAAATTATGAATCTAGTCATAGTTGAAAGCCCCGCTAAAGCAAAAACAATAAATAAATATCTGGGTGATAATTACACTGTTTTAGCAAGTTATGGACATATAAGAGATCTACCGTCTAAAAATGGATCAGTAGATCCTGATCAAAATTTTAAAATGGAGTGGGAAGTTGATAGCTTTTCAAAAAAATATTTAAAAGAAATTACCGATGCAGCAAAAGATTCTTCTAAAATAATTTTAGCTACAGACCCTGATCGTGAAGGTGAGGCTATAGCATGGCATGTAAAAGAATATCTAAGTGAAAAAAAACTTTTAAAAGATAAAGAAGTTGAGCGAGTTGTATTTAATGAAATTACAAAAAAAGCGGTTACATATGGAATTGAGAACCCAAGACAGATTGAGCCTTTGCTAGTAGATGCTTACATGGCAAGAAGAGCACTGGATTATTTGGTTGGTTTTAATATTTCACCTATTTTATGGACAAAACTACCAGGGTCAAAATCAGCAGGTAGAGTTCAATCTGTAGCTTTAAAACTTATCACAGAAAGAGAACATGAAATTGAATCTTTTGATCCAGTAGAATTTTGGACATTAACAATAAATTTTCAAGATGATAAAAAAAACTTAATAAGTGCAAGTATATCTCAACTTAACGGAAATAAAGTAGAAAAATTTTCATTTAGAAACAAAGTTGAAATCGACAATGCAATTGTAAATATTAAAGATAAAAATTTTAATATAAATGACATTTCATCAAAAGTAGTAAATAGAAATCCTTCAGGACCATTTACCACTTCCACTTTACAACAAGTGGCCTCAAGTAGACTGGGTTTTGGTGCTTCTCGCACAATGCAAATTGCCCAAAGACTTTATCAAGGTATTGAAATTGATGGTGAAACAATAGGTTTAATTACTTATATGAGAACAGATGGAACAAACTTATCTGCTGATGCAATTACTGATTTTAGAGATTATATTAAAAATGAATATGGTAAAGAATACGTTCCAGCAAATCCTTTAAATTATTCAGGAAAAAAAGCTAAAAATGCCCAAGAAGCTCATGAAGCTATAAGACCTACAGATATTAGCAGATCACCAGAAACAGTTAAAAAATATTTAAGTACAGATCAGCAAAAACTCTATAATTTAATTTGGAGTAGAGCATTATCATCACAAATGGAGACTGCGAAATTTGATCGAAGCACAATAACAATAATTTCAAATGATGAAGAAACTATATGCAAAACAAGTGGCTCTGTTTTAAAATTTGATGGTTATTTAAAAGTATTTCCAAACTCAAGTAAAGATGATGATGAAGCAATCTTACCAGAAATATCAAAAGGACCAATAAACATTGAAGCCCTTATTGATGAACAACACTTTACACAGCCACCACCAAGATACTCAGAAGCAAGTCTTGTAAAAAAATTAGAAGAACTTGGTATTGGTAGACCATCAACGTATGCAAGTATAATTTCAACAATAGCTAATCGGGGTTATGCAGAAATTGTTAATAAGAGATTTTTTCCAACTGATCGTGGAAAATTAATTTCTGCATTTTTAGAAAAATTATTTTCTAAATATGTAGATTATAATTTTACTGCAGGTCTAGAAGAGCAATTAGATGAAATAACAACAGGTAAAGAAAGTTGGATAAAAGTTTTAGAAATGTTTTGGAAAGATTTTAATAATAATATTTCTGAAGTTAAAGAAAAAAGAACTAGAGAAGTTTTAGATTTATTAAATGATAGCCTAGGTACGTTAATATTTGACAAAGATGCTGATGGAAAAGTTGTTAGAAAATGTCAGTTATGTGAAACAGGTTCTTTGAGTTTAAAAAATAGCTTTAGAGGTGGTGCTTTTATTGGCTGCTCTAATTATCCAGAATGTAAATTTACAAGACCTTTGTCCAAAGCAAAAACGGCAGCGCAGTCACAGTTGGCTGAGCCAAAATTTATTGGAAAACACGAGAACGGAAATGATATTTACTTAAAAAATGGAAGATTCGGTCCTTATTTACAATATGAAAAAATACTAGATAAAATCAATAAAGATAAAATCATAAAGAAAAAAAAGAAAAAAGTAGAAGTTAATGAACTTTTAAAAAATGTTTCCATACCTAAAGGTTTAGAGCTTGAAAGTATAGATTTGGAAAAAGCCCATTTTTTATGTTCATTACCAAAATCATTGGGTGTTAATCCTGAAAACCAAAAAGATATTACCTTAAATACTGGGAGATTTGGCCCTTACCTTAAATGTGAAAATAAATCAGCAAGAATAGAAAATATTGAAGAAATATTTTCTATAGGTTTAAACAGAGCAATAACATTAATTGCAGAAGCTAAACCTGGTAGAATGTCTGCATCTATTATCAAAGATTTGGGTGAACACCCTGAAGACAAAAAACCTGTTAGAGTAATGAAAGGCCAATATGGACCTTATATCAAATATAAATCACTAAATGCTACAATACCTGAGGAAAAAGACCCTACTGAATTAACAATGGAAGAGGCAATTATCCTTATTGAGAAAAGAAAAGAATACGATAAAAGTAAAAAATCTAAAAAAAAGAAAAAAGGTAAAAAATGAATTACGGAGATAAAATTAAAGAATTAAAAATAGAATTACCAGAAGCCAAAGCTCCTGTTGGATCATATGTAGCAACTAAAATATCTGGAAATTTACTTTATGTTTCAGGTCAAATATCAATGTCTTCTAATGGAGAACTAATAAAAGGCAAAGTTGGTAAAGACTTAACCACAGAGGAAGCTTATGAAGCTGCCAAAAGATGCGGACTAAGTATTGTTGCTCAAGTTAAAAATGCTTGTGATAATGATCTCTCAAAGATAAAAACATGTGTGAAACTCACTGGTTATGTTAATTCAACTGAAGATTTTATAGAACAGCCAAAAGTGATAAATGGTGCGTCAGATTTGATTGCTTCAATTTTTGGTGAAGCTGGAATGCATACTAGAGCGGCCGTAAGCACTAATAGCTTACCTTTAGGTGTTTCTGTTGAAGTTGATGCTATTTTTGAATTAAAATAAATTACCTTCCAACACCATAATAATCAACTTTTAAATTTTTCATTTTTGATGGTGAATATATATTTCTCATATCAAATATCTTAAACTTAGATTTTTTGATGAGTTTTTTAAAATCTAATAATTTAAAGTCATTCCATTCTGTATGTAAAATAATAAGATCACTTTTGAAGCATGCAGATGGAATATTTTTACAATATTTAACATTTCTTAATTTTCTAAATTCTTTTTTTTCACCAGAGGGATCATAATATTTAATATTGGCATTTTTAGTATTAAGGTATTTAATCATTGGTATACTTGAAGCTTCTCTCATGTCATCGGTGTTAGGTTTAAATGTTACTCCCAAAAAAGTTATAATTTTATTTTTTAATTTTCCTTTAAGAATTTTGTCTACTTTTTTGGTCAAAAGTAATTTTCTTTTATCATTTGATCTAACAACACTTTTAACAATTGATAAATCAGTTTTAAATTGATTTGCAGTGTCAATTAAAGCTCTTGTGTCTTTAGGAAAACATGAGCCGCCATAGGCAGGTCCAGCTCTTAAAAATCTTTCTCCAATACGAAGATCTGAACCCATACCCATGGAAATATCTTTTATGTCAACGTTAGCTTTTTCACATAAATTGGCTAATTCATTGATATAAGAAATCTTTGTGGCTAGAAAAGCGTTTGATGCATATTTAATCAATTCAGCACCTCTTCTCGAGGTGTTAAAATATCTACTATTTTTTTTTATTATAGGCATGTAAAGAGATTTTAATAATCTATTAGCCTTTTTACTATCAGTGCCAATGATTACTCTGTCTGGATTGGAAAAATCTCTAATAGCCTCACCTTCTCTTAAAAATTCTGGATTTGAAACAATATCTACAAGTTTTCTTTTTTTTAATTTAATTAAAATTTTTTCGATTTTATCACCAGTTGTTACTGGAACAGTAGATTTTGTGATAATTATTTTGTACTTAGATATAACTTTTTTTAATTCATTCACAACATTAAATACATATTTCAAATCTGCAGAATTACTATTTTTCTTAGTAGGTGTGCCAACACAAATAAAAATAATATCTGAATTTGTTACAGCTTTTTCAAAATTAGAAGTAAAAATTAATTTTTTTTGTTTATGATTTCTTTTTAAAATTTCTTCTAACCCTGGTTCATATATTGGTATATGACCGTTATTTAGTAAATCTATTTTTTTTTGATCCTTATCAACACAATAAACCGTGTTGCCTAAATCAGAAAAACACACACCACTAACTAAACCAACATAACCTGTTCCAATCATACATAACTTCATAATTTTGAAATCACTTTAGTTGAATTAATATAACCATTCATTGTTCCACAATCTAAATATTTGCCAAAGAAATTATGAGCTATAAATTTTTCATTATCATCAATTAAAGATTGTATGGCATCAGTTATGTGGATTTCACCATTTTTACTAGGTTTAGTATCTTTAAGTTTTAAAAAAATAGATTTTGGCAAAATATATCTTCCTATTACAGCTTTATTTGAAGGTGCGTTTTTTACAGATGGTTTTTCAACAACACCTTTTATTTCGTAATTATTCTTATTTAATTTTTTATTTAGTTTATAAATACCCCATCTTGATACATTTTTTTTATTAACTGTCATACTTGCCATAATAGAAGCTTTGTATTTTTTATGAGTTTTAATCATTGATTTTGAACAATTTTTTTTAATAATTAGATCGTCAGGTAAAAGCATTAAAAAATATTTATCTTTTATAAGTTTTTTAGTTTTTAAAACTGCATCACCGGTACCTTTTGGATTATTTTGATAAACGAATTTTATCATTTTTTTGTATTTTAAAATTTTCTTATATTCAGCAATTATTCTTAAATCTTTTTTTCTTTTAATTAAATTTTTATAAAAATTATCGTTGTAAAAATAATTTTTTATCATCATTTTTTTTTTTGAAATTATAAAAATTATTTCTTTAATGCCAGCGTCAATGCATTCTTGAATTATATATTCAAGACTAGGTTTTCCATTTATAGGTAAAAGCTCCTTTGGAAATACACTGGTTAAAGGCAGCAATCTTGTACCAAGACCAGCTAATGGAATAATTGCTTGTTTAATCATTTAAATGTTTTACTTATTAAATATTTTAATACAAATGATAATTTTATTAAACAATCAGTCTTTAAATAGAAAAATAAGGCCTTTTAATGATATTGGCTTTATTCCAACTATGGGAGGAATTCACAAAGGCCATATTTCTTTAATTGAAAGATCAAAAAAAGTTTGTGACAAAACGATTGTGAGTATTTTTGTTAATCCTAAGCAATTTAATAATAAAAAAGACTTTAAAACATACCCTGCAAATATCAAAAAAGATTTGTCGACTTTAAAAAAAATAAAAGGAATAGATTTTATTTTTATTCCTTCATTCAAAGATATTTATGAAACGAAAAGAAAATCAAAAATAAAAATTGCTGAAAGAGATAAGATTCTATGTGCAAAATTCAGAAAAGGACATTTTGAAGGTGTTTTAGATGTTATGGATAGACTAACAAACCTGATAAGACCTAAAAAAATTTTTATGGGTAAGAAAGATTTTCAACAACTTTTTTTAGTCAAAAATTTTATTGAGAAAACATACGTAACAAAAGTTATAGGATGCAAAACTATAAGAAATAAAAATAAACTTGCCTTATCTTCTAGGAATCTTTTATTAAATAAAGATGATTTAGATTTGGCAGGTAAAATAACAAAAACTTTTTTTCTTCTTAAAAAAAATATTAAAATTAAAAGAAATATAAATAAATATTTATCAAAAACAAAAAATAATATCCAAAAAACATTTAATATTAAGATTGAATATTTGGAGTTAAGAAATGAAAAAAACCTTACACTTTCAGATAAATCTAATGAATCTAAAATTTTTGTATCCTATTATTTAAAAGGTATAAGATTAATTGATAATTTTTAATTCTACAAAAAATAAGCTGCTACACCTAAAAAAGAAACAAATCCAATTACATCAGTTATGGTGGTTACAAACACACTAGAAGCAATAGCTGGATCAATATTCATTCTTTTTAGAGTAACCGGAACTAAAATACCAAATAGTCCAGCAATAATCATTGTGAGAATCATAGATATTGAAATGATGATTGATAAAATGTTATCCTGAAACCATATTTGAACAATAAAAGCACTTATTGCTGCAAATATAATTCCATTTAAAATTCCAATTGTAAATTCTTTAAAAACATTTGATGAAAAATTATTTTCAGTTAAATCATTTGTTGCTATGGTTCTAACAGTAATTGCTAAAGTTTGCATTCCTGCATTTCCACCCATTGATGCAACTATTGGCATCAAGAATGCTAATACGACCATTTGCTCAATAGTTGCACCAAACAAGCTTATGCACCACGTTGCTAAAAATGCTGTAAATAAATTTAATAGAAGCCAATTAAATCTTCTTTTTGTTTTTGTAATAACTCCATCAGTAATTTCTTCATCACCTACTCCAGCCAATCTTAAAACATCTTCTTCAGCCTCTTCTTTAAGTACAGTTAAAATGTCATCACTCATAATCATTCCAACAAGCTTATTATTTTTGTCAACAACAGCAGCTGAATTTAAATTATAATTTTCAAATAAATTTCCAACTTCTTCTTTATCCATGTCCACAGGTATTAATAATTGAGATTCTGACATTATTGAAAGCATTTTTGCGTCTCTAGATGTTGTTAAGACCTTCGAAGATGGGACTGTGCCGATAGGTTTAAATTCTTCATTTATAATAAATATCTCTAAAAATTCTTCTGGTAGATCTTTATTTTCTCTTAAATAGTCAATTGTTTGACCAACTG
>Ga0257121_1003473_pt1 | contig 10300 bp, 10 predicted proteins | sample SI106_100metaG_FD_190180 | JGI IMG/M metagenome (GOLD analysis project Ga0257121, IMG submission 190180) | Marine microbial communities from Saanich Inlet, British Columbia, Canada - SI106_100 | ecosystem: Environmental > Aquatic > Marine > Inlet | place: Canada: British Columbia | collected... | reverse complement strand
GCAAGGTATTTGAATAATGTTCCTGTTACTTTGGTAGTTGAACCAGATAGCGCGGCTTGTGTTATGGAAAGTATTAAAACTGGTAAAATAGAGAAGATTGATATTAAAAGAGAGAGTTTAATGGGTGGAATGTCTTGTGGGGAAGTGTCATTGGTCCCATGGGAAATTTTAAAAAATTCAGTTAAACATTGTATTAGTCTACCTGACGATGATATTGCAAAAACTATGAAATTATTAGGAAATTCAAGTTTTAGTGAAGAAAAGATAATTGCAGGAGAAAATTCTGCACCAGGAGTAATTAGTTTAATCACTAGCTGTGAAGATCAAAATATTAAAGAAAACTTACAACTTAATAAAAAATCTAATGTTCTAGTTATTGGTTGTGAGGGTGATACTGATAAAGAAATTTATAGAAACCTTATAAATCAATAAATTTATTAAATACAATGAAAAAAATTTCAAAAAAAGTTGTTGATATTGATTTTTATAAAATTTTCAAACCTGAACTAACTCCTAAAAGAATGATGGAATTAGGTGTGTTTGGTGGTTCTTACTTTGGTTTAAACATAAAAGAATTTCCTAAATCATGGTTTAAAAATGCAAAAATAAGTAAAAATTTTGATGTAAATTTAAATAGATTTAAAGTTGCTTCAGGTTTATCAAGAGAACATTGGATAGAAAAAGGTTGGATTTTTAAAGAAGATCCTTTGGGTTGGTTTCAATGGTACTGTAGATTCACTAATGGAAGAAGAATTTCACATATAGATAAAATACAAATTAAAAGATGGAAAAATTTTAGAAGACATGTGCTAGCAATTGAGAAAAATTGTGAAAAAGGTGATTTGGGATGCAGAAAAAGACAAAGACAGGCTATATTACAGTGGGCTTATGATCCTTATAGATAACTATATTTTATTGATGTTAATTCATAAAGTCTACTAATTGTTCTTTTAAAAAATTGTTTCAAGTTCATGGATGAAGTGAGTAAATCCAATTTTGACTGGGATGTAATCATTAGTGGAATATTTTTTTCATAAAAAATATCAATCAATGTAATAAATCTTTGTTGTTGATTAGAGTTATCATTATTAAAATTAGGTATATTTTCAATAATAATAAAATTACATGTTTGGGCAATTTTTATGTAATCTTCGGCACCGATATTTTTGGCACATAAATCTTTAAAATCAAATCTTGAGATGCCATCATAGTAGTTCTTAATAATGAATTTTCTTCCTTTTATAGTTAAAACTTTTTCCTTCATTGATATATTTTTTGTTATTTGTCTAAAAAATTTATTAACTTTAAAATTAGTTACTTCATTTAAAGGATATAAAAATCTTTCATTTTTATTGTTTTGAGATTTTCTATAATCTTCTTCAATAGTTAATTTTTCCTGATAACACTTGTTTTTAATTATTTTTATAAAAGGAAGGAACTGATCTCTTTGTAATCCATCTTTATAAAGATCGTTAATTTTTATATTAGATGAGAATAAAACTTTTATATTTTTGTCAAACATCTTCTTAAAAAGATTGCCCAAGATCATTGCGTCTACAATATTTGTTACCTGAAATTCATCAAAATAAATTAATTCATAATTTTTTTTCAATTTATTTACAAATTTATCAATAATATTTTCTTTTTTATTTCCTTTATTTTTAAATATAAATTCGTGAAACCTGATCATAAATTCATTAAAATGTAGTCTTTGTTTTGTAAATTTTAAATTGTCATAAAAAAAATTAAGTATCATTGTTTTACCCACTCCGACATCTCCGTGTAAATAAAAACCTAATTTAGATTTTTTTTGAGACAATAATTTTTTAAAAAAAGATTTATTAAAGTTCAGTTTGTAGAACTTATTCAGCTGCTTTATTAAAATTATTTGATTAGGATTAACTTCTAAATTATTTTTTTTACAGTAATTTAAAAATAATTTATTTAAATTCATTTTTTAGTTTTAAAATCTATGCCGTATTCAGACCTAGAACCTTTTCTTAATCCAAAAGGTCCAGGTATAAAAATTGTCATTGGTTTAGTGCCTTCTTTTAAGTCTACTCTATGATGAGCATTTGCTGAACGAAATCCAATATAGCCTGGTTTTCTCCAGAATTTACCTTTTTGAGTAGTCTCCCAATACCCACCTCTTAAAATTATTGTAATATATGGACATAAATGATTGTGAACACCTTCACCGTGATCATCTTCAAGCATTTCATGTATTAAGATGTTAAATGGAAACCATTTAGGTCTATATCTGAATAAAACATAATATCGATTTAACCAAGGTTTAGCTTCATCATATCTTGGATGAGAAGGACCTCTGTCTAAAACAACTTTTTTTCTACCGATCTTATCTAGAAACTTTAAGATCATACCTAATTATACTGAATGATAGAACCGTTTCTTATAACAAATAAATTTTGATTAAAGATAAATGGTTTTGAGGTAAAATTTCCAGCAACCTTTTCTTCACCAATTACTTTACCAATATTTAAATCTACAACTATCATTTTTCCATCTGTACTTGTTAAATATAACTTTGTATCTCCTATGGCAAATCCTATCGGTTTTATATTTTTTCTTTTTTTAGTTTTATAATTTATATAAAGATCAGTTATTCGAATGATGTTTCCTTTATTTTTTTCTATCACATACAAATAACCATCATTCGATACTGTAAAAAGCAAATTTCCACTTATGATAGGTGTTAAATTTGAATTAATTTCATTAATCCAATTTGTAATTCCTGTCTTAACATCTACTGAATAAAATTCATTTTTATTATTAGAAAAAAAAATTGATTTATCGTCAGATACTAATTTTGAAACTTTGAAATTATAAGTTTCATTTATAATACTACTACTTTGTGTTGGTAATTGCCAAATTATCAATCCAGTTTCAACATCAACAGCAGTAACATCGCCTATAGAATTAGTAAATATAACCATCTCACCAACTATGATTAATGAAAAATTAGAGCTAGATATTGTAAAAGAGTCTTCTGTTGGCAAATTCCAATATTCAGAACCGTCATTAATATTATAACATCTTAAAGTATTTTTATAATCAACTACAAAAATTTTATTTTTATCTTTCTTAATTTCAGAATTAAATGGATAAGTATTATTTTTTGACCAATTTAATTCACCTGAATTAATATTTACTGAGTAATATTTTGCAATACTATCTGCAACTAATAAATTTTCACCTTTTAATACAAAATTTAACTTAGGTTTTAATTTTTTTTCAAGTTTTGAATAATAATTTTTTTTCCACAAAACTTTTTGTTTAACATCATATCTAATGATTGAGCCTTTTTTATCAAAAAATATTAAACCATCATCTAAAAAAATTGGTTTAAAGTTTAACTGGTTAACATTCTCTAATTTTGAAAATTTATAATTACCTATTTTATTAATTGAGCCACTATAATCTTGAAATCCATAATTATTTTTATTATCTACAATTTTATTATTAGTTTTAATTTTTGTTAAATCTAATTTTAATTCTTGATTGAGTTGAGTTGTAATCTTTTTCTCAGAAAATACTTTTTTTACATTCTTTTGATTTGTTATATTGTTTTCTTTATCTTTCCAAATACGAGAGTTCTCGTTTAAAGAGCATTGATTTATAAAAAATAATGATATTATTAAAATAATTAATCTATTCACTCAAATCTCTATTCAATCTTTTCTGAGCCTGTAACTTTATATCTGAATTAGAGTTTTCTAAACTAATTATTTGATTGAAAAATTCTTTAGATTTTTGTTTTTGATCTTTTGAGTAGAAATATTCTGCCATTAAATATAATGCATGAGATTTCCAAACACTTTCAGAATTAATCAATGGATTTAAGATATTTAACAAATCACTTTCTTCAGCTAGATCAGCATTAAATAACGCTTTTTTATAAACAATTAAGTTCTGTATTTCATTATCTAATGATGTCTTTTCAATTAAAACATCAAAATAAGTATTAATCTCACCTTGATTTGAAATTAATTTATTATCGATAATAAAATATAGAGATAATGGAGAGTATGTTGGGTCTTGCTCATTAATAATTTCCACCAACTTTTGAACTGTTATATCTTTCGTATTTTCTGAATGAGCTAAAGTAGTTGAATTAAATTTATTAGAAATTTCTTTTTTCTTATTAGTTTTATAACTATCAAAACTATAAGCACCTATTAAAACAATAACTAAAACTACCACTACTGAGATAATTTTATTCTTATTATTAACAAAAAAGTTTCTCACCTTTTCATTTCTAGTATTGCTGTTAATAATTGAGATATCTTCTTCCATAATTAAATCATATTCCTTAACACATATTGGAGTATGCCCCCATTTTTATAATATTCTAATTCATTTTTAGTATCAATTCTGCATAAAGTTTTAACTTTTTTTATATCTCCCGAAGTATATTTAATCTCTAGAACCACCTCATCTGATGGTTGAATACCTTTTTCAACATCAAGAACGCTAATTAATTCTGAACCAATTAGATTTAAATTTTTTCTATTAACATCATTTGTAAATTGTAATGGTAAAATTCCCATTCCAATTAAATTTGATCTATGAATACGCTCAAAACTTTCAGCAATTACTGCTTTAACCCCTAATAATTTTGTTCCTTTTGCAGCCCAGTCTCTTGAAGAACCAGTTCCATATTCTTTACCACCTATTACAACTAAATCAGTTCCTCTATTTTTATATTCAGCAACTGCATCATAGACAGGTAGTACTTTTTCCTCTGGATATAATTTTGTAAAACCACCTTCGGTTCCTGGTGCCATTTCATTTCTAATTCTTATATTTGCAAATGTTCCTCTCATCATAACTTCATGATTTCCTCTTCTTGATCCATAAGAGTTATAATTTTTTGGAAGAATTTGACGTTCCATAAAATATTCTCCGGTCGGACTATCCTTTTGGATATTTCCTGCTGGTGAAATATGATCAGTTGTAACCATATCTCCTAAGATTAATAAAGGTCGTGCATCTTTTATTTCTTTAAAGCCCTCTGGTTTGTCAGGCAAATCATCAAAGAAAGGAGGTTTTTTTACATAAGTTGATCCTTCATCCCAATTATAAATACTACTTTTTTCTGTTTTAATTTTTTGCCATTGACTAGGTCCTTCTGAAACATTTGAATATCTTTGAATAAACATTTCAGCATTCAAAGATTGTTTTAAAGTATCTTCAATTTCTTTATTTGATGGCCAAATATCTTTTAAGTAAACATCATTACCCTCCTTATCTTTACCTAGTGCATCCTTATATAAATCAACCTCCATATGACCAGCTATTGCATAAGCAACAACTAGTGGAGGAGATGCTAAATAATTTGCTTTAATGTGAGGAGAAATTCTTCCTTCAAAATTTCTATTTCCAGATAAAACTGATACTGAGTAAATATTTTCTTTTTGGATTGCATCCACTATGTTTTCAGGTAAAGGGCCTGAATTACCAATACAGGTTGTGCAACCATAACCCACTAAATTAAAGCCTAGTTTATCTAAATATGTATTTAGTCCAGCTTTTGCCAAGTAATCAGTCACTACTTGAGAGCCTGGTGCTAAAGAAGTTTTAACCCATGGCTTAACTTCTAATCCTAATTCAACAGCTTTTTTTGCAAGTAATCCTGCTCCAATTAAAACGTTTGGATTTGAGGTATTGGTGCAAGAAGTTATTGCTGCAATTAAAATTGAACCATCTTTAATTTCATATTCAGTGTTTGAAACTTTTGAAACCGAATGATCTTTTTTATTTGTAGCATCTTCTAAAACTTTTTTAAATGAAGTTGATGCATCTGTTAATAAAACTTTATCCTGAGGTCTTTTAGGTCCAGAGATCGTTGGAACCACTGTTGACATATCTAGTGAGATAGTATCTGTAAATTCTATTTCTTCACTTACCCATAAACCTTGTTCTTTTGCATATTGTTCAACGACATCAACTGTATGTTGATCTCTTCCAGAAAATTTTAGATATTTTAATGTTTCATCATCAATTGGAAAAAAGCCACAAGTAGCACCGTACTCAGGAGCCATATTTGCAATAGTAGCTCTATCAGCAAGAGTTAAATTTTTTAAACCTTCGCCATAAAATTCAACAAATTTTCCAACTACACCCTTATCTCTTAACATTTTAACTACTGTTAAAACTAAATCAGTTGCCGTTGTTCCTTCTGGCATTTTATTTTTAACTTCAAAACCTATTACTTCAGGTATTAACATTGAAATTGGCTGACCTAACATCCCTGCTTCAGCTTCAATACCTCCTACACCCCAACCTAATACAGATAATCCATTCACCATTGTAGTATGGCTATCCGTTCCAACTAGAGTATCTGGGAATAGATACTTGTCCCCTTGAAATTCTTCTGTCCAAACTACTTTTGATAAATATTCTAAATTTACTTGATGACATATTCCAGTTCCTGGCGGAACTATTCTAAAGTTATTAAATGCTTGTTGGCCCCATTTTAAAAATGAATATCTTTCTCCATTTCTTTCAAATTCAATATCAACATTATTATCAAAAGAATCTGATTTTGCAGATTGATCTACTTGAACAGAATGATCAATTACAAGATCTACAGCTGATAAAGGGTTGATAGTATTTGGATCTTTATTTTTATCTTTTACAGCTTCTCTCATTGCAGCCAAATCTGCTACAGCAGGAATACCTGTATAATCTTGAAGTAAAACTCTAGCTGGACGATATGCTATTTCAGTGTTTGATTTTTTTGTCTTAAGCCATTCTTTAATTGAATTAATCTGATTTTTATTAACTGACAAATCATCTTCATATCTTAAAAGATTTTCTAATAATACTTTTAGAGACTTTGGAAGTTTAGATATACCTTCTAATCCATTTTGTTCTGCTTTTATTAGAGAATAGTATTTATAATTTGTGTCTTTTATTTTAATTTCTGAAAGTGAATTAAATGAATTTTTAGAACCAGGTTTCATTATTTATATATAAAAAGTTATTATGCTTAATAAAAGAAGCATGGACATAGCATAATTAAAGTATTTAATAAATTTATCATTTGTCGCGAATTTCCTCAGAAATTTACCAATAAATGTCCATAATGTAATACTGGTGGAAGAAAATAGGAAAGCAAGAGCCACTACTTGTGTTGCGTAATTTAGATAGTTTTCGCCAAGCTCAACATAAGTTGAAACCACAATAATAGCAACCATCACACCTTTTGGGTTCAGGTATTGAAAAAGAAAGGTTTCAATAAACCTTACTGGATTTTCTTTTTTAATTTCATCAGAGGCTGTTGAAGATGCAATTTTATAAGCTAAGTAAATTAAAAAAACAGTTCCAAGATATCTAATTACAATTTGAATTATTGGAAATAGTTTAAATACGTTTATTAATCCAATTGTTAATAAAAGAACTAAAGAAGTAAAACCTAAAGTTGTTCCTAAAATATGTGGAATAGTTTTTTTTATTCCAAAATTAAAACCTGAATAAGATGCAACTACATTATTTGGTCCTGGCGTATAAGCTGCAACAAACCAAAATAAGGAAATTGAAAATATTTCTGGATGCATTGATTAAGCTATTGGGAGGCCGTTTTCTGACTCTTGAGATGGATGAACAAGTATAACTTTTCCCTCTTTATCTATTGATCCTAATATAAGCACTTGAGATACTACACCTGCTATATTTTTTTCAGAAAAATTACATACTCCTATTACTTGTTTTCCTTTCAAATTATCTTCATTATAATAATGGGTAATTTGAGCAGATGACTGTTTAATTCCAATCTCTTTACCAAAATCAACTTCAATTACTAAGGATGGTTTCCTAGCTTTTTCATTTTTCTTTACAGAGATTACTGTACCTACTCGAATGTCTACTTTATCAAAAATATTAAAGGTAATTTGTTCTTTCATATAATTAATATATAATAGTTGATAAATATGAGTACAGAAAATAATTCGAAATTATTATTTGATAATTCAGTTCAAATTTTAACGGACTTAATAGCTTTTAAAACTATTTCAGGAGAAGATAATAGCTCACTAATTGATTATTGTGATGATATCTTAAAAAAATTAGGTGCTACTTCTTTTAGAACTTATGATGATGAAAAAAAAAGAGTAAATCTATTTGCAACAATAAAAGCTAAAAACTCAAATAATAAGAAACCAATAATTTTATCAGGCCATACTGATGTTGTGCCAGTTTCAAAAGGTTGGAGTTCAGATCCTTTTACAGCAACTGTTAAAGGAAATAAATTATATGGAAGAGGTTCATGTGACATGAAAGGATTTATTGCGTGTGCTTTAGCGTATGCACCTATTTATTCTAAATCAAATTTAGATAGAGATATTCATTTCTCATTTACGTTTGATGAAGAAACGGCGTGCCAAGGTGCTCCTATACTAATAGAGGAATTAAAAAAAAGAGATATTAAAGATGGGATTTGTATTATTGGTGAGCCCACTAATATGAAAATTATTGATGCTCATAAAGGATGTTATGAATACACAACTTATTTTAAAGGTTTAGCGGGACATAGTTCAGCACCTCATAAAGGTGTAAGTGCTGTTGAATATGCATCAAAATATGTAAATAAATTAATTGAGCTAAGAGAAAAACTTAAAAGTAGAACACCAAAAGACTCCATTTTTGATCCCCCACACTCTACCCTTTCTATTGGTGGCGTGTTTGGTGGTATTGCTCACAATGTAATAGCAGACAAATGTCATGTTAATTGGGAAACAAGACCAGTTGTTAAAGAAGATGGTATATTTTTAAATCAAGAAATCGATAAATATGCAAATGAAGTGTTATTACCAGAAATGAAAAAAGTTTTTCCTAATGCTTCAATCGAAAAAAATATCATTGGTGAAATAGTTGGCTTTGATAGAGAAGATAAATCAGATGCTTGTGAATTAATTTCAAGTTTGACAGGTGATAATTCTAGACAAGTTGTTTCATTTGGAACTGAAGCAGGTTTGTTTCAAGAAATTGGGATTAGTACAGTAGTCTGTGGCCCAGGATCAATTGATCAAGCTCATAAAATTGATGAGTTCATTATCTTAGATGAGCTTAAAAAATGTCTAAACTTGCTTGATGGTATCAAAACAGAATCTGTTCCAAATTAATGAATTGTTAACTAATACAAAGTAAATTATAATTTTCTTATGTCTAAAAAAGATCCAAGAGATATGGTTGGGTATGGCTTAAAAGATAAAAAAATTAGATGGCCTAATAATGCACGGATAGCAGTTCAGATAGTTTTAAACTACGAAGAAGGTGCTGAAAATTGTGTTTTAAATGGTGATAAAAATTCAGAAGTTTTTTTATCTGAAATTATTGGTGCGCAACCAGTTAAAGGAAGGCATGTTAATATGGAATCTCTTTATGAATATGGCTCTCGTAGAGGATTTTGGAGATTACACAAAATATTTAAAGAAAAAAAAATTCCAGTAACCATTTTTGGAGTTGGAATGGCTTTAGCAAAAAATCCCAAAATATGTAAAGCGCTGATGAGTTCAGATTATGAAGTTGCGTCTCATGGATGGAGATGGATTGATTATCAAAATATTAAAAAATCTGAAGAAAAAAAACATATGAAAATGGCTATTAAAACTCATCAAAAAATATTCGGTAAAAGACCATTGGGTTGGTACACTGGTAGATGTAGTCCAAATACAAGAGATTTAGTTTTTGAAGATGGTGGTTTTTTATATGACAGCGACTCATATAGTGATGACTTACCTTATTGGGAAGTAAGAAATAAAAAGAGACAACTAATCATTCCCTATACACTTGATAATAATGATATGAGATTTGCAACAAACCAAGGGTTTAATACAGGTGATCATTTTTATTCTTATCTAAAAGATAGTTTTGATGCTTTGTATGAAGAAGGTAAAACTCATCCAAAAATGATGTCTGTAGGATTGCACTGTAGAATAATCGGTAAACCTGGCAGAATACAGGCTTTAAAAAAATTTCTAAACTATATAAAAAAACATAAAAATGTATGGATATGTAAAAGAGTTGATATAGCTAAACATTGGATTAAAAACTATTCTAAATAATGTCAAAAAAAATAATATTTACAAACGGACTAATTGATCTAGCTCAACCTAGATTAGGTTCAAAAGTTATATTCAAAACGGATGATTTTTTTGCGTCTGCAAACAGAATTATTGATCCTTCGTCACCTATATTTAAAGAAGGATTGTTTAATAAAAATGGTAAATGGATGGATGGATGGGAGTCGAGAAGAAAAAGAACTCCTGGTCACGATTAT
>Ga0257121_1003469_pt1 | contig 10309 bp, 6 predicted proteins | sample SI106_100metaG_FD_190180 | JGI IMG/M metagenome (GOLD analysis project Ga0257121, IMG submission 190180) | Marine microbial communities from Saanich Inlet, British Columbia, Canada - SI106_100 | ecosystem: Environmental > Aquatic > Marine > Inlet | place: Canada: British Columbia | collected... | reverse complement strand
TGGAATATGCACAATAAAAGAGTTTATGATATTAAAATTGCGATAGAACGCCTCAAAAATTATTGTGCACTACAAGATAGATGTCAGTGGGAGGTTACTCAGAAGATGAAAGAATGGGGGCTTTTAGAAATGACTCAAAACCATATTTTGGAAATTCTAATTCAAGAAAAATATGTTGATGAAGAACGCTTTGCTCAGTCATTTTGCAGAGGAAAGTTTCTAATTAAAAAATGGGGGAAGGTAAAAATCGCTAACAAATTAAAAAAGAAGAAAATCTCGGATATTTGCATTAAAAAAGGATTAGAAGAAATTGACCTTACTGAATATGATTTACTTTTAGAGGACTTACTTACAAAGAAAAATGACACACTTAGAGATAAAAATCATTTTACAAGAAAAAGCAAACTAGCTCGTTTTTTAATCCAAAGAGGATTTGAGGGGAATTTGGTTTGGGATAAAATCAGAGAATTAAGTATTAAATAAGTACTTTCGCACTATGGCTAGTCAAGACCAAATAAACTCATTAACGAAAAGAAAGGAAGAACTTTACAAGTTTATTGATATTGCTTCAAAAAAGAATGAGTCAGAAGATTATGAAAAAAAATCACAAGAAAATGGTTTTTGGGACAATCCGAAAGAAGCAGAAATACTCCTTAAAAAACTAAGCACACTTAAAAGTTGGATAAAATCATACAACTTAATAGAAACCAATATAGAGGAATTAGAAGTTCTGATAGAGCTTGAAGCAACAGAGGAAGATTTAGAAAATCAACTAAAGATTACGCAAAACTCAGTTGAGGATTTAGAGTTTAAAAACATGCTAAGTGCTGAGGAAGATAGTATGTCAGCAATATTAACAATTAACCCAGGAGCTGGTGGTACTGAAGGGCAAGATTGGGCTGAAATGTTAATGAGAATGTATGTAATGTGGAGTGAAAAGAACAAGTATAAAGTAAAAACACTAGATATACAAAAAGCAGAACCTGTTGGAATAAAATCTGTAACTCTTGAGATTTCTGGGGATTTCTCATTCGGACATTTAAAAGGAGAAAATGGCGTACATAGGCTAGTAAGAATTTCACCTTTTGATTCTAATGGAAAACGGCACACTACTTTTGCATCTGTTTTTGTTTATCCTCTTGCTGATGATAGTATTGAAATAAATTTAGACCCCTCAGAAATTAGTTGGGACACATTCAGAGCAAGTGGAGCTGGCGGACAAGGAGTAAATAAAACAGAATCAGCAGTTCGCTTAAAACACGAGCCTACAGGAATTTCAATAGAAAATTCAGAATCTCGCTCACAATTAGAGAATAAAGCAAAAGCAATTCAGCTTTTAAAATCACAACTTTACGAATTAGAAATAAGAAAAAAACAAGAGGAGAGAGATAAACTTGAAGGAAATAAAAAGAAAATTGAATGGGGATCGCAAATCAGAAACTATGTTTTACATCCTTATAAAATGGTGAAAGATTTAAGAACAAATCATGAAACTTCAAATCCTGATGCAGTGTTAGATGGAGATTTAAACACATTTATAAAAGCGTATTTAATGGAATTTGGACAGAAATAAACATGACACTAATCATAAAGAAATGAAATAAAAATTCGTGTCTTTGTGGAAAATTCAAAAACTATGAAAATATATCACAATCCAAAATGTAGTAAAAGCAGACAAACACTTGCTATAATTGAGGAAAAAACTTCAAAATTTGAAATAGTAGAGTATTTACAAAACCCTCTAAAATTTAATGACTATGAATTGTTGCTGATTAAATTAAACCTAAAACCAATTAACATTGTAAGGAAGAATGAACAAATTTGGAAAGATAATTATAAAGGAAAAGAGATGGGGGATGATGACATTATCACAGCTTTAGTAGATAATCCAAAGTTAATGGAACGACCAATTGTAACAACTACTACAAAAGCAATAATTGGAAGACCTCCAGAGAATGTGCTAGAGTTATTTAATTAGGAATCTGATCGTTTTCTAACTTACCTTCTTTAGCCCAAACGAAAATAAAGTAAGGAATAACTCCAGCTAAGAATAAAACAGCCCAAAAAGCCATTAAGAAAACAAAAACAAAGATTAAAAAGCCTAGAAATTTCATAATTATTAATTTTGCGCAAAGAAACAATAACAAATAAAAATATCAAAACATTTTAAGATGAAATATAGAATAGAAAAAGACACAATGGGAGATGTGAAAGTTCCTAAAGAAAAATATTGGGGAGCTCAAACTGAAAGAAGTAGAAATAACTTCAAAATTGGCAGTGAAGCAAGTATGCCATTAGAGATTATTTATGGATTTGCATACCTAAAAAAAGCAGCTGCTTTTACAAATTGTGAACTAGGTGCGCTTAGTTCAGAAAAAAGAGATTTGATTGCTAAAGTATGTGATGAGATTTTACAAGGGAAACATGATGATCAGTTTCCTTTAGTTGTTTGGCAAACTGGAAGTGGAACGCAAAGTAATATGAATACCAATGAAGTAATTGCCAATAGAGCTCATGTAATTAATGGAGGTGAATTAGAAGATACTGAAAAAGCAATTCACCCAAATGATGATGTAAACAAATCACAAAGTTCAAATGACACTTTCCCAACAGGAATGCATATTGCTGCTTACAAAATGATAGTTGAAACAACTATTCCTGGAGTAATGCAACTAAGAAATACTCTTAATGCAAAATCAAAAGAATTTATGAATGTTGTTAAAATTGGGAGAACACACTTAATGGATGCTACTCCACTTACTTTAGGGCAAGAATTTTCAGGTTATGTTTCTCAACTTGACCATGGACTAAAAGCATTGGACAATACATTATCTCATTTGGCTGAACTTGCCCTTGGAGGTACTGCAGTTGGAACAGGGATTAACACACCTTCAGGCTATTCAGAATTAGTCGCAAAGTATATTGCTGATTTCACGGAGTTACCGTTTATAACGGCTGAAAATAAATTTGAAGCACTTGCTGCACATGATGCAATAGTTGAAAGTCACGGAGCGTTAAAGCAATTAGCAGTTTCCTTAAATAAAATTGCTAACGATATCAGACTTTTAGCATCAGGACCTAGAAGTGGAATTGGTGAAATCATAATTCCTGCAAATGAACCTGGATCATCAATTATGCCTGGAAAAGTAAACCCTACACAAGCAGAAGCAATAACTATGGTTTGCGCCCAAGTCATAGGTAATGATACTGCAATTTCAGTTAGCGGAATGCAAGGACATTATGAATTGAATGTATTCAAACCTCTAATGGCTGCTAACTTTTTACAATCCGCAATATTAATTGGAGATGCTTGTGTTTCTTTTGATGAAAACTGTGCAGTAGGCATTGAACCAAATTACGAAAACCTAAAAAAGAATTTAGATAATTCATTAATGTTAGTTACAGCACTAAACACTAAAATTGGTTACGAAAAGGCAGCAAAAATTGCTAAAACTGCTCATCAAAATGGAACAACCTTAAAAGAAGAAGCTGTTAATTTAGGCTACCTTACTGCTGAAGAGTTTGATGAATGGGTTAAGCCTGAAGATATGTGTGGGAGTTTGAAGTAAACAAAACTTTTACATATAAAAAAAGCCGAGCAAATGCTCGGCTTTTTTTATTTTCAACTAATAAATTTTAATTCAAGGTAAAATTAATTGGAATCGTAAACATAACTCTAACTGACTTCCCTCTTTGCTTGCCTGGTTTATATTTTGGTAATGATTTAACAACTCTCATTGCTTCAGCATCTAAGTTTTTATCAACCCCTCTTACAATTTTTACATTTGTAACCGAACCAGATCTATCAACAATAAAGCTTACATATACTTTACCTGTAATATTGTATTCTTTAGCAATTGCAGGGTATTTCACATTCTTTTGAATGTACTTCATTAACCCTAAATCTCCTCCAGGAAATTCTGGCATATTCTCTACTACCATAAAGAATTCCTCATCATCTTCCTCTTCAATTTCAATCTCTACATCCTCATCAGATTCTGTATCTTCAATTTCAATTTCATCCTCAATCTCCACATCATCTTCCACAATTTCAATAACTTCTGGTGGTGGTGGAGGTGGTGGAGGTGGCTTTACTTCCTGTTTTGTTATAGGAATAATTTCTTCTTCCATATCATCAAGATTTAATTGCCCTAAATTATATTCTACTTTCTCATAGCTTTTCCATTCAAAAGCACCGAGTACAATTACCAATGTAATTACAAGACCTATTTGAAAGAAAAGACCTTTCTTTTTTTCTAAACTTATCTCTGGATTCTTTTTTGGTTTCATATATTATTTTTTAACCTACTAATTCTTTATAAGCATCAGCATCTAAAAGAGCATCTAACTCTCCAGCATCAGCAACTACAATTTTTATTATCCAACCATCTCCATAAGGATCTGTATTTATCAATTCTGGCTCATCTTCTAGCTTTTCATTAAACGCTAAAACCTCACCATTTATTGGCATAAATAAATCAGAAACAGTTTTTACAGCTTCAACTGAACCAAAAACCTCTTCTTTTTCAAGTTCTTCACCCTCAGTATCAACATCAACAAATACAATATCACCAAGCTCACCTTGAGCAAAAGATGTGATACCTACATATACATTATCCCCTACAATTCTTAACCATTCATGGTCTTTTGTATATTTTAATTCTTTTGGAAAATTCATTTAATAATTTTTTTTTCAAAAATACATATTTTTATTAGCCAGCAAAATTATCCAGCCAAGGTAAATCTTAAACTAAATCCTACATTTGTAATTGAGCTTGGAAAAGTTGTCGAAATAAATGGATTTGTAATCACTCTATCATAAAAAGCTTTAACATTCACCCTCTGATTTACCACATAATCAGCTGAAAACTTAATCTTAAACACTTGCTGACCCATAGTAATCTGCTCTACATCTTCAATTACTTTTCTAATAATCGTTTTATTATTCATCACATTAAAGTCAAGTTTTAAATCCAAATCACTCGAAATCTTTTTACCTTTCCCTCCTGAGAACATTTTAAACTCAACATCCTTAATTCGATATCCTAAGCCAATAACATACTCCTGAGAACCTGTTTCCGTAAGCTGATTATTTGCTAAGGACAAAGCTAAAACTCGTGATTTTTTAATCTCTACTTTAGTTAAAAGACTATTTTTCCAAGTCATATCAACTTTAAATAGAGGGCTAAATTGTTCGTTAATGGTAACTTGAGAAATCTCACGAGAAACATGATAACTCATGTTATTCATATTGATTTCATCACCATTTCCATAGTTCAAATTAGTTTGATAAGAACCAACTGAATAAGTAGAACGGTATGAATGCCCTAAACTAAATTGCTTAAATCTCTTTTTGATGTAAGGGATTTTGATTAAACCATCATAAGTAATTCTCCAATTTGGCAGCGGAATAGCTGGGAACTCTGTAAGTTTAGAATTAGATGCATCTCTACCTCCATAAGCAGCTAAAAATGCTGGTATCATAACCTCTTGTGAAGCTGAACCATAGCCGCCAGTTAATATTGGAACTGTATCACCAGTTTGAGCATCAATAAGAAATTCATTAGAAATCTCAACTGGATAATCTGAATTAGGGTGCCATGCTACAGAATTATTAATCGTATTAGGATTATAATTAGGGTTGTTAGCTGCTAATTGATTGGCAATAACTATTCTATTATTTCTAAATTCACTAAATGTTTTTGATTCATAATCATCATTATCACCTCTAAAAGCAGTTCCCCAAGAAATAAACGAAACACTATAACTTCCAGATTCAGTTGGACTAAAGGAGTTGAAATTATTCATATCATCATCCCATCTAAAATATTCATTATGATTATTAGAAGTAGTTTTATTTGCAGTAAGCTCAATTCTAAATTGTTTTATTGGCTCAACTGTACTTCTTAGCGTTAACTTCTCTGAATTATTTCTCTTATACATTGAATTAAGTCTAGAATCTTTAGTTATCCAACCGTTTCTTCCAGCATAATCCCTAATATCTTTTTGTGAACCAAATGCAAAAGGAATTCCTGGAGACATATGCGACCAATCTTGACCTAAAAATTGAGGTTTTTTAAGATATCCTGGGAGAAAAGTTCCTTGATTTTCAGAATAATTAATTGATATATTTTTTACTCCAAGAGCAAAGCGAGTAGCATGTTTAAAAAATTCAAATTTCTTTTTCTCTCCATCATTCTCTTCTTGCTCCTTTTTATTTCTAACGCTATCTCTACCACCTCTACTTCTTCTATTTCCTTGGTTTAACTTTTTAAAATAAGGCACTTTATTATATAGGGTCGTTAAATTAATCTGCCCGTTATATTGTACGGAATTAGAATTCTGAATAGTATTCCCTAAACTCCTTAAAGCTAAAGGTGCAGCAGTCCAATTATAACTTCCATTATATCTAGTATTCAGTGAAATAAAATTGACAATCGGAATCTTATTTAATGGTACTTGATAATTAACCCCTAAAGTTTGGTTATAAGTAGTCATTCTTCCAAAATCCCAAACATTAGACCAAATAGTATCCATTTTATCTCTATAAAAAGGATCAGATTTATCAAGTTTCCCAGCCGGCTCATCAATATTGGCTTGTTGATTAACTGAGAAATCTAGCTTTAATGCACGCATTAAATCATATTTCATTTCATAGGAACGATTCCAAGTAAAGTACTTGTTATAAGTTGGAGTAATAATCATATTTGAATTACTCAAATTCCTCATTTTCTTTTCATTATAATTCCTATCAATATCCGTTCTAAAAGAAAATGATTTTGGCATAGTATTAAAATTGAAATCTTTTATCAAACGGAAATATGCTGATTTTGGGAACTTAATTTTTGAAAAGGGCTTAATGTTTTTTGGTTGAGTATTGAAATTGTAAGTTAACGCCCCTCTATAATTAGTTGTACGATTATATTCCGTATTTATATTTCTGATAAATGTTTCATTCTTTGAGTATGAAACTGTGAAATTCTCAACATCATATACTTTTTGTTTTTCTGCTTTTGCGCCCTTTTTCTGAACTTTAGTCTTTCTTACATTCGTAAAATTAATGCTTTTCCTTTGCACATAATCCTGCACAATTTCTTTTAAATCATCTTTTTCAGCTTTACTATCCAATGCTGCTAATGATTTTGTAAGCAAGATGTCAGGGTCAAGTGGATTATATTGAGGATTTTTAATGGCTTCCGACCTTCCAATATACATAGGTGCTTTAATCCCAAAATTTTCAGGAAAGAATTTCCCTAAATTAAAAGTGGACGAAAAATCATATTGATATGCATTGTATTTTTGTCGTTCATTTATTTTCTTTTCAATACTTCCAAAGCCAATTGTACTCATATTCCCAGATAAAGTAACATTCCCAAAATCAGCTAAACGAGCAGTAAACCTACTGTTAGCTGCCCAACCACCATATTCATCAAAACCTACTAATCGCAATTCATTCACCCAAATCTGCCCGCATTTTGAGAGCCCATCATCTGTATCCTCTATTGATTTCTTTTTAGGATTTCTAACCCCAATCATAATTGTTTTTACTTGTGCTAAATTTGGATTACCAACTACTGTAACTTTTCCTCCACTTATAAACTTTGTATAAGGTGAACTTACATCAGTACTATTTGCATTTCTATCTTGTTTAGTTTGCTTAAGAATCTCAAATGCAATATCAATTTCATTTTGAGTAGGCCAAATATCATTTGCATTAGATGTTCCGTGAGGAGTTGGTTTTAAAGCAATTTCGTACTCATAATAATTGGAAACAAAATCAGTTCCTAATCTTATAAAGCAAGATAAATCACCATTCTTTAAGTCATCCTCTTCACCCTCAGCATGAACAAACATTTTTATTCTTTTATATGTTCGAACATCTATTTCTGCAGTTTTATATGCCGCCCTAGAATCTCCATCTTGCAAATCACAAACTTTTAAGACTAAAGATTGCTCATTCTGCTGTCTATGAGTTGTTGTTGTGTTGTCTACTTCCTGTTCAATTCCTGGAGGTAAAACATAATTAATTGGCTCTCTATTTCCATTTTCTTCAATATTAACTGCTGACACATCAAAAGTAGTTGTTCCGTCTTCATCATTTGGAATGTATTCTCCAGCTTCTGCTAAATCAAAATTATATCTTCTCCACTCACCTCTAACAAGTTCAAAAGTTGCAAAACGACAAACAATCGGCTCGTTAAAATCAGTTAAAGCTAATCGCATAAATCTGATAGATTTAAAATCACGAATATTACCAATCACATTATCAGGCTGGTAAATTGGAACTCTAAATTGATACCATTTTATCTGTCTATTTTGTCCGTTTTCAGTTTTAACATTTGTTGTTAAAACATCAGAAATATAATTGCTTCCAACTAACATTTCATCAGGATGTAATCTCACTTTATATTGATAGTAACTTTCTGTTTCTGAAAGTGTATGATCTCTATTTAAATCCTCAGTATTTGGTTGTGAAGTTGCTGCTGTAGGATAACTTTCAGGAGAGTTTTCAGTAGTTTTAGAATTCCCTTCAGTATTGTTAAAATTCTTATATCTATCTAATATTAGAGTAGATTTACTATCATAATCACTTCCTCTAAAATAATGGAAATCATCAGCAGATGGGTCATTAGTTGCATTACCATAAACTGTTGAAGTATTACCATAAGCTGTTTCTAATTCTTGAATGTAAGTTTGATCAAAAAATAGTTTTTCATCAGAATTTTTAAGTCCATCCAAACCAACATCTTGAAATAACCTGGAAGTAGGATCATTATCAAACGCCTCTACAATTGAGAAGTTTGTTGGCACTCTTCCCCAAGCAGTAGTATCAACATCCTCAACAGCTGCAGAGGTAGGTAACCCATTTTCAAAACTCTTATATCCATCTTTCAATACATCTTCTGATATATTTCCTAAATGTAAGTACATATCACCACCTGAGTGATTTGAATTTCCATCTTCAGAATTAAATGGGTCCATCATCCAAAACTCAATAAATTCAATATTAGATGTTTGAAAATCAGTAGTTGTTAAAGTACGCATCATCCCAGCCCAATTTTCAGATGGATTTTGAAGTTTTCCATTTGAATTAATCCCGTTAATTGTATAATTATACGGTCCTCTTTCTTCAGGGTAATATGCAATATCTAAAAGAGATAAATTTGTAATCTGGCTTCCCATATTTGGATCTTTATTTGGGAAAACTTCTGTTTCTAAAACCTCACGAGAATAATGGTATGACTGCTGTCCGATTTTACTCCCATCAGGTAAAGTAACATTCGCATTTATATTTGGGGGGGTAATTGATGTATTTCTAAAAAATAGTGGGTCTATAGTGTACCATGCTAATTTTGCTCTTTTAAAACCAATAATTAAAGAATCATTCAAATTTGAATTATCAAAAATATCCAATTGTTTTTCTGGAATACTCGCCAATTTCCAGGCACCCATATTTTTAATATCTATAGAAGTCCTGCTCGATTCAAAATCATCTATATATGAAACTCCCTCCTCTCCAACTGCACTATGATGTCCAGGTATTAGGTGAGCAAATTCAGCAGTAGCAATTAGTCTTGATTTTGCTTTTGTTTCAATTAGTGGCAACCAATCAACTACTTTAGTAAGCCAAGGAGCTTCCGTTTGATAATTTCCATCAACTCCCCAAATTGTATTAGAAATAGGCTCTTCACCATTATTAATTTTCTGAGTGTATGGTCTTTCAGTCAACCTCAACATAGTTGCACCAAGCATAAAATCTTTATTGATTTCATAATCGGCATGCAGTCCAATTAAAGTTTTATTCTGAATCCCGAACATGGAATTATTTTCAAGAGAAATTTTAATTGGCACACCGGAATTTAGAATTCCCTCATTAATAATTGTCACCCTACCTAGCATATAATCAACCGTGTAATCCTGGTTTTCCACTAGTTTTTGTGATCCAGCTGTAACAGTAACCGAACCCTCAGGAACATTCATAGCGTTAAGTCTAATTTCAGCTCCTGATGAAGATTGATAAGTTCCTTTTAATCTGAATTTATTTTTTTCGGGATATTGCTGAGCGACAGTTAATGTAGAATCATAAAGTGCTTGGTAAGCATATTTCTCACCAATAGTTGAGTTCGAAAACTGATCCTTTAAATAAGAACCAAAAGGTTCAAGTACAGGAAAAATTATTCTTCCATTTGATGACTTAGCAGTTACACCCTCAACAAAATCAAACAAACCATCTGATTGGACATCCATTTGCTGATTTAACCTGTCCAAATTTAAAAGCTTAATTAAAGGTTTTCCATGAATTCCTGCT
>Ga0257121_1003467_pt1 | contig 10313 bp, 10 predicted proteins | sample SI106_100metaG_FD_190180 | JGI IMG/M metagenome (GOLD analysis project Ga0257121, IMG submission 190180) | Marine microbial communities from Saanich Inlet, British Columbia, Canada - SI106_100 | ecosystem: Environmental > Aquatic > Marine > Inlet | place: Canada: British Columbia | collected... | reverse complement strand
TAATTTTAAAGAACCTAATAAGAAGATATCTGATACAATGTTTCCAATTTTTTTATACTTATCCAGTGCATCATTTCCTTCTAGTAAAGCATAATCAAAAACTAACTTTGGAAAATCAGTTGTGACACTTGCATGTTGAATGTATATTGATTTTGTTTCACAACTTTTAGCTGCATAGGCAATAACTCTAGTTCGCATAGAATGGTCACTACTAACAATTGCTACTTTTACTTTATTCTTTTTAAAGAAATTAATTAGCATTTTTAAATAACCATAAGTAAGCCAATATTTAAAATATGCATTTTTAAAGCTACATTTAATATACCCTTCTGATTTTTTATATATTTTATATACTTTTAAGAAAAAAGGAAGTGAGTAAAAAAAGGCTTTATATTCAGGTAACATATGATCAGCATTCTTTTTATTTCCAAAAAGCATACAGTCTTTTCTCATAGATAATAAACTCTTTAAGGAATCTTTTTGATTTTTAGTAAAACTAAAGAGTAATATCTGATTAGGTTCAATCTTTTTCTTTGATGAGAAAAAATACCGTATCTGAGAAAGCCAAATAAGGAAAAATAAACCTATTGAAAAATAGATGTTTTCTACAAAATACTTGTTTTTAATACTCCTATTAAATAAATTAATCTTCTCTGAGGAATAATAATAATTAACATCTAATAACTCTCTAATTTCTAGCTCTATATTTTTCTTCTTACCTTTCATTATTTAACAATACTTCCGATAATTTAAAATTTACTATGCTATTCCTTTACACACAAGTCCAACCACCATCAACAATTAAATTCTGACCTGTAATATATTGAGATTCATTAGACAATAAAAATGAAACAGGGGGTGCAATATCTTTTGGTGTTCCCATTCTTTTCATAGGTACTTTATGATTATATTGCTTAACAAAAATAGGGTTTTGGTTATCAAAAATTCCCCCAGGAGAAACCAAATTTATGTTAATAGCATCTCCACCATAATAAGAAGCTAAATATCTAGTGAAATTTATTAAGCCACCCTTTATAGCAGAATACGCAGCAGCAGAAGTTAACTCTGTATTTTCATACACAGTAAAATCATTGCCAACTACTCCATAAATTGAACCTATATTCACAATATTCCCTTTAGTTACTAATAAATAAGGTATTATTTTCTGGATACAAATAAATACTGAGTTCATTTGCATATCAACGTTTTTCTTCCAAGACTCCAGTTTAATATCTTCAAATTTATTTCCCCAATCTTTTGTTCTAGGATAAGCATTATTTACTAACCCATCTATTTTACCATAATAGGTATTAACTAATTGATAGGCATTAACAATAGATTCTATTGAAGTAACATCAAAATTAAGCTTATTTAGTGATAAGTCTGTTTTTAAAGAAATATCGGCACAGATTGCAATACCTCCTTTCTTGGTAATATCATATATCATCTCCTTTCCTAGCAAACCATTCCCACCAGTAACTATAATAACTTTATCTTTTAACATAATATATTTAGATTTTATTAATTTTTGAATACAAATATTTTTTAACCTTTCTAGTTAATCTGTTTTCAGTATAATAACCAATAATAAAACTAATAACATTAGATAACATAAATCCCAAAACAAATAAAAAATAAGGGTTATAACCATCTTTAAAGTAAATGAAAATAAAAGACAATATACTATAGTGAACTAAATAAAGAGTATATGAATATGATGCAATTAATTTAATAGTTTTAATCCAAAATACCGAGAAATTAATATCCTTAGTAAGGTTTAGTGATAATAATAATAATACAGCTAATGAGAAAGCAAAAATAGTTTCATATTCATTCATTGTAATGTAAATCCGCAGTGAAGCTAGTAGAACAAAAGAAAAGAATAGGGCTATGATAATAGGTTTTCTAATATTTTTTAAAACATTTTTTGAAGCAAAATAATAAACTAATGCACCAAAAATCCAAAAAAGAGTTAGTCCATCACCTCTTCCATCAATAAAATTAAAAGCGGGAACAATAGCAAAGAAACCAAGTACTAAAATATTCATAAAATTAAGCCGTTTTTTAAATACAACTAGGAAAAGATACCCAAAGAATAAATATATCCACCATTCAACAGCAAGTGTCCACAAAACACGAGATGAACCAAAACTAGTAATTACAGGTAAATTAAAGATTCCCTTAAATAAAGGAAAATCTTGAAACATAAACAAATTACCGATAAAACTTTGAAGACTATAAGCTGATTCATAGGCATATTCTTTAGGAGAAAGTATCTTACTTATAAAATCAATTACTAAGACAAAGAATAAAGCAGGTATGAAAGCAGTATAAATTCTAGAAAATCTATCCGCCAAAAAATGTTTAAAATTATAATCTGTTTTTCGCAAAGTGGAGTAAGTAATTAAAAAGCCAGATAAAATAAAAAAAATGAGAACAGCAATATTTTGAATCCATGGGAAATTTGGTTGCTGTAATGATTTGAATACTCCAAAAAAAGAGAATCCATGCCCAACAACCACTAATTGCGCACTTATCCCTCTAACTAAATCTAAGGCAATTGAATTACTTTCTGTTAATTTATAATCTTTCATATTAATGTAAACTAATTTTTAGCACTTCAAATGCTTCATCAACGCTATTAAAGCTGTTATTATTTCTAATATTATTAAGGAAGTATTGAAGTTGGGGTTTATATGTTTCTATAAGCTTTTGTTCTGACTTATAAATTAATTTATTATTTTGATAAACACAATTTTTTAAAAGATCAACCTTAACAGTATAGTCGTCAAAGACTATTTCCATACACCTTTTAGCATCACGTCTGTAATAATTTAAGATGACAGAAGTTGTAAAATTATCATAAAATAGAGTGAAATTAGCATAGTCAATTGCATTAATAGCTAATGTTGATTTTGATTTACAACTTCTTATAGTGTTTTTTGGTTTACCAAAAAACCAAAAAACATAATCAATTTCATGTATTAAATCAATATGCACACCTCCACCTAATACTGCATTTGCACTATATGATTTTTTATAATCTCTATTTGGACGCCATTCTGGTAAGTACGAACCACAGTAAACATTAACTTCATTTATTTTTAAATAATCATCATTTAGATAATTATTTTTCACATAAAGTAAACTGTCTAAAAAACGCAAATTACAAGCTACATAAGTGTTTATTTTCTTTTCATTTATCACTTTTAATAAACCCTTATCATCTAAAGATGAGAATAATGGTTTTTCTATAAAAAGTGGCAAATCTAAATGTAATACCTTTTTTATATCTTCTAAATGGTGAGCTGTTGGACTGGATATAATACAAAAATCAAAATTAATATTTACAACATCTTTTAATGAGAAAATATTAATAACTTTTAAATACTTTTCTGATTTCTCAGAAGACCTTAAAGAATAAATTACAATATCATTATAAAGTTCCATTAGAACATCAATATGTTTTTTAGCAATACTACCTAGGCCTATTATTAAAACTTTCATAGTTAGATTGTAAAAGTAAGTTTCTTACTTAAAATTAAAAATTCAAGAAAATCAAAATCAATGTTACAATCTAAATCAAAAGATTCATGTTCCATTTTATAAATTAATGAATTTGTAAATAAGTATAGTTTTTCTTTTTGAAAAAATACTCTCTTGTAGAAATAAAAAGAAGCATTCATTTCAAATACTGATGGAGCAGATTGTCTAGAAAGTACAATGCCTGATTTTTTTGAAAGGCTGTAAAAACCATCTTTATTTTTTTCTACCATATTGAAGTATGGATTTTTGTTAGCATTACTGACTGAAAATAAATTTTCAGCTACTTGATTACTATTTAATAGGTCAAACCCATTTTTTAAATCCTGAATTGTTCTCATTGGGGCCGAAACATCTAAATCTAATATATAATCATAAGGCAGTTTATCAATTTCAGAATAACTCAACACATCTTTTATAGCATCCAATTTGCCAGCTGTGTCATTTGCAAGATAATTAGGTCTTAAGTAGTTAGTTGTTAGCCCATATTCCTTAGCAACTTGTTTTATTTTTTGTGAATCAGTTGAAAGCTCTATTTTCACAAACATGGAATATTCTTCTTCAAACCATTTCTTGATTTGGTATGCATGGCTTATCGTGTATGCAATTAAATGTTTACCCTCTAATATCTTTATATTTTTATTAGGAATACCCTTAGACCCACCTCTAGCACATATTGTTATCAAAAGTCTTTTCATCTAGAATTTTAAATTATTTATATCTTCATTCGCTTTCTTAAAATCAGCCGGCTTTCCAATATCTAACCAATAATTATGCATAGGATAATGAATTAATTTCATATCTAGTTCTATAATTTTCTCCATCAAATCAGTAGCATTATAAAATTCATTCTTAGGAATAAGATTAAGAACCTTTCGTTTAATTAGATATATACCTGCATTTGCATAGTAAATATATTCCGGTTTTTCTTTAAATGACTTTACCTTTAAATCTTCATTTTCAAATATTGCATAAGGAATGCTTACTGGGTAAGGAACAGATGCAACTAATATGTCTGCTTCATGCTTTATAAATGATTTATATAAATCCTCATAATCAATATCTGTAAGTAGGTCAGAATTCATAAGTAATATAACATCATTATTAAAATCCTCAATTAACGATAGAGAACCAGCAGTTCCTAAAAACTTATCTTCCTTAACTATATTAAAATTAATCTCAGAATTATAATCTTTACAGAAATCATCTATTTGATCACCAAGGTAATTAACCGTGACTGTTTGATTTGTAATACCAAACTGCAATAATCTATCAAAATTATAAGAAATTATTTCTTTAGCCCCTACCTTTAAAAGTGGTTTCGGAACAGTATCTGTTAGCGGCTTTAAACGTTCACCCTTACCTCCCGCCATAATCACTGCATCAATGGGTAAAATAGACTTTGTTCTTGTAAAATCATATACTTTAATTAGATTCCCTTTTTCCGAAATTAATGGAACAGCTTTTAATTTCCTTGATCGATAATCATTCAGTTTATTAAAATTATCATCTCCATCAAGCAAAAAACTAAAATTCTTATTCATAAAATCTTGAACTAAGCCTTCTAATGATAACCCACCAATAAATCCTCTTCTTATATCTCCATCGGTTATTGTTCCTATTATTTTTTTCTGTGCATCTAAAACAAATACTGTTTGCAAAGAAGGTAACTTATCAATCATTTTAAGTACATCAAGAACTGATGATCCTTGATTAATTGTGCAATTAATTATTTCCATAACTATCTTTTATTATTTTTTTGATTCTATGTGCTGATTTTCCATCTCCATAAATTACATTTTTCTCTAATTTACCTAAAGATTCTACAGCTCTTATAGTCTCAATAATTTCAGATTTAATAATCTTTGTGTTGAATATATTGTTAGTGATTATCCTACCCCTTTGCCTCTCTCCAAGATTAATAACTGGTTTTGAAAAAAATGATGCTTCAACAAAACCACTTGAAGAATTACCAAGCAATAAACAACAGTGTTTCATACATGAAAGATATCCCTTCATTCCAAAAGATTCAATAACAATAAGTCTGTTGTTTATTTTTTTATGAGCATGAATCTTATCTCTGATTAATTCTCCCATTGTATCAATATTTGGCAAAGTAATTACAATCTGATAAGAATCTAAAAGCTCCTCAAAGGTACTAAGCAATTCATCTATATAAAATTCATTCTTTTGGAAGTTTACAGTCTCTGGATGAAAAGTTGATAAAATAGTAGGCTTAGTTAAATCAATATTAAATTCTTTTAAAAATTCTTCCTTACTATATAAGACTGTATCATATAAATTATCAATACTTAATGCCCCTACATTATACACACTAGCACTTCCATTAACCAAATTATTTGCTCTCTCTTGATATTCATTTGTTGAAACAAATAAAATATCAGAAAATAATGAAATAGAGTGTCTGTATCCATTATCTATAGCGCCAAGAGTAGTCTCACCTGCATGAATATGTGCAAAATTTATATTAAAAGGTGTTCCTGAACTTACAGCAGCAAACATTTCAAACCTATCTCCCAAACAAATCACTAAATCAAATTTATTATTTCCCCAAAAAGATGAAAACACTTCTATTGTCCTACCAATACTTTTAGAAATACTCTCAGGTGAATCTGAATCAGGCAAAGTATCTATTTGATTAATTTTAGCAAATCCATAACTATTAATCTCAGATATTGTATATCCATGTTTTTTTGAGAGGTGAGTACCAAAAGCAATTATTTCTAGATTAAAAAAAGAATCTTCTTTTAATAATTTTAATAATGGAAGGTAAATCCCAAAATCTGCTCTAGAACTTGTTAATACTCCAACTTTCATATCAATTCATCTTCTTTATAATTCTTGTCTGCTTTTGTTCCTAAAACATCATACCATTTCATTGCAGAAATTCCATTTCCTGGCCTTTTTACTGAAATATTTTCTTCTGTAAAAACATCACCTTTCTTAATATTTAAAATTGCAACTATGCTTTTACGAGCTATCAAAATATTTTTTTCTTCACTTTTACTTGCTTTTTTAATACCGTCACCTAAAGCTAATTCTATATTTCTAATACCCGTAACCATTGCCTTAAGTTCATTCGGTTCTAAAGATGCCTTATGATCAGGCCCTTCCATTTTACGGTCAAGAGTAAAATGTTTTTCTATAATTTTTGCCCCTAATGCAACTGCTGCAATTGGAATTTCGATACCAAGTGTATGATCTGAATATCCAATTTCTACACCCAATTCTTTTTCTATAGAGAGCATTGCTTTAAGATTCACATCTTCCATAGGTGTTGGATATTCAGTATTGCAATGCAAAATGGTAATTTCATTTTTTTGCACTCCATTTTTAATTAAAACATTGAAAGCATCTTTTACTTCTTGCATATTTGCCATTCCTGTACTCATAACAATTGACAATCCTAGTTTAGCAACTTTCTCCAAATAAGGTAAATTTGTTATTTCACCTGAAGGTATTTTATAAAAATCTATTTTATCTTTCAGAAAATCGATACTCTCAAAATCAAATGCTGTAGAAAGAAATTTCACATTCTTTAATTTACAATATTCAATTAGCATATTATGGGTTTCATTAGATATCTCCAATTTTTTTAACATTGAAAATTGCGAACCAGCACTGTCAGTATTATCTATTTGGTAAGATGCTTTTTTAGCATTTCTTTGAACTAAATTTTCAGCCTTAAAAGTTTGAAATTTTACATAATCAACTCCTGCTTCTGCGGCCGCATCTATCATTCTCTTTGCTAAATTGATATCACCATTATGATTAACACCAGCTTCTGCAATGATTAAGGTAACAGCCATTATATAATTTTTCTTAATGGATTACCGGCATAAGTCCCCTCATCTATTATTGACTTTCTAACTAACGATTTCATGCCAATTATAATATTATCATTTATAGAGATTCCATTTTCTAATACCGTACCTGAACCTACAAAACAATTATTTCCAATTTTTACATTACCATTTAAAATAGCATTTGTAGAAATATGGCTATTATCACATCATGCTCAAGTAATGCTTTTGTATTTATAATATTATTTTCACCTATCACTACATCAGCATTAATCATTGCTTGATGCATAATAACACTTCCTTCACCGATACTACTATTTCTTGAAACGTATGCAGTTGAAGAAATGATAACTGGAAGTCTAAATCCAATATCTTTCACAAAATTAAATAACTTTCTTCTTAAGTCCCCTGATTTTATATGACCAACAGTTATTAATGCATAGTCATATTTATCTCTAAGTTTTGGCAAATCATCATCACATGCTATAAATTTATACCCAAGAATATTTTCTCCTATTTTACTTTCAAGATCAATAATTCCAACTATTTCAAATTCATTAGTAGATTCTATTACTTCAATACAGGATTTACAGTGCCCACCGCCACCTACTAATAAGATCTTTTTCTTTTTCATAATCTAACGCTAGATGTTATATTCACAACCCTATCTTCCAACCATTCCGCATTGCTCAGCTCTGCATGTGGACAATCTTTAAACATTTCTAATTTATTCATTAATCTCCAAATTGGCCTGGTCATGATACCATTCTCATTTGTAAATGTAAGAAAATTATCTCTATCTATTTTATTTTTCAAAATTATGCAATTTAGCCAATAATTAGCTTTTGCATTTTCAATTTCTCTTACTAACTCGGCTTCTTTATTTTCTTTTAAAAACTCATAATACAAATCCGAAAGTTCTCTTTTATTCTCTACATACAAATCTAATTTTTCTAACTGAGCGCAAGCAAGAGCAGCATTCAAATTTGGCATTCTATAATTATACCCTATATCATCATGTTTATACTCCCATTTATGAGGTATTTTTGCTTGTGTAGAAAGATGTTTAGCTTTTATTGCAATACTCTCATCATTTGTAATTATACAACCCCCTCCACCTGCAGTCACAATTTTATTTCCATTAAAACTAAAAACACCTAACAAACCAAAAGAACCTGTATGTTTTTCTTTATAGTACGAACCCAAGGATTCTGCAGCATCCTCAACTACAGGAATATTATATTCATTACATAAATCTACTAATTCATCAATATATAATGGAAAGCCAAAAGTATGCATTGGAACACAAGCAGAAATTTTCTGCCCTGTTATTTTATTAAAACAACTACCATTTCGCATTTCTGCAATACCCTCTAAATACACCCTTAACAAAGAAGGAGACAGCCCCATAGTATCTTTATCTACATCCACAAAATGTGGTGTAGCGTTTGCATAAGCAATCCCATTAGCAGTTGCTACAAATGTTAAGGACTGTGTTAACACCTCTTCCCCCTGATTGACCCCCGCTAATAACAATGCTAAATGCAATGAATTTGTACCGTTAACTGTAGCAATAGCATATTTTGCCCCAGTTATTTCACACATCATATCTTCAAACTTGTCTACATATCCTCCAACTGAAGAAACAAATGTAGAGTCAATTGCATCAAGAACATATTTTTTTTCATTACCAAAAAACCTTGGCTCATGCAATGGGATAAAGGCTTCTGGCTCTTTATAGGTTTTCCTGATAAATTCAACTAAATCATTATACATTATAAATACCCGCTTTGTATTGTTTCAAGTTCTCCTTATTAGAAAACCAATTTATTGTCTCTTGCAACCCTTGATCTAAAGTATGCTCCACCTTCCAGTTTGTATGTTCAATTATTTTAGTATTATCACCAAATAATCTGAATACTTCCGATTTCCCTGGTCTTAATCTACTTTTATCTTGAATAATCTTTGCTTTTGGGTTTATTAGTTCAATTAAAGTATCTGCCATTTTCTGCATAGAAATCTCAGAATTAGTGGCAATATTACATTCATGCCCAATTAGACTTTCTGATTTTGCAATCGCAAGAAAGCCTTTCACAGTGTCTTTAACATACAATAGGTCTCTAGTTGGCGTTAGATCACCTAACTTAATTTCTTCAAAACCATTTAGCAACTGTGTAATAATTGTCGGTATTATTGCTCTGGCTGATTGCCTAGGACCATACGTATTAAATGGTCTTACAATAGTAATTGGCATATCAAATGATCTATAGAAAGAATCTGCCATAGAATCCGCTCCTATTTTAGATGCAGAATAAGGTGACTGAGGTTGCTTTGGGTGCTTTTCATCAATTGGCACATATTGAGCTGTTCCGTAAATTTCTGAAGTTGATGTAACTAAAACTCGTTCAATATTTAAATCCTTTGCAGCCTGTAGAATATTTAAAGTCCCCTTAACATTAGTATCAACATAACTATCAGGCGAATGATATGAATAAGGAATTGCAATCAAAGCCGCTAAATGTAAAACAATATCACAACCTTTCATAGCTGTCCTAACCCCATTAGGATCCCTAACGTCACCAGTAAAAATCTCAATCTTACTCAAGGTTTCATTTGACAAGGCATCCAACCACCCCCACTTGTTAAATGAATTATATAAACAAAAAGCTTTTACCTTATAACCTTGCTCTAACAATTCTTCCACTAAATGACTGCCAATAAACCCATCTGCTCCTGTAACTAATACTTTCTTCATATTCATATTATTAATAAACTAACTCATCAAACTTAAATTCTAACTCTCTTTCTTTATTTGCAAAAAAATCATATAATCTATTTAAACAGTGACAATTCAATATATAATTTACCAACCTCTATTAGCCTTTTAAAATAGATTTTAACTTAGTTGTTGAAATTCCTTTTGTTCTTGGAAAATAAATCACTTTA
>Ga0257121_1003466_pt1 | contig 10317 bp, 10 predicted proteins | sample SI106_100metaG_FD_190180 | JGI IMG/M metagenome (GOLD analysis project Ga0257121, IMG submission 190180) | Marine microbial communities from Saanich Inlet, British Columbia, Canada - SI106_100 | ecosystem: Environmental > Aquatic > Marine > Inlet | place: Canada: British Columbia | collected... | reverse complement strand
ATACTTCAGCTTGAAATGGAGAATCGTCTCCAAATGGGAGTTTAATTAGCTTATTCAGCAAAGGGATATTACCTGATTTTAAGGTCGTTGTTCCCGAATCAAATTCATCATAGATCTTACCCCCTTTGATGAAAAATGCTTTCTGAGAAGTATTAACGACAAGCTGAGTACCTAATTTTAAATCTTGAACCGGATACTTCCAAACGAATTCATCATCATTCGCCTCATATTTAACTACGTCAACTATAGCCATAATATTATTAAAAATTAAACGTCCTTATTATTAATTATTTAAATATACGTGTTTAATCGTCGATTTTAAAGAGAACTTAAAATTTATTTAATCTAAACAATCTTCCTGTATTTGATTCTTTTTGGACCTGAATCTCCTAATCGTTTCTTTTTGTTTTCCTCATAATCCGAATAGGAACCTTCAAACCAGTAAACCTGAGAATCTCCTTCAAATGCCAGAATATGCGTACAGATTCGGTCTAAGAACCACCTGTCGTGAGAAATAACCACAGCACAACCTGCAAAATTCTGAATCCCTTCCTCTAAAGCTCTCAAGGTATTGACGTCTATGTCGTTGGTCGGCTCATCCAAAAGCAGCACATTGGCTTCTGTTTTTAATGTCATGGCCAGGTGCAATCGATTTCTTTCTCCTCCTGACAGCACACCCACCTTTTTATTCTGGTCCGAACCATTAAAATTAAACTTGGACAAATAGGCCCTTGAATTGATCTTTTGCTTGCCTACCTCCACGTATTCCAATCCGTTAGACACCACATCATAAACGCTTTTATCGGGATGAATATCCTTATGAGTTTGATCTACGTATCCAAGCTTTACCGTTTCTCCAACCTGAAACGCTCCTGAATCAGGACTCAATTCATCCATAATCATTTTAAAAATCGTAGTCTTACCTGCACCGTTTGGCCCAATAATACCGACAATTCCTGCAGGAGGCAGCTTGAAATTCAGATTGTCATAAAGTAATTTGTCCCCAAAAGATTTTGCAACAGATTCAGCATCGATCACATTTGCCCCTAAACGCGGTCCATTTGGTATAGGAATTTCCAATGTTGCTTCCTTTTGTTTGGTATCTTCAGAAAGCATCTTTTCATAGTTTTGAATACGGGCCTTATTCTTGGCCTGTCTTGCCTTAGGATTCATTCTTACCCATTCAAGCTCTCTCGCTAGTACCTTTTGACGTTTGGACTCTGTTTTTTCTTCTTCCTTCAATCTTTTGCCTTTCTGCTCTAACCATAAAGTATAATTCCCTTTCCATGGAATGCCCTCTCCTCTATCCAGCTCTAATATCCAACCCGCAACATTATCCAAGAAATACCTGTCGTGAGTTACAGCGATAACTGTTCCTTTATATTGTTGCAAGTGCTGCTCTAACCAGTCGATAGACTCTGCATCCAGGTGGTTGGTGGGCTCATCCAAAAGCAATACATCAGGATTTTTTAATAGCAAACGGCAAAGAGCCACTCGTCTTTTTTCCCCTCCTGATAAAGTCTCAATTTTCTGATCGTTAGGTGGACATCTTAAAGCATCCATTGCTCGATCAAGTTTAGTATCAAGCTCCCATGCATCTAAAGCATCAATTTTATCAGAAACCTCTCCTTGACGAGCAATGAGTTTTTCCATTTTATCTGGGTCATTCAAGACTGCTTCATCCATAAAAGAATTATTGATCTCTTCGTATTCTTTAAGAACATCTACCGTTTCTTGGCAACCTTCCATTACGATTTCTTTGACTGTTTTCTCAAGATCAAGTTCAGGTTCCTGAGGCAAATAACCCACAGAGTATCCCGGAGAAAAAACCACGTCGCCCTGATACGCTTGATCCAAGCCAGCAATAATTTTCATTACAGTTGACTTTCCCGAACCGTTTAGACCAATTATCCCAATTTTCGCTCCATAGAAAAAGGACAGGTGGATGTTTTTTATGATTTGCTTTCCTTGGGGTGTTAACTTGGTCACCCCGACCATTGAAAAAATTATCTTTTTATCTTCTGACATAACTATTTAAAAATTTTTGAAGTGTATATGCCCCATTTGGCAAAGCGATACAACAGCGCTGTATGCATTACCCCGAGACCATAAATAATTGAACGTTTAAAACTAACTGATGAGGAATCATCAAAATACTTGGTAGGACAGCTCACCTCGCCTATTAAATACCCCTTAAAACAAAGCTGAGCAAGCATTTGATTATCGAACACAAAATCATCAGAATTATTTTCAATACTAATTTGATTAAAAACGTCCTTAGAAAAAGCCCGATAACCAGTATGATATTCTGATAGCTTTTGAGACATTAAAATGTTTTGTGAAAATGTTAAAAAACGATTGGCGATGTATTTGTATATGGGCATCCCGCCTTTAATTGCTCCCTTGCCAAGTATCCGTGAACCAATAACTACAGGATAAACATCATTCGCAATCATACTTGACATGGCATGAATTAGCTTTGGCGTATACTGATAATCGGCATGTAGCATAATGATGATATCGGAGTTGAGCTCAAGTGCTTTTTTATAACAAGACTTCTGATTGCCTCCATACCCCCTATTGGATTTATGACGAATAAGATGAGTAATACCAAGCTCTTTGGCCTTTATCGTGGTTTCGTCTTTGCTTGCATCATCAACCAAAACAATGGTATCAACGATATCCTGAGGGATCTCATTGTAAGTCTTTTCTAGTGTTTCAGCTGCATTATATGCAGGTAGCACGACAGCAATGCTCTTACCGTTTAACATAGCTTCAAAAATAGTCAGGATATGTGAAATGAGCATAAAAAATATCAAAAGGAAAATATCTTTGAGTAAATTTGTTCAGATGAACATTATTGCACCTCTTGCCGAAAGAATGCGTCCAAAAAATTTGGAGGATTATATCGGTCAGCAACATTTGCTCTCAGAAAACGGTCCATTGAACCTTGCTTTAAACGCTGGCGTGATCCCTTCTATGATCTTTTGGGGACCTCCAGGTGTTGGCAAAACAACACTTGCATTCCTGATCGCCGAAAAGCTTAAAAAACCAATTCACACCCTATCTGCGATATCTTCTGGAGTCAAAGATGTTCGAGAAGTTATTGCAAAAGTTCAAAACGCTGGTATGTTTCAAGAAAGCGGAACCATATTGTTTATTGATGAAATACATAGATTTTCAAAATCACAGCAAGATTCTTTATTGGGAGCCGTAGAAAAAGGCATAGTAACATTAATCGGAGCAACCACGGAAAATCCATCTTTCGAGGTGATTTCTGCTTTATTATCGCGATGTCATGTCTATACTTTAAAAGATCATACGAAAGAAGACCTTTGCTTACTATTGGAAAGAGCCATAAAAATTGACCCTGTACTATCTAAAAAAGAAATAGAGCTGAAAGAGCTTGAAAGCTTATTGGCGATTTCGGGCGGAGACGCTAGAAAAATTTTAAATGTATTTGAGATTATAATAAGCACCTTGTCAAAGGAAAAAAGCATCACCATCACCAATGAATTGGTCATGCAAAATGCACAGCAATCTCTGGCTCGATATGACAAAGATGGCGACCAACATTATGATATCATTTCGGCTTTCATTAAGTCGATTCGAGGAAGTGATGTAAATGCAACGGTATATTGGCTTGCAAGAATGGTTGAAGGCGGTGAAGATCCAAAGTTCATTGCACGAAGATTGATTATTTCTGCATCAGAAGATATAGGCCTAGCCAACCCAAACGCCTTGCTTATAGCGAATACAACCTTCGAAGCTGTCGAAAAAATAGGATGGCCCGAATCGCGAATTATCCTCTCTCAATGTGCCATATACCTAGCAAATAGCCCAAAAGGAAATGCAGCCTACATGGCCATAAACAATGCACAATCAATAGTACAAAATACAGGGAATCTGAACGTTCCATTGCCGATTCGAAATGCATCAAGTGCCTTAATGAAAGAGCTGGGATATGGCGAAAAATATAAGTACAGCCATGACTTTGACGGGAATTTTGCAGCACAAGAATTTTTACCTGAAGAAATAAAAGGGAGCTCCTTTTACAAAGCAGGATCCAGTCCCAAGGAAAAAGACATTGAAAACAATCAGAATGCACTTTGGAAAAACAAGTATAAAAAATGATCGGAAGCATTATATACTACATCGTCTTATACCCTTTATCTTTATTGCCCTTGTGGTTCCTTTATGGATTGAGTAATTTGATTTATTTCATTCTTTATTACGTCATCGCTTATCGCAAAAAAGTGGTTGTTAATAATTTGAAAAATAGCTTTCCTGAAAAATCGGATAAAGAAATAAAAAGACTGAGTAAGGGATATTACTCTCATTTTTCAGACATTATAGTTGAAGGCATTAAGAACCTAAGTATATCTCAAAAAGAACTTGAAAAAAGATTCACGATTAAAAACGCTGAAGTCATCGAGCGCTATTACGATAAAAAACAAAGCATTATTCTGACTTCAGGACATTTCAATAATTGGGAATGGCTTATTACTATTCAAGACATTCTCCTGCCCCACCAAGCAATAGGCATCGGAATGTCTATGTCCCAACAGTCACTCGATGAAAAAATTAATAAGCGTAGATCACGTATGGGCATGATAGTCACGCACTCAGGTGATTACAAGAAACAAATCGAAGCACTAAATACTCCTTATGCACTTCTCATTTTGGGAGACCAATCCCCTGGAGAAGCAAGGAAATCATACTGGACAAATTTTTTAAATCAAAGGACGGGATTTGTTTTTGGCACTGAACATATCTCCAATACTTTTGACTTACCTGTGGTTTATTATACCGTCATCAAAAAAAAGAGAGGGTACTATGAACTTGAATTTAAGGCAATTTGTGATGATCCAAAATCACTTCGATATGGTGAAATCACAGAAAAATATGTAAATTTCCTTGAAAAGAATATTTTAGCACATCCAACTCAATGGGTATGGTCTCATAAAAGGTGGAAAAAAACTGAACCAAAAGACATCAATACATTAAATGAAACGAATGAAAAAAACTTTAATACTCGCTTTCCTCGTAAGTAATGCGATTAGCTTTAATGGATACAGTCAATGGTACCATTATGCCGATTCTGAAACACATAGTAGAGGAATTGCTGCATTTAAAAACCACGTATACCTTAGCTCGAATACAGGTTTAATTTATGATCACGATATCAAAAAGCACACCACCATGGCTTTGAATCTTAACAATCCATTAAAGGAACTTCGAGACATCGATGTCAATGGAAAAAAGATTGTAGCAATGCAAAGTGAAAGTTCAAGTAAACTTGTTTATGTTATTAATAATAAGTCGATTGCGATACCTATAAATAGAGAAGAAATCTTTTTCGACGGCATGGTTCTTTACGCCCAAAAAGGCATGATGTTTGGCGATCCAAAAAACGGAAACATCCCAGTCTTTGTTTCGACCTCAGGAGGAATACAATGGACGAAAGCACCTACGCCACTTAAAGCACTTGATGGTGAATATGGGTTTTCAGCAAGCGGCAACAATATTATATACAAAGACCGAAGTTTTTACTTTGTCACAGGAGGAAAGCATTCCCGTTTTATCTCAACAAATGACATGGGTAAATCTTGGTTTACGTCCAATTTACCGTTTGACGATGGAGAAAGCTCTGGCGCTTACGCTATTGCAATGAAAAACAAAAAAGAAGGAATTGTTGTCGGTGGTAGTTATGAAGAACCCAATTCAAAACAAGCGAATTGCTTTATCACTATGGATGGAGGAAAAACATGGAAAGCGCCAAATACTCCTCCTAATGGTTACATGTCTTGCGTCATTGAATACAAAGGCATTTACTACTGCTGCGGACCTAACGGCATTGATTACTCAACAAATGATGGTCAAACATGGACTAAGTTGGCAAACGGGAAGTTTTACACACTTACAGCACATAAAAAGAGACTTTATGCGTCTGCTGATAAAGGCAGATTGGCAAAATTCAAATTACCAAAAAAATAATTCAGCTATTTTTCATTTTTAGGTGGTCTATTTTAGACTTTCAATTATTTTTGTAAAAAAAAATTCATGAGCGATATTCAAAGAATTCAGTGTTTAATTATCGGATCAGGACCTGCAGGTTACACGGCAGCAATTTACGCAGCTAGAGCAGACATGAAACCTGTTCTTTATGAAGGCTTACAGCCAGGCGGACAATTGACTACAACCAACGAAGTCGAGAACTTTCCCGGATACAAGGATGGTGTAACAGGACCAGAAATGATGATAGAGCTTAAAGACCAAGCTTTACGTTTTGAAACGGACGTTAGACCTGGGTTTATAAATAAAGTGGATTTTTCTGGAGAGGTTCACAAATGCTGGGCTGATGACGGCACTGAGATTCATGCGGATACGGTTATCATATCTACAGGTGCCTCTGCTAAATATCTCGGATTAGAAAGCGAACAAAAATATTTAAGGCTCGGTGGTGGTGTAAGTGCATGTGCCGTTTGTGATGGATTCTTTTACAGAGGCCATGAGACAGTTATTGTTGGTGCTGGAGACTCTGCCTGTGAGGAGGCTCATTATCTTTCAAAGCTATGTACCAAAGTTACTATGCTTGTTAGAAAAGATGAGTTTAGAGCTTCAAAAATCATGGCAGAACGCGTAAGGAATACAGAAAATATTGAAATCCTTTACAACACTGAAACCAAAGAAGTTCTTGGAGACGGACAGCTTGTTACCGGCGTAAAGGCCATCAATAATAAAACCAACGAAGAAACTGAAATTCCATGTACTGGATTTTTTGTGGCGATTGGTCACAAACCAAACACCGATATTTTTAAAGATTATTTGAATCTGGATGAAACAGGATATATCGAATATGAAAGACCAGGATCAAGCTATACCAATGTTAATGGGGTATTTGTAGCGGGAGATGCAGCTGACAAAACCTACAGACAGGCCGTAACGGCTGCAGGAACAGGTTGCATGGCAGCCTTAGATGCAGAAAGGTACCTTGCAGCTAAGCACTAGTTAAAAATCAAAATCCTCGTTTAAAGAACATTCACCTAGCTTATCTATAAGATCATCAGGCATGGCGCTATGTGTCTCCCAGTATTTCATATAAGCCTCATCTGTTTTAAAATGTTCCTTAACCTTATTTTCCCAACACTTACAGTCGTATTCTTCAGAAATACACTTATCTGAAAAATCAGCCATGGTTTTATTCATGTTCTCTGCTGGATCTCCGCAAGAAAAAAGCATCACAGAAATTAAGCACACACCCAAAATCAATTTAAATTTATTTTTTTTCATCTTTTAATTGTTAAAAATCAACAGCCTCTACCTCTTCTTCCGAGTATGCTTTAACTCCACAAGGACAAAGCGTATCCATTGCTTCATGAAACTGATCTTCGACCTGACCTTTCATGGCTGCATTGTAATCCTCATTCGTTTTGTATTTTTTCATTACCTCTTGCACAAAACAAGGGCAATCGTAACCATAGCTTGCATTTTGTTCAACACATTTATCCATTAAAGCTTTTTGCCTCTCCGGCGTCCAACCTTCATTCATTTTAGAAACATATGAAAGCGCATATCCTGAAGCCAATAGAGCAACCAATACCCATGACAAACCAGCGATTTGAGTCAATTTGTTATCTCCCCTTCGCCCTCTAATAATGAGCTTTCCACCCAAATAGATAAACGAAACAGCAATACATAATATAAGTATGTAGCGCATGACCACCTTGTTCTCTCCTGTCCAAGGAGAACCTTTAAGTAATAGATAGGAGATTAAAACAATTCCTCCGGTAACTGCACAAATCATCGTGAGTGCAGCATACATCGAAACAGTTTGATCATCTTCTTTATTGGATTTATATAATTTATACCCAAGATAAAAGCCCGCAATAGCAAGCAAAAGAACAGCTAATATTTTTATCATAACACAATAATTTTAGTTAAATATAACAAATCAAATGTGATATGTACCGAACGATTCTTTATTTTAGCACGGTAATTGTATCACTCGACATTGAAATACTTGTTTATTAATTTTAAAAATATATCATGAAAACATTATTCATCTCATTACTAATGCTGTGTATGACAAGCATGGCTTCTGCTCAAGGAAGAAAAATCGCTGGAATCACTTTTCCTCCCGAGTTAAAAACAAAAACAGGATCTCTTTACTTTAACGGATGTGGCCTGAGAGAGAAATACACCTTAGACTTATACGTTGCAGGGCTTTATTTGAACAAACCCACTATGGATGCAAAAAAAGTAATCAATGCTGATGCTGCACAAGCCATCAAAATTGTAATTGTATCAAGTAAGGTTACACGAGACAAATTCAACGAATCTGTAAAAGATGGTTTTGCCAATGCAGCACCCTACTCTGCTACACCTGCGCAAATCAAGAAATTCAAAAGCTTTTTTGCTGCCCCTTTCAAGGTTAAGGATGAAATACTTATGATGTATAAACCAGGCAAAGGAACTGCCGTTATCATTAACGGTAAGCTGAAAGGAGTAGTCGCTGGATTACCATTTAAAAAAGCTTTATTTGCGATTTGGCTTGGAAACAAACCGGCACAAGGAAAGCTTAAAAAAGGAATGATGGGGCAAATATAATTGCCTTTCTAATATAATTTAAGGGCCACATAAAGTGGCCTTTTTTATGCATTAAAAATAGCTTATGAAAATATTTTTGTTAATCTCATTACTTTTAGGACAGATGACGGGACTTGCTCAAAATACGATTATGGTCGTTGGACACCGAGGCTGCCGTGGCGTAATGCCAGAAAATACAATTGAAGGATTTCGTGAAGCCATAAAGCGAGGTGCAGATGGTATTGAATGGGATGTGGTAGTAAACGGCGATGGACAGCTCGTGATTTCTCATGAACCTTATTTTCATAACGATTTTTGTCTTGACCCAAAAGGCAATACGATTAAGGATGAGTCTTTATATAACATTTACAGAATGTCACAAGCTGAAATTGAGGGCTTCGATTGTGGTTCAAAATTTCATAAGAACTTTCCGGAACAACAAAAACTAAAAACGATCAAACCCCTTCTCAAGGACGTTGTAAAGCTCGTGCCTGAGATCAAAAGAAAGCGAATCTTTTTTGAAATCAAATCAGATGAGCCAGAGTATGGAAAATCTCAACCCTTTCCAGCGGACTATGCTGCGCTAATACTTAATGAAGTAAAAGAGTATGGGTTCAGTAGCATCTGTTACATGAGCTTTGACAAAAACATACTCGAAGAGCTACACAAAATAGACCCAAAGCTAAGTTTGGTTTATCTCACTGAGAAAAAGAACATTAAAAAGAGTCTCAAAAAGCTTTCTTTTAAGCCAAATGCTGTTGGTCTTTATTTCCCAACACTGAATCGTAAAACGGTAAACCATTTAAGAGACAAGAATATTGGTATTTATGCCTGGACTGTCAATCAAACAAAGGATGGTCACAAGATGATGGACTTGGGTATTGATGCCATTATTACAGACTACCCTAGGCGAATTATTCAATCAAGAGGCAGCTATTCTTCTAAACCAAAAAAGTTTCGACTAACAGGAACCCCTTCTTTTTAACGCTCTTTGTGAACCGTTTTTGAATTTGAGCGTTAATAGTTCTAACTTTGTAATTCGTTCTTTGGGGTCGACATTGGATTTGACAGCGATAGCATTGGTCAAGTGTCAGCATGCAGAGGTTGTGGTGAGCCTCTTTAAAAATTTGTCACAAATTATAATTGACAATACGTCATACGCACTTGCTGCTTAATTAACGGAATGTTAATTGGCTTAATTCAACTGAATAATAGTAGGTAGAACAAGTACTTCCGGCAGGCCTCGGCCCGTTAGGTTCGCCAACAGGAAGTCCAAACCATCGGGCTGGTGCTCTCGACGATACTAAGTGAGCATAAGACTTAAGTATCTAAGTTGAAGTTTTGGGTGTTTTTGTCCGAGCTTCAATCGAAAATCAATCAAAGACTAAGCATGTAGAAAGCTAGATAAATCGTCGTTTGGACGAGGGTTCGAACCCCTCCGACTCCACTGAAAGGGAGAACTCTAAATTTTTAAAGAGTTCTCCCTTTTTTATTTTCCCAGAAAGCCCGTCAATACTAAGCATTAGACGGAGCACCTCATTGATGCGCGGGGTTCGACATTTTTCATTTACGATTTCGAAGTCAAAGGGAAAGATTGCTTTCAGAATCTGCTGCTTCCCCAGTACTGATGAGGCTTTGTAGGGGTTCGACATTTTTGAAAGAACACCCACTCCTTTTCGTAAATATTTGGTCAAATTGAGCTTATTTGAACTCAAATTATGCTGTTTA
>Ga0257121_1003459_pt1 | contig 10328 bp, 10 predicted proteins | sample SI106_100metaG_FD_190180 | JGI IMG/M metagenome (GOLD analysis project Ga0257121, IMG submission 190180) | Marine microbial communities from Saanich Inlet, British Columbia, Canada - SI106_100 | ecosystem: Environmental > Aquatic > Marine > Inlet | place: Canada: British Columbia | collected... | reverse complement strand
GTGTACAAGATCAGAAGAATTTCACTCTTTGATTATTCATTCAGAGTGGTTGATTTTTTTAGAAATTACACAAGGACCATTTAATAAAAAAGATACAGTTTTTTCTGAGTGGAGTCCAAGAGAGAATGAAGATGAAAAAATTGCTAAATTTATGAAAAAAGTTCAAAAAAGTATTTAAATGAGTGTTTCGTATAAAAGAAAAAACTGCAGGCTATGTGATAGTGGAAATATCAAGGTTGTGTTGCCGTTACAAAAAAGCCCATTATGTGATGCATATTTAGAGCAACCAAAAGATCAAGAATTTTATAATCTTAATTTATGCTTGTGCAATGAATGTGGTTTTGTGCAGATAGATACTGTAGTTGAACCTGAAACAATTTATAGGGATTATATTTATGTAACAACAAGCTCTCCAGGGCTTCAAAAGCACTTCGAAAGGTACGCTTTAGAGGTTTGTAGCTTTTTATATTTAGATGAATCAAATTTAACTGTTGACATTGGTAGTAATGATGGCACATTGCTTGGTTTTTTTAAACAACGAGGCCATAATGTTCTTGGAATTGAGCCGTCTATTAAGGCCGCTAATAGTGCAAATAGAAATGGAATTGAGACGCTATCTGAGTTTTTTGATATAGGTTTAGCAAATGCGATAGCCAATCAATATGGCAAGGCAAGTTTAATTACAATTAATAACCTCTTTGCCAATATAGACAATTTAAAAGAGTTTGTTAAAGGTATCAATGTGTTACTCGATAGCAATGGAGTTTTGATAATTGAGTCTTCTTATCTTTTGGATATGATAGACAATATGGTGTTTGATTTTATTTATCATGAGCATTTATCATATTTTTCAATTCTTCCATTGGTTGATTTCTTTAAGCAGTTTGATATGCAATTAATTCATGTGCACCAAGTCGGGACAAAGGGTGGTTCGCTTCGTTATTATTGGGCTAGAAATGATTCTAAATGGAATCCAAGTGTAAATGTTAAAGAGCTAATTTTGGAAGAAACCAAGGCACTAATTAATATTGAAAAATTTAAAGATTATGAGACTAGAATAGAGACTATAAAATTTCAGTTATTAGAATTTCTAGAAAAGCATAAAGAAAATAAAATTGTTGGATATGGGGCATCTGCAACCTCTACAACATTAATATCACACTTTGGATTACATAAATATTTTTCTTACCTAGTGGATGATAACACCGGTAAGATTAATACTTATAGTCCTGGATATCATCTGCCTGTATTTAGCTCCAAAAGGTTAATTGAGGATAAGCCAGATATAATAGTAATACTTGCATGGAGGTTTGAAGAGGAGATTTTAAAAAAACTAGAATTTTTTCAAGGTATTGTTGTTATTCCTCTTCCTATTTTTAAAGAAATTTAATGATGAATAAAATCTCCTGGTGGAGGACAAATTTTGGAGATGATGAAATTGAGCACGTTGTTCATTCAATTCGAAATAAAAATATTAGTCAGGGGCCTGTAACTAAAGAGTTTGAAAAATCTCTCTCAGATTATTTAGAAATAAAACATGTTATAGCAGTATCTAATGGAAGTAGTGCAATATTGATTGCTTTAATGGCAGTTGGAATTCAACCAGGAGACGAGGTGATTATTCCAAATAGGACTTGGATTGCAACTGCACATGCTGTTCATCTCCTTGGTGCCAAGGTTATTTTAGTAGATACTGAGGAAAACCGACCAATAATTGATGCCTCACTTATTGAAGAAAAGGTAAATTCAAAAACTAAGGCAATTATTCCAGTTCATATGAATGGCAGATCCTGTGATATGTCAAAAATTAAAGAAATTGCAAATAAAAATAATTTATTTGTTATTGAAGATGCTGCTCAAGCTATAGCTTCAAGAAATTCTTATGGGTATTTAGGTACTCAATCTGATATAGGATGCTTTTCTCTATCAGTCGCAAAAACTATCTCTACTGGCCAAGGCGGTTTTGCAGTGACTGATGATGATTTGCTTGCAAATAAGATTCGTGCTATAAGAACTCACGGCGTAGAGAATGTTAAAGAACCAAAAGAATGGCTAATGCCTGGATTTAATTTTAGATTTACTGATATTTGTGCATCAATAGGTATTGAACAACTTAAAAAATTGCCTGAGCGTATTAAGAATTTAAGGCATATATATGAAGTATACGAAAGAAATTTAAAAGACTCACCATTTCAAATAATTCCTGTAGATTTAAAATCTGGTGAAATTCCAGTTTATAATGAATTTTTAGTTAAAAATAGAGAGAGATGGGAAGAAAAATTAGCTGATAGTGAAATTGAAACAAGATCTTTTTACCCCTCGATTAATTCTGCTCATTATATTGGTCAAGCCAAAGAAAAATTTATTAATTCTGAGTTGTTTTCTAAGAATGGAATATACTTACCTAGTGGGCCAGATCAAAAAATACTTTCTATCAAAGAAGTTATAAGAGCCATTAATAATATTATTTTATGAAAATTGCAGTAATTGGCTCATCTCAATTTACATTGAATTGTACGCAAATTTAGTTCAAATATTTCTTAATCAAAAAATGTACCAATTATGAATATAAAAGTTTTTTCAAATTCAATCGCCATAATTGGATGGGAGGATGGATGTGCTGGCCAAATTTATTCTTGGTTTCAAAAAACAGGTAAATATCATGTTGCCTGTTTTGTAAATCCAATAGATGAGGAATTGAATATTGATTCTTCCAAAATTGATCGAGATGCAAGTCAGTTTTATTATCCAGAAGGGAAAACATTTAAGGATTTGCCTTTGATTAATAAATCAGATTGGTACTCTGAATTATCTACACTTGGAATTAATAAAATAATTATCACCATAACTAATTTAAGAGAGCGTTACAATCAAATCAATAAAGCCAAAGAATATGGGTTTGAACTAGTTAATGTGATTCACGAGAGTGCATTAATCATGGGCAATGCTATCTTGGGGGAGAATCTAATAATTTATCCCCGGGCTTACGTGGGATACTGTGCCGAAGTGCATACAGGAGTAGTTCTTAACACTAGCGTTCAATTGGACCACCACAATGTTATCAGAGAATGTGTAGCAGTTGATCCTGGAGTTGTTTTTGCCGGAAATGTTACCGTGGGGCGGTTCACACAAGTACACACTGGTGCAGTAGTTAAGAATCGCATCAGAATCGGGGCTGATTCTGTAATAGGTGCAGGGAGTGTGATTATCAAAGATATTCCTGATAGAGTAACAGTTGTAGGCGTACCAGGAAGAATTATAAAGCACCATGAGTTATAGGCCACTACATATATAAATATATAGTTGGAGAAATATTAATGTACAAAATATGATGCAATCCAAGAGAAACATATAAAAGAGAGTCATCTGTATTTTTGCTTCTCTAGCTAAATATAATTGGAAAAAACACCTCGATGACATTTGTTAATAATATTTTCAGCTTCCTCAACAACCAGTTCAGGCAAATAAAAGTTGGTGGGTACAAAGTATTTTTACGCAAAGTAAATTCACTGATAGATAGAATTTTACTTATAACATCAGGTGTTTGGTCTATTCCATGCGTGTTATTAATCCGCCTGTTTAGGGGAATTATTTTATTCAGACTTGGCACATTGAGAAGTGATAGAATTGGTCATTTTGCTGCAGATTCTGGCCAACAGTTTGTTGCAAATAGTTTAAATTCAAAAAGAACTTTGGACATCTATTGGCTTTCAAAATATATTTCAAACAAACAACTAGAATTAATGGTTAGGAGAAATTTTTTGGTTTTTAATTTTGTTCGTTATTTAGATTATTGGAATAAATTACTTCCTGGAGGTGGAAGGCATATTAGACCAAGTAGCACTTCTGGCTCTAGAGATATGCTGGGTATATTGAATAAATCTGAAGGAAACATGAACTTTTTAAGTTCTGAGGACAAAGAGGCAAAAGATTGGATGTCTAGTTATGGATGGAAAGAGGGAGATCCATTTGTGTGTATATTAGTAAGAGATTCAGCTTATCTGAAAAATAATGACTTTTTTAAAAATGATTATGATTACAGCTACCATGAATATCGTGATTCTAATATTGAAAATTATATAGAAGCTATGGAATGGTTGGCAAATCAAGGTATTTGGGTCTTTAGAATGGGGAGACAAATGCATAAGCCGGTTCCTATTTCGCATCCAAAAATAATTGATTATGCATTCTGTGAAAATCAAAGTGATTTGCTAGATATTTGGATGTTTGCAAACTGTAATCTTTGTATAAGTACTGGCAGTGGGCCAGATATGGTTAGTGATATATATCGTAGACCATTACTCTTTGTAAACTATATACCTATATATAATCTAATCTCTTGGAGTAATGTAATCCACTTGCCTAAGCATTTGATATACAGAAAAACTGGAAAAAGTCTGACATTATCTGAGCATATAAAGCATTCATATTCGACAAGTCAACAATATTTGAACGCTGGCATAGCATTAGTAGAATTGTCATCTAGTGAAATATTGCAAGCAGTTCAAGAACGCTTTAAAAATGTATTTGAGGAATCTTCAGTTCAAAATAATAAGGAAAATATAATTTTTTGGAAGATTATACTTGAGAGTGATGGGGCTTCTGAGCGGCATGGGTTTATTCATAAAGGGTCTGGTGTGGCCGATTCTTTTTTAAAAAATAATATTAATTGGTTGAAATAAACTTATTAGGAGCTGGGGTTACTTTTTATAATAAAATCTGCTAACAAATTTCTCCATAACACTTGAATGAATTTTAATACTAAATTTTAAGAAATATTTATGCCTAAGTGCTTAATATGTGAAAGTGAATATCAGTTATTTGTCGATTTTGGCGATATGCCAATTGCCAATGCATTTGCAACAAAAGAAGAAATAGAGAACGAATATACATTTCCAATGAAGGTAGGTTTTTGTGAAAGTTGCTATATGGTACAGTTAGTTGAACAGCCAGATAGAGAAAAAATGTTCCATGAGAATTATGCCTTTTTCTCATCAACTTCAAATTACATGAAAGAACATTTTAAACATTTTGCAAATTCTGTCGGAAAGTTGCAAGATTTAAATAAAGATTCTTTTGTGGTTGAAATAGGTAGCAATGATGGCATTATGTTGGAAAATTTTGTAGCAAGTAAAGTGCCTTGCCTAGGCATTGAGCCATCTAAAAATGTTGCAAAAGTTGCAATGGGCAAAGGAATTGAGGTTGTTACAGAATTCTTTGACCAAGATTTGGCTGAAAAGATATCTAAAACGCATCAGCAGGCAGACGCTATTTTGAGTGCAAATGTTATGTGCCATATTCCTTATATGCATTCTATTTATGGTGGTGTTAAGGTTCTCTTAAAAGAGAATGGCGTCTTTATATTTGAAGATCCTTACCTAGGTGAAATTATTAAAAAAACATCGTTTGATCAAATATATGATGAACATGTTTTTTTGTTTTCTGCCTTGTCAGTAAGCTATCTTGCAAATTTACATGGTCTTGAGCTTATAGATGTGGAACCTCAAATCACTCATGGCGGCTCTATGCGTTATACAATATCGCATAAGGGGATGAACACTGTATCACACAATGTACTTAATTTAATAGAGCAAGAAAAAAAATTAGGATTAGATAAAAGAGATTCATATTTAGGTTTTGCTGATAGTGTTAATAAGATTAAGAATGATTTGATTGGACTACTAACAAAGTTGAAAAACGATGGTAAGAATGTGGTTGCATATGGTGCAACTTCAAAAAGTACTACTGTAACCAACTATTTTGGAATTACTCCTGATTTGGTTAAATGTATTTATGACACCACACCAATCAAACAAAACAAGCTCTCGCCTGGAGCGCACATTCCTGTCCTGCCTTATGATCAATTTAGAGATAGCAATCCAGACTATGTGTTACTTTTTGCTTGGAATCATGCAACTGAGATTATGAAGAAAGAGCAAGATTACATGGGTAGAGATAGGCATTGGATAACATATATTCCAGCAGTAAAGATTGATTAAATATGATTCTTTGCGCTAATCCATCAGCACAGTTTGAAAGCTATCAAACTGAGATAGAAAAAGCAGTTCTTACAGTAATGCGAGGCAGTCGCTATGTTCTTGGTGAGGAAGTTATGTTGATGGAACAAGAGTTTGCCAGCTATATTGGAGTAAATGCCTGTGTGGGTGTGGCTAATGGTACCGATGCAATTGAATTGGCATTAAGGGCATTGGATATAGGTTCAGATGATGAGGTTATAACTGTCTCTCATACCGCTGTAGCCACTGTTGCCGCAATTGAGTTTGCAGGCGCAAAACCAGTATTGGTGGATGTGGAACCAGAATTATATACACTTAATCCGCACCAATTGGAAGAAGTTGTCACACAAAGAACAAAAGCTATTATTGTGGTTCATCTATATGGGCAGCCTGCAGATTTAGATCTAATAGTGGATTATTGTAATAAAAATAATTTATATCTTATCGAGGATTGCTCTCAAGCCCATGGCGCAAAATATAGGGAACAGCGCTTAGGTAGTATTGGCGATATTGGTTGTTTTAGTTGTTACCCCACAAAGAACTTGGGAGCAATTGGTGATGCAGGGTTAATCACTACCAACAGTGCTGATATAGCAACAAAGATTCGTATGCTTAGAGAGTACGGCTGGAACAATCGCATTAGTGAATTTTCTGGTAGGAATTCTAGACTCGATGAGCTCCAAGCAGCCGTTTTACGGATTAAATTGAAGTACCTAGATGCAGATAATTTTAAAAGATGCCAGTTGGCTGAATATTACACAAATCAACTTTCCGAATTACCAATTCAGCTTCCAACAATACGCAAAAAGTCAGAATCTGTTTTTCACCTTTTTGTTATTCAGGTGGGAAATCGCCAAGCCCTTCTTGAGTATTTGAAAGAAGAGGGTATACAGGCAGGAGTGCACTATTCTGTACCTGTACACCTTCAACCTGCCTATCAAGACCGAATATTAACCGCAAATGATATGAGTATTACTGAAAATCTAACAAAAAGAATAATTTCATTGCCTATGTATCCTGAATTATCAATGAATGATGCTAAGAAAATAGTAGATGTATTGAAGAAATTTTTAGACTGAACTTATTATCATTACACTATGAAAGTTAATAAAACACCATTAAATGGGCTCATAACTATTGAACCAGATAAATTTCAAGATAATCGTGGATTTTTCCTAGAAACGTACCAAGGAGAACGTTACAACAGAGCAGGCATAGCAGATGTATTCATACAAGATAATCATTCTCATTCTAAGAAAGGCGTCTTAAGAGGTATGCATTTTCAGATTAATAACCCCCAAGCGCAGATTGTTACAGTTATGCATGGAAAAATTTTTGATGCTTGTGTTGATGTGAGAAAGGAATCTAAGACTTTTGGTCAATGGTATGGAGTTGAGTTGAGTGATACTGGATTGAGTCAAATATATATGGCTCCAGGTTTTGCTCATGGATTTTGTGTGTTGAGTGATTGGGCTGATTTGCATTATAAAGTAAGTGAAGCTTATGATCCAGGTGATGAAGGTGGGTTACTATGGCGCGATGAGAATATTGGTATTCAATGGCCAATTGATAATCCAATAATTTCTTATCGAGATGACTCTTATCCTCTACTTGTAGAATTGTAATAGTATATGTCAGATTTATTAAAGTCCTTAGAAGGGAAAGTAATTGCTGTAACTGGCGCCAATGGATATATTGGATCTGCACTGTCCACAAAATTGGTGGAATATTCTGCAAGAGTTCTGCGCATCAGTAGTAAAAAGTTACATCCACAAACTGGAATGCTTGATTTAAAGGTCGATATTAAGATAGTTGATTGCTGGGAAAAAATCGTTAATCAGGCTGATATTATTATCCATTTAGCTGGCAATACTAGTATTCATGAAGCAAAAAAAAACTATGTTGATAGTCTTAATTCGACAATATTGCCATTGCAACACCTTGATTTAATGGCAAGAAAGTTAGGTCGTAAACCTAGGGTTATTTTTGCTTCTACGGCTACTATTTACGGATTGCCCGATACCATTGTCACATCTGAGGATCACAATATTGATCCAATTACAGAATATGATTTACACAAAGTATTTGCCGAGCAACAGTTAGATATGTCGACTCGGAATGGGGTTCTTGGTGGTGTTTCGTTGAGACTTGCAAATGTTTATGGAGTAAGTTCATCAGAAAGCTTCTCATGTGATCGTGGTATTTTTAATAAGATTACAAAAACAGCCTTTCAAGGAAAAGATATCATAGTTTACGGTGACGGTAATTACGTCCGTGATTATGTTTATATTGATGATGTTGTATCAGCATTTTTGTACGCAGCTGTTGCAAAAAATATTGAAGGGGAGTTGTTTAATATAGCCACTGGAGTTGGGCACACACTCAAAGAGGCGTTTAGTTTAGTGGCTGATAGAGTTAGTGACATTACCAAAAAAAAAGTGAATGTTAATGAGATACCATGGCCGGAAGGGGTGAATCCAATTGAGAAAAGAAATTTTGTCGCTTCAATTGATAAGTTCAAAAAATTTACTGGATGGGAGCCAACTATAAACTTAGATGAAGGAATTTATAGACTTGTTTCTTTTTATATGAAAAACCACGCGTAATGGATAAGGTCAGATTAATTAATTTTCCATACTACCAAGAAGATAATGGAGACTTAGTTGTTATACAGGGGATGGATGATTCTGCACCATTTCATATCTCGAGAGTGTTTAATGTTCGTGCAGATAAGGATAGCATTCGAGGTCAGCATGCGCATAGTGAGTGTACTCAGTTGTTAGTATGTACCAATGGATCCATTGAGGCGTCTTGTGATGATGGAGAAACACAGAGCACACATATCTTAAATAAACCATATAAGGGTTTACTGATTCTGCCAGGAGTATGGGTAGAACAGAAATATTTGGAGAATAGTTCTATTCTTACAGTGCTATGTGACCAACCTTTTAATGAAGAAGAATACATCCGGAATTATGATGAATTTAAGAATTATTTAAACAGTAAGTAAATATATTATCGAGAAGTTCAAATGAAAATTATAATAACAGGGGCTATAGGCCATATAGGTTCGTATATTATTCGTGATCTTGGAATCCAATTTCCAATGGCAGAAATTGTTATGATTGACAACATGATGACCCAACGTTTTCCATCCTTATTTAATTTACCTTCGACAGGAAAGTATCGTTTTATAGAGGGAGATGTAACAAAAATGGATCTAAATTTGGTGTTTTCTGGTGCAGAAGTTGTGATTCATTTGGCTGCCATTACTGATGCAGCAGGTAGTTTTGATAAAGCAACAGAAGTTGAGGAAAATAATTACCAGTCAACGGTAAAGGTTGCAGATGCTTGTGTGGAGACAGACGCCCGGTTAATTGCTCTATCGTCAACAAGCGTATATGGAACTCAAAATAAAGTTGTAGATGAAGATTGTGGAGAAGATGAGCTTCAGCCGCAAAGCCCTTATGCTACAACAAAACTGAAGGAAGAGGAATTTATAGGAAAATTAAGCAAAGATAAGGGTTTAAAATCAATTCATTGTCGTTTTGGCACAATCTTTGGAGTGTCACCAGGGATGCGGTTTCATACAGCAGTTAATAAATTTTGTTGGCAGGCAGCTATAGGGCAGCCAATTACAGTCTGGAGTACGGCCTATGATCAAAAACGTCCATATCTTGACTTATTCGACGCATCTAGGGCAATAGCTTTCATTATAGAAAAAGACATATTTGACGGCCGTATTTATAATGTACTCACTAATAATTCTACGGTGAGACAAGTTGTTGATACAATACAAGAGTTTGTCCCGAATTTAGAAGTGGAGTTTGTTGATAATAATATTATGAATCAACTTTCTTATGAGGTGTCATGTGATCGCTTTAAATCTCAAGGTTTTACATTTTCTGGTGATTTAAGACGAGGTATTGGTGAAACGATTTCACTATTGAGACAAGCAAATAGTATCAAAAAATAAGTTCAGAAAGTGAAAGCAATCGAAGAGTCAAAGAAATCAGAATATAGTTATTTACCCCCAATACAAGAGAAATACGCCTTCGATGATTTGATAATCTCTATTATTATTGATTGCTATTATGGATTGGATTTAGTGAAGCAATCAGTACGATCTGTATTGAATCAAGATTATAGAAATGTAGAATTAATTATTGTTGATAATGGTGCGAAAGAAGATGTCTCTGAATATCTATACAGCATATATAAAAAACACACAAATATCGGATTAATTAAATTTAAGGAAAATCAATTTTCTTGGGATGATACTGAGATGACAGTAGTGATTTGTTGGAACGC
>Ga0257121_1003458_pt1 | contig 10328 bp, 10 predicted proteins | sample SI106_100metaG_FD_190180 | JGI IMG/M metagenome (GOLD analysis project Ga0257121, IMG submission 190180) | Marine microbial communities from Saanich Inlet, British Columbia, Canada - SI106_100 | ecosystem: Environmental > Aquatic > Marine > Inlet | place: Canada: British Columbia | collected... | reverse complement strand
GGAGGAGAAAAAAGAAGAGGAGGAGGAGGAGGAGGAAGAAGAAGAGGAGGAGGAGGAGGAGGTTCCAGGAGAACCAAATGAAGTGAAGGTTCAAATATTAGACCAAATGGTTGGTGATAATGATGAAGTAACAAGTGAGGTGGTAAACGAACATACGATTAAAGTGCCTCCCATATAAAAAACGAAAAAAATAATATTTAGAACGAAACTATATCTAACTGATTTATATATAGTCTAATATGAGTAGTTTTGATTTAAGTAAACCAGTTGATACATCAAAATCGATATCATTTAATTATACACACATTGAGTTAAACACTATTCGATATAATGTAGACACCAAGGATATATCTGCTATATGTGAACACACATCATCGTCTAATGTAACATTTACAGAGAATAATATTAAAAGTCAATTTAGGGCAACACTAGTCTATATTGTTGGAATCGGTGGAGATCCTACATCAATCAATCAAATAAGTGGTACACAACATGGACAACTCATTATTAAAAATGTAGATATAGCAAATGGTACGGATATTCTTTACATGTGTTTTCCACTAGTAGTCACAGTTCCTGGTCCAGATAACAGCGGTATTGATGCTTTAATACAAGCCGGCATGTCCAACACGCAAACATTATCAGCTGATTTTAATGCAGCTATATTCGCAAAAGATATACCTGAAGTGAAGTATGTTGAATATACAAGTAGTACTTTAGGAACAGGGGCACAAGTAGTCACATTCGCCCATCCTATAAGTATACGCTCACAAGAATTACACGCTATGGAATATAACAGATCATTTTTCGACATTCAACCAAAGGATTATTCAATTTTAATACCATCTACCCCCGGTGAATGGATGGAATGTGATTATGTTCCCATTGACTCGGAAGAAGTTGAGACATATAATCTTCCAGTAACTAGCAGTCTTGTCCAAGATTCCGCCGCACATAATTCATTAAAAACAATGTTTATGTATATTTTATTTCTACTTTTCACTGGATTGAGTTATTCAATTATACCCGCCATCTATCAATATATATTATCGTTTCTTTTCGTAATATTTGATACAAATGGATACTCGGCTAGAACGGCATTTATGGGCAAGTTTGACGCAGTAATGAAAGTTTTGTTACTAGCACTAATAATAATGTTTTTCTGGATGGGACAACAGTTTATACTTTATGGTATAGTCATCTCAATCGTAACCCTACTCGGATATATTATAATTAGTTCCAAGAAGTCGAATGATACGAAAGATTACTTTTGGCCCATTAATGAAATTGAAAAGGATGAAGCAAAATAATAATAAAAATATAAAAAACGGTTCAAGTTTTTATATTTTGATGAAAATTTACATGCGAGAAGCACCAGGAACACTCGTTGCTACGGGTTTATAACCTGTCTGTAAATATTGGATAGGTTCACTGCGACCGACAGGAGCATTGTCTCTCACAACTTCCTCTTCTAGTGTAAGAGGTTGGTCAGCACCCACTTCTACATTGCGGGGCTCCTCTACGGGGGTTGCCTCCTCTACCTGCTTTCTAATGTTTTCACGCTTTTCTGTGGTCGACTTTGTATGCTGAACATAGCGAGTTGTATTTTGAACAACAGCACTGCGTCTTAATAGAGTATATGCGACCAAAAGATAAAGGACACCTAAAGCAGGGTGGGAATATAAAAATAGTGATACAGTAATACAGAAAATTACAAGTAATCCTAAAGGTGACTCTATATAAGGCGACATGGCGCTAGGTGTAGCAATAGGAAAAACAAGGTATAACATGAATACAACTAAAACAAGAATTTCAGCGGGCTTAATCGTTTTGATTAAATTTTTAAAATTCATTATATAGGATAATGTGATATTTTCCTCATCGTGGGAATAAATACAAAATTGAAAAAGTATAGATATAAATTAATATACTTCAATAATTATACTAAATGTCTCAACAATGGAACCGGCGAAAAAAAATGAATATGCGCGCGAAGGCATCCGTAGAAAAAAAACTATTTGAACTTACCGATGACTATAAAGAAACGATACGTAATCAATCCTATTTGGGGAAAAAAGGATATACCATATTACGTTCTTCATTAAGTGATGAAGATCAAAAGATTTTACACGAAGAATTAAATGTGAAACCTGTAACTATCGGTCCGGTATATAATGCACAAACAGACCAAGGTGCTTTTCCTGTCTATCGTGAAAATGCTAAAAAAATTTATATTCCACGATTTTATGGAATTGAACGATATGGATTACCTAATCGTTCGGAAATTACACAAGGAGAAGATATAAATGTAGAATTTCCTAAATCTTTGCGCGATTATCAAGACAAAATTGTTGATGTCTATATGAACCACGTAAAAAAACCCATATGTGTTGGTTCGGAAAAAATAGGTAATGGGGGCATTTTAGAGGTTCCTTGCGGTCGGGGAAAATGTATCGGAATAAACACACCTATTATGCAGTATGATGGAACAATTAAAATGGTTCAAGACATAAAAGTCGGGGATATAATTATGGGAGATGATTCTACTCCAAGAAATGTTTTATCTCTCGCACGAGGACGCGAACAAATGTATAGAGTAATTCCTGTAAAAGGCGACCCATATACAGTGAATGAAAGTCATATTTTATCATTAAAATACAGTTCTACTGTGAATAAACATACACCCAAAGGAACGGTGCGCGATATATCTGTATTGGATTATTTGGATTTACCCAAATCATATCATGGTCCAGGAGGCGTTCTCGTTGGTTATAGAGTTCCAATCACATTTCCGAAAAAGGAGGTTGATATTGACCCTTACGCACTTGGATATTGGTTAGGGGATGGAAATTCGAGTTGTGCTGCTATTACAACGGAAGAAGTAGAAGTTGTGGATTATTTTAAAAATTATGCCGAAAGTTTAAATTGTAATATTAGACAAGGTAATGATTCAAAGACAACCAGGCATTCACTCCATTATTCATTTTCGGGTAAAATAATAGATAATAAGAGAACACCTAATCTATTATTTCATAAACTAAAAAAAAACAATCTAATTCAAAACAAGCATATTCCACACGATTATAAATGTAATGATAGAGCAACTCAACTTGAATTACTTGCCGGAATAATCGATTCCGATGGGTCAAACTCATCGAATTCATATGATATTATACAAAAAAACGAACAATTATTGGATGATATTATTTTCGTAGCAAAATCATTGGGTTTCGCCGCATATAAAAGTGTTTGTAAAAAATCGTGTATGTATAAAGGAGAAAAAAAAGAAGGGACATATTATAGAACAACTATTCACGGGAAAGGACTCGATGAAATTCCGGTAAAATGTCCCAGGAAAAAAGTCGAACCAAGAAAACAAATAAAAGACGCATTAAATACACATATTCGATTAGAAAAATTAGAAGTTGATGATTATTATGGTTTTGAAATTGACGGAAACCATCGTTTTGTATTAGGTGATTTCACCGTAACACATAATACTGTGATGGCTCTGAAAATAATTTCATTAATACAAAAAAAGACACTCATCATTGTTCATAAAGAATTCTTAATGAACCAATGGATTGACCGTGCTGCCGAATTCTTACCAGGCGCACACATCGGTAAAATACAAGGACCTGTATTTGACGTTGAGGGTAAAGACATAGTCATTGGTATGTTACAAACATTATATGACCGCGCATTACCTGAAAACGCTTTCGATTGTTTTGGACTTACCATTATTGATGAGGTTCATCGTATAGGCAGCGAACAATTTTCCAAAACACTCCTTCGTGTAGTAAGTCCCAATATGCTAGGTATTTCGGCAACTGTAGACCGAAAAGACAAACTAACATGTGTTTTATACATGTTTATTGGACCGAAAATTTATACAGAGGAACGTAAAGACGAAGACCCTGTCTGTGTTCGCGCAGTGGAATATATTGCTTCTGACCCACAATTTAATGAAACAGAAACTGATTTTAGAGGACAGACAAAATATAGCACCATGATTTCGAAATTATGTGAATTTGGTCCAAGAAGCGATTTTATTGTGAAAATTATGAGCGATTTATTTATCGAAAGTCAGGCGAATAACAATGAAGCACAAATTATGGTATTGGCTCATAATCGGTCTCTTTTGAAATACTTCTATGAAGCCATTACACATAAGGGGTTCGCCACTGTTGGCTATTATGTTGGGGGTATGAAACAAGTCGACCTTCAAGAAACCGAAGATAAACAAATTGTTTTGGCCACATACGCCATGGCAGCAGAGGCTCTTGATATCAAAAGTCTATCTATTTTGGTTATGGCCTCTCCTAAAACAGATATTACGCAATCTGTTGGACGTATCTTACGTGTACGACACGATAATCCTATTGTAGTCGATATTGTTGACCGGCACGACATCTTTCAAAATCAATGGAAACAAAGACGGCGGTTTTATAAAAAGTGTAATTATCGAATATTATCCACAGATAGTGTTCGATATAAAGGGATGAATATTGACTGGGCAAGCGATAAAACTTGGAACCACGTATTTGACCCAAAAGTTCAAAAAATGGGATGTGGACCTATCGAAAAAAAGAAATGTTTGATTAATATTGCTGATTTAGATATGGATACAGAGGTTTAACGTTTATGTCTTCTATTACGTGTCTTGCGACGTCCTGTATATGTGCGTTTTTTCATTGGTTTCTTTTTATCCTTATTCTTGTTGCGAATTGTACGGTTCTTTCTTTGTTTTGAACGACGTTTTGATGTTCTCTTTCCGCCACATTGACCTGTATTGCAACCAGGTATATTTGCTTGGTCATTGCTGTGGTAGTCTGAAGGGTGATATGTTCCTCCTCTTGTTAAATATGACGGGTTAGTATCGCTTTGATAAGGTGGTAACACGGTATCAGACATTATATATTAATCAGATATATTATTGTTTTTTCTCTAAATCACTATCGTTGACTATTACGAACGATAGTGATTTATCTATGAATATACGTGTTTAACGTTTTTGTCTTCTCTTACGTGTCTTACGTGTTGATTGACGTTTTTTTGTTGATTTCTTTTTATTTTTCTTACTCTTTTTAGAACGACGTTTCGTCGTTCGTTTTCCACCCTCTTTAGGTTTTTTTTTATTTATTAGTATCTTCAATACGTCCCAACGACCCTTCTTGGTAGCAAGTGAACGGAGGGTATTACCATCCTTATCCGTAGCGTTAACATCAGCACCTGCATCTATTAGAATCCGCACGATGTCTACACTTCCATATTGTACAGCAAGTGAAAGGAGGGTATTACCATCCTTATCCGTAGCGTTAACATCAGCACCTGCATCTATTAGTATCTCCACTACGTCTGCACGACCCTTCTTGGTAGCAAGTGAAAGGAGGGTATTACCATCCTTATCCGTAGCGTTAACATCAGCACCTGCATCTATTAGAATCCGCGCGATGTCTACACTTCCATATTGTACAGCATGGTAGAGGGGGGATTGTTGAGAATTATTCATAGCGTTAACATTAGCACCTGCATCTATTAGTATCTTCACTACGTCTGCACGACCCTTCTTGGTAGCAAGTGAAAGGAGGGTATTACCATCCTTATCCGTAGCGTTAACATCAGCACCTGCATCTATTAGAATCCGCACGATGTCTACACTTCCATATTGTACAGCATGGTAGAGGGGGGATTGTTGAGAATCATTCATAGCGTTAACATTAGCTCCCGCATATATTAGGAAATTAACTATATCCAAGTTTTCGTGAAATATAGCGTAAAAAAGGGGAGTGTAACCAACGTGATCACGAGCGTTAATATTAGCTCCCGCAACTATTAGCATCTTCACTATATCCAAATGATCTTTTTCTACAGCAGCACGGTGGAGGGGGGTTTGACCGTAAGCATCCTGAGCGTTAACATCATCATCATCATCAACACCTTCATCATCATCATCATCATCATCATCATCATTATCATCATTATCATCATTATCATCATTATCATCATCATCATCATCATCATTATCGGTATCACCTTCATCGTCATCATCATAAATTGGATCTACTATATTACCATTAGGGGTAGACATCAATAATATATATTAATCAGATATATTATTGTTTTTTTGATTATAGTTGACGGATATGAACGATCGATGGTTTTCCTTCCACCTTTTTCATTGGAACCCATCTTCTAAACTTGGGTTTAAATACACATTCAATCGAGAAACGTTTTTTAAGATCGACAAATTTATCGAAACGCGTATCTTGAAATTCATCTTCATCATCACTCTCTTCCAAATAGTCTAAATTTTCATTCTCCTTTATCTTTCTAAATAAGGAATTCATGTATTTACTGGTCGTGTAATTCGGTATGTATGTAATTCCGCAATATACACGTTCCGATTTTTTACCAAATGCGAATATGTGATAAATATCGTTTTGTAAATCGGCACTTACTTCAAAAATAGCCGTTTGTTTATATTGAGGTTTCGAGAAATTAAATCGAGGCAATTCGGGTGGAATAAAGAGAAGGTTATTTGGTACAACAATGTTGGTTTTTGATATGGTAGGCATCGCATTCTTTGCCCAGGGATAATTCATATAGGGTATAATTTTTTTATTCGAACGATGTTGTAAATGATGGATATTGTAAGGAATCATGTCTTTATATTTATCAGGAATGGTGTTTTCACTTGTTTGTATGGTCCAAAATACGGGCATTGTTATATAAGTGTTTTCAAGCTTCGTTAAAATATCTTGATATTCGTTCATAAATTGATATAAAAAGTTGAATTTTTCACAAAATGGTTGCTTGCTTGTATTAATTCCTTTATAATACATAATATCCTCTGTAACAAATACAGTGGCTGAATCGGGAATATCACATAAACATCCATATAGCATCGTTCCATGTGCTAATTTTAAAGGCACATCTTCTGAAACCATGGAAACATTCGATACTTTTTTGTCTTTTCCTAATTCTAGTAAAAAACATACATTTTTGGTTTTGTAATAGGTGAACCATATTAATGCCTTTTTTCCATAAGGAATGGCTAGGGTAATATTATATTCATTGGAAACTTTCTTATGGGAAATTGTCTCATAGGAAAGTTCAAAACTAGGTAACCTAGTGGTTAATTCACTGGTTTGGTTAAAGGATAGAATTTTCATTTTGTTACTGGATTTATTTGGGTACATACTATTATAGTCATGTTTCTATATTGTTTTATTAAATTTATTGTAGCATATCCTCTGTAATAAGAGCATTTAGCTCTTCATTCATCTCTATTAGATCAGCATTTGTGAGTTTTATACCTTCAGATTCTCTTTCTTGGACAGGTTGAGATTGAACATTATTATTTTCATGGAATTCATTCATCATCGATTTATATTTGTCTATATGGTGACCCACTACATCCTTGGTTTTTTTCACAGTATATGTATCACGTAAATATCGTATTAACTGATCCGCTAAATATATGATGATAAAACTGGCTATAATTGTAATTAGATAGGACATTATATATGAAAAATGAGAATTGTATTTTCATATATAAACTTATTTCTTTTGATATAATTGCTTTCTTCTAGTTGTGTTCTTTTTTGCCTTTTTTTTTCCTCCTGGTTGTGGAGCAGCATCTCCTTCTTCTTTACTTTCAACACTATCGGTATTTAATTCATCAATATTCATTGTTCCCGCAGTGTCGTCTAATTGATTACTTCCAAGACCATCACCTTGTCCAAGAGTCTCACCATCTTCACCTTCTTCTTCGCCATCTGTTTCGCCTAGGCCAATGCTGGACTCTACAACTGGTTCTTGTTCAGGAGTGGAATCTGGGTCACTCATTCCCAATGGCCCTTGGCTGGAGTCTACAACTTGTTCAGGACTCACGTCTAGGTCACTCATTCTCATTGGAACACTACTTGACGGTTGTTCCACAATTTCACCAAGTAACATCTTTTGTAATGTTACAATCTCTGCTGTTAAGCCGGCTATACTGCGCAAAATTTGGTTTGTGTCTAAAGGTGATTTTACAGGTTCTTGTTCTTCTTCTTCTTCTTCTTGTTCTTCTTCTTCTTCTTCTTGTTCTTCTTCTTCTTCTTTATCAGCATCAAGTATTTGTCCAGCACTTTCTACAATTGAACTAAAGAAGGAACCTTCTTTTCCTTTGTTAGCATCAGGTTTTACATCATCCGGTGTTTCACCAATAACAGGTGTTTCACCAGATGTTTCACCAATAACAGGTGTTTCACCAGATGTTTCACCAATAACAGGTGTTTCACCAGATGTTTCACCAATAACAGGTGTTTCACCAGATGTTTCACCAATAACAGGTGTTTCAACAGGTGTTCCAGTAATAATAGGTGTTTCAGTATCCTTGGGATCTCCTCCGAAAAAGGTGTCCAAGAAACCACCACCATTCATTTTATTTTTTTTAGCAACCTTGTAAATGTTTTTTCGGGTAGCACGCGTTCCGCCAGTCTGTTTATTATTTGTTTTGTCGTGGTTATTTCCCATTATATATATATATTATAGACACAAATTTATTATTTTAATTGTGTAAATAATTTAAATACAACTCCTAAATTAATTACAATCAAAATATGGTACTTGTTGTAATTGTTGAAAAAACGGGAACTTTGAAGGAGTTGGATATTAAAGACGGTAATATTGAGAATGTTTATAAATCGGTAAAAACGTTGAAATCATTAACAGAATCAGATAAACAAACTACATGGAATATCACAAAGAAATCGAGCATAACACTCTATGCGAAAACAGATGGGCGTGCCGGACAGGAAAACAAATACGATTTTCCACCTCCAGTAGATAATAGTCTATTTTTTGGACCTTGTGTTTTAATACACAAAAATAAATCGAATAAAATGGAAGACCTAAATGTGGCGTTATGGAAAGTCATTCATGAAAAACTATTTGGTGGTTTTGAAGATATTGGTGATGAGGATAGTGAAGACGAAGAAGACGATGATGATGAGGATACAGAAAATAAAACAAAACAGGGATATTCAAAAGACGATGGTTTTGTAGTAGAGGATGACGATGATGAGGAGGATGATGAGGAGGATGATGAGGAGGATGAAGTAGACGAAGTTGATGATGACGAGGAGGATGATGATGATGATGATGAGGATGACGAGGATGATGATGATGATGAAAAACCAATGAAACCACGTGTCCAACCCAAACGTGCTGCTAAAAAAATAGAGAATGTTTTCATAACGACCCACAGTATAGAAGAAAATTACATTAATTGTGATAGTGAATTAAGTGAGGAAGACTATGTTTAGATTCTATAAAAAAGGTAAAACAAAAATAGTTGAGATATATTTGAAATGGAACTTTTTAAAAAGTTCCAAAATAGACATGGGCTGGAAATGTTCAACGGTAAAAACTGTTAAAATAACGATTTACATCATAATGCAGTATTTTGTAAAACAAGAATGAAAAAATGACTGCATTATATTTTTTTAAATATGTAAATATTTTATGCGGAGGAGGTTTAGGGGTTTTTGTCTATTAGTATATTATACTAATAAATGACTAATACGAAAAACCCCAAAAACCCCAATGAATTTATATGTGTAGAATGTGACTTTAACTCTTCTAATAAAAAAGATTACAAACGACATTTAGTCACTCGTAAACATATAATACTAACTAATCCTAATTATAAAACCCCAATAAAACCCCAAAAACCCCAACTATATATATGTAATTGTGGAAAAAGTTATAAGCACGCCTCTTCATTATGTGGTCACAAAACGAAATGTAATTTTAAAAAACAAGAACAACAAGAATTAATACCAAAAGAAGATATTCAAAAAGAAGATAACAAAGACAATATCATAAACTTATTGCTTAAAAATCAAAAAGATATGCTTATAGAAAAAGCAGAGATGAAAGAAATGTTTGTAATGTTTTTTAAAAGTCAATTAGAGAGTCAATCCAACACGAATACAATGATTACAGGACTCCACGAAAACCAGTCAGATATGACTAATAAAATAATAACAGAAGTTATAAAGGAAGTGATCCCTCTTATAGGAAATGACCATCATAATACGACCAATACAAATAGCCACAATAATACATTAAATTTCTATTTAACAAACACTTGTAAAGATGCGGAATCAATAACAGATTTCACAAACAGATTTTGTGAACGTATAGAAACGTTTTTCAATGGAAATTATGATAAAATAGCACATAATCAAATCAGTCTAGCAGACAATGTACAGACAATATTTTTCGAATGCATGGATGATAAAACGCAACCCAACCGGTTTATTCAGACAACGGAC
>Ga0257121_1003457_pt1 | contig 10331 bp, 12 predicted proteins | sample SI106_100metaG_FD_190180 | JGI IMG/M metagenome (GOLD analysis project Ga0257121, IMG submission 190180) | Marine microbial communities from Saanich Inlet, British Columbia, Canada - SI106_100 | ecosystem: Environmental > Aquatic > Marine > Inlet | place: Canada: British Columbia | collected... | reverse complement strand
TTATATTAGAAGAATCTCTTTCACTAAATCTGCTGCGACACCAGTAACATATACTGCCGCACTAGACTTTATAGCAGGCGATGCAGTAGCAAGTGAGTAGAGATGGCAAGAGTAAAGGTATTAGTAAATAATGTCCCAACAACAGTAATAGAAACTCAGGTAAAATTAGAAGGAGAGAGAGCTATCGATGAATCTGTATTAGTATTCCCGGCAGGTTCTGCCATTTGTGTTAGTGATGAGGTTAAAATAATACAAGATGCCGTAGACCTTAATTGTATGGTAGGTATGTATAACTTCCAGGGTGAGGTTTTGGATGAATCAGGATTAGATAATAATGGGTATGGTGCAATAGCAACACCACGGAGGGACCTACAATTAAAATTCTGTACTACAACATGTGCAATAATATCAGAGGGTTATAGAGAAGCATGTATAACAGGTAATGGGTGTATATCATGTGCATGTGGTAAGGTAAATACAAAAGCTATAGATTTTGATGGATGTAATGACTATATCACCGTAGGAGCAGAGTGTGTTTATGATTTTGATCAAACAACTGCATTTAGTGTATCTACATGGATTAAAACATCAGATGTTAGTGTCCCTATAATATCCAAAAAAGCAACAGTAACAACTGGTAAGGGATGGGAAGTTGGAATTGATGCATGTGGTAGACCAGAAATTAGGATAACAAGTACAGCATGTTCAAGTGAATTACATATAAGAGGTGACACATCAATCAATACATGTGCCTGGGTTCATTTAGGTGTAACATATAACGGTGTGCCTGGATGTGGGGGATCAGCTATATCAATATACACAAATGGAGATGCAGATACAAAAGGAGTAATAACTAATAATTTAACAACTTGTACATTAAACTGTTCATTGGTTACAATAGCATCATATGCAGATGGAACTCCATTGTATTTGGGTGTTATGGATGATATTAGTATATGGTCTTCCAAAACAATAACAGAAGAGGAAAATAGATCCGTATTTAATAAAGGAATACAATCACACATATCAGGAAGAACCGGATGTACTATGAGGTTTAATGGTACTGATACATTCGCAGAGATACCATATACGACTGATCATGACTTTACTTGTAATTTTGATATATCATTATGGGCTCGATGGCAGAGTTGTGCTACTCAATATATGCTTGCAAGGAGAACATTATCAGGTAATGGGTTTGCAATATCTGTTAATAGACTGGCTACAGGAGATGTTGTAGCAGAAATAGATGGTAATCTAATAAAGACATGTGGTACAGCATTCAATGATTTTGATTGGCATTATATTAGGGTATATAGAGATACATGTAATGTGGTTCATTTGGATGTAGATAACGCTGAACAGGCTACAGCAACCGTTGGGTCTAATTTAACATTAGTTAGCCCTGCAATGATGATAGGAACAAATCATAACAAAGTATCATATTTTTGTGGAGATATAAATACATTAAGATTATATGGTAAATCGTTAAACACAGTACAGGCAACCAGAATATATACATGTGTTACAGCAACGGCACAGATGAAATTCGGGGGAACAGCTACTAAAGTAACAAAAGAAATACTAAAGAAACATGTAGTAGCACAATCATTTGGAGAAGACCTAGGTATAACAGAAGTAAGAGCACAGGAATATAACTGCAGATCACCAGAATTCATAATGGAAGACCTTGTACGTGCAAACACTTCATTAATACCACATGTGCATGGGACATGTAGTGGTATAGTAATATCCAGGTACAATGCAGATGGTAAATTAATAGATATAATAAGGGATATGACTCAACTTATAGGAAGAACATTCAATACAGACGCACTTAATCAATTTCATATACATGATACGGCATTTAATAATACATGTTTTGTATTTACTCATGGATGTAATGTTAGAAACTTTGAGGATGTGGAAGACGATACAGAAATAATCAATGATTTGTTAGTTATAGGTGAGAATAAGAAATACACAGCGGTACAAACATTCAGTGGTAATGCATGTCAAACAGAGTTCATATTATGTCATGGTGCAACATCAAGCAGAGTATTAATATCATGTGTTGAGCAAACACCAGAGGATGATTTTAACTCATGTGTTATACAAAAGACTATAGTATTCACATGTGCCCCTGCATGTGGTGCATGTAATATATTAGTAGAATATCAATATGAATTACCATTACTTATTAGAGGTGAGAAGGGTTCTAGTATAGACCTACATGGTAGACATAGTAAGAGATTGGTAATGCCTTGGATTAAAAACAGAAATGATGGTATACGATTCATAAATGGTTATCTAAACAGGTTTAAAGAAATCAGGGCATCCTTAAAACTAGAATTAGGAACCATGAAGAACTCATTGAATGAAGGAGATGTAGTAAGAGTTGTCAACGATATAAAGGGTATAGATGACTCATTTGTAGTTAAATCATTGACATGGAGATACCCAGAAATGAAGACTGACGTATTGGTAGGTGAGTTCAAATTTGATGACCTAGAATATGAGAAACAAATAATAGAGAAATTACACGATTTAGAGGGGGCACTAACAGAAGTAAAAGAAATAAGATGCTCAGAACAACTAGAAGAGGTATTATGCTTAACTGATGCATTTAATGTCATAACAGGTGACTTATGTGGCACCGTATTTGTAGAAACCTTATGTTTAACTGACGGTATAACTATCACTGTTGTGTCACCAGGTGTATATAATGTTGATATTTATAATGGAGGTGCCATATATGGTACATGTACAATATCAGCTGGATATACTGGTTCAGGATTCACAGATTCAGGATATACTACAGATACTCCTGCCCCAGTCACGCTTGCACAAGAGGATGGAGACGCAATCCTTTTAGAGGATGGAGACGAATTACTATTAGAGTAGAGATATGGTAAACAAGAAAATAACAGCTTTATGTGCCCTTACTACAACAGCATCTTGTGATGTTGTGCCTATAGTAGATATTACATGTCCAGCTTCTACTAAAAAAATATCTATATCCAATATTATAGGTGCTAGTACAGCCACTTTTACTAATAAGACATTTGACGCTAATGGTTCGGGTAATTCATTATCTAATGTTGATCTGGCTGATTTGTCAACTGGTGCTAAAACGGAGGCCTTTATATTAGCAGGATCAGATGAAACAACAGATCTAACAGCATGTACAGACGTTGCAGCATTTCGTATGCCTTATGCATTCACAGTGACAGAGGTACGAGCTTCATTAACATGTGCAGCCACAGGTTGTACATTATTAACAGTAGATATACATGAATCGGGGGTCACTATAATGGCCTGTACTAAATTAACATTTGATGCCTCAGAAACAACAACAACCACAGCAACAACAGCTGCAGTAGTATCAGACACATCCTTAGCAGATGACGCTGAGATCACAATAGATATAGACGCTATAGGTAGTACAAGTGCTGGTAAAGGACTTAAGGTATATATTATAGGGTACCAAACATAGGTGAAATATAATGGCCACAACCATAGTTAATACATATACATCATTTCCTGCTACAGGGTCTGTAGGTGGTTGGGTTGAAGTTGGAAGAACCACTTTAGCATGTGCAGGAGATACTATAACTGTTTCATGCTTAGCAGATAAGAGGTATTATATGGTTCTTACTGATATTATACCATGTGGTAATGTTAGAGAAATAATGAGAGTCAATAGTGCTGCAGGTACTAGTTATTCGCATAGAGATTCAGCAAACGGTGCAGCAGATGCAATAAAAACATCTAGGTGTAGTTTAGAGTTTGGTAAAAACTCAGAAGCAACAACAGCATTCTCTGTGGGTTATTGGTCTAATTTATCATCACATGAAAAGACATGGATTAATCATGAGGTTAGGTCAAATACCGCAGGAGCATCAAATGCTCCAACAAGAAGTGAACATGTAGGTAAATGGACTAATACATGTAATGCAATAAATAGGTTCGATGTTATTAATGATCAAGGAGGAGATTTTGCAGCAGGCTCAGAAGTTGTAATTTTAGCTTGGGACCCAACAGATATTCATACATGTGATTTCTGGGAAGAACTTGCAAGTGTTGATTTATCGGGAGGCACAGCCACATCATTATCAACAGGAACCTTTACGACAAAAAAATATCTTTGGGTTCAAATGTATATTGAACCCGACGGTGCTACTAATCAATTACTTAGATATGGTAACGGTTCAGAGGATACTGGTTCAAATTATAGTTATCGTCAATCAGATAATGGGACAGCAGACACCACAGATACAAGTATAGGACACATGAATATCACAGAAGCAGCCACTTCATTACCGTGGTTTTGGAATGGATTTATAATTAATAACACATCAAATGAAAAATTAACTATTGGGCACATGATACAACAAAGCACAGCAGGTGCAGGAACAGCACCTAACAGGGAAGAATATACTGGTAAGTGGGCAAATACATCTAACCAGTTAAACCTTATCAAAATTACAGGAAGTGGTGGGGATTCAGTGTTGGGCACAAATACAATAATAAAAGTATGGGGTTCTGACTAATTATGCCTTACAAAGATTTAGAAAAAAGGAAACAATGTGGTAAGGAAAGTAATGCTAGATATTATCTTAAAACATTAAAACAACAAAGACAAACCCCAGAGGGGAAAATTAAACATAGTGAAACTGTAAAACGATTTTATCAAAAACACCCAGAGAAAGCAATAGAAAACAAGAATAGAATATTCAGTAAGTTAGGAGATGAAATTAATATGACATTATCTCAAGTTAAATGGTATCTTCTAAGTTGGAGTAAATCAGTAAGGAAAAGAGATAATAATATTTGCCAAAATTGTGGAGAAATTGCAGTTAATTCACATCATATCATTCATAAGAAAAACTATCCACAGTTAATGTTAAACATCAATAACGGAATATCACTATGTAAAAAGTGCCACAATGAGTGTCACTTATGGGGGAATTAAAATGGCTTGGGCAATTAACGGAACACCTAACACATTAGGAAGTTCAGGAGATGATATTACTATTTCTGATCTAACATCTACTATATTTAATCAGAATTTAGTTATGACTATTGCCACAGGTGGAAATATTGGTGTTACCCCAAGATTAGGTAGTGGAAGTGTGGATTCAGGTTCTAACTATGCAGACAGGTATTCTAGAAATGGGGCAGCTGATACCACAGATGTATCACAAACAGGAATACAGGGATTCAAAGGAGTAGTAATTGATGATTTTAGTGTTTGGAATGTCATAAATATTTCATCAGAAGAAAAATTAATGATTATGCACCAAGTAGCAAGTGGAGCAACTGGTGCAGGTACAGCACCAGATAGAGCAGAAATTGTTGGGAAATGGGTTAATACATCTAACCAATATGATTATGTTAATGTAAATAATTCAGATACAGGTTCTTATAATACAGATTCAAATCTTTCAGCATTGGGAACTGATTAATATGGATTATTATGATGGTAAAAATCACCCCCTGGTAAATCATAATGGTTATTTATGCGATAAATGTAAGTTACAACCACTAATAGAATGGGAGTATGATAATTGTGTTAGGTCAGGGTATAGGTATTGTTTAGAATGTTTTAATTATCTACATATAAGGAGATGGAAGGATGATAAAGGTATACATTCATTACGTAGTGAGAGATTATTTGATATGACGGGTAAAACTATAATAGAGACAAAGTAGTGATATATATATGGCAAACTGGCCCGAGAAAACTGATTGTTGTGTAGGCACATGTGTTAAATTTGGTGCACCAGATCTAAGAAGATATGGTAGATTATTTAATAATCAGAATGTTAATAATGCATGCTACTCATGTAGTACAGTATGTATTCAAGAATGTAATGAGGTAGAATTTCAAGCAGGTGCATGTGGTGTATCAGCATTATACTTTCAATCATGTGGTAATTGTTTTAAATATAGGATAGCGACATCTGCTCTTGCGGCAGACAGGGTTATAACTTTACCAGTAGCGACTGGTGCTGACTCGTTTGTGTTTAATTGTGCCACTGCTACACTAACTAGTAAGACTGTTGATTTGGCGTCATGTAATACTATACTGGACACATGTGCGTCAACAGGTGATGTGCTTCAATACAATGCAACTTGCTGTGCATATCAATCACAAGCTCTGAGAGAGACATTCTTTATCAGATTTGGTAATAACTGTACAGCGGTAGCTACAGGTAACGGACAGTATGAGTTCCAAATGCCCTATTGTTTCACACTTACTGATGTATATGCTACAGTGGCTACTGCTTCTAGTTGTGGGCTTCCTAGTATACAAATACAACAGAATGCTCTAGATATACTATCAACAGCTATAACATTGGATATATGTGAAAAGACATCTCGTACGGCAGTTACAGCACCAGTAATATCAGATAATACACTAGATATAAATGGGGTAATTACATTTGATATTGATGCTGTTGGCACAGGTGTGACTGGATTAGTAATATACCTAATAGGATATCAGAGATTCTAGAAATCCTTAAATATTCCAACTGTAAAGATATATATATGGCCGCAGAAAGATTAAAAGCAATGAAAGGTCGGGTACATATAAAGGCTTGGGAAAAGAATCCAGAATTTCCTGACGATAGAACTAAAGACATTTTAATAAAGGATGATGTATTTTGTAATTTAATAGTTAATACTGGTAAAGATAGTATACTTAGAGGTATGGCAGGATGTGGTGTCGCATGTGGTGGCTTCGCAGGTGGAATTGGTGTGGGGGACTCTACACAAGCAGCAGCACTAACAGACACAGACCTAATAGCAGCAAGTAACAAACTATGGGTAGACATATCAACAGCAGACAAGACATATGTACGTCCAACAATATTTTTAACAGCAGACTTTGGTTTCTCTCAAGCTAACTATACATGGAATGAGGTAGGATTGTGTGATGATCAAGGAACACCAAACAGTCCAACAGGTGGTTCAAGTTTATGGGCTAGACAAATAGATGCAACTCCCCTTGTCAAGACCTCATCAACACGAGCTATTGTGGAGTGGCAACTAACACTATGACTCGTATACTTATTCCCCGTTCAGATAATACTAGTGCAAAAACAATAGAGGCATCAGACTGGGAAAAATATTTTAATAGTCCAATTATGTATGATTTTGTTGTATGTGGTTTAGATATATCAGCACAATGTCCTAATATATTGGCAGTTGATGTGGCCGCAGGTAATGCCAGGGTTAAAGGATTACATTTAAATAATTCTGTATCATGTGCAGTTACATGTCTTACTGCATGTGCAACTAATAAAATATACATGACAGTTTGTAGAGATCCATCATGTGAGCCTGAAGCATGGACATTTGGTTCTACTACTGGGTGTATACCAATAGACTCTTATCAGATAGCAACAGCTACTACTAATGCAACAACAGTTACTGCTGTGTGTAATACAGCTGCAGCGAGACCCACAAATAATAGGTTTGGCTATGTTGGTACTGGTGCAGAGGTTTCTGCTATAACTAACACATATCCAGGTATGACAGCATTCATTACAGCATCAGGATGTGGTTTAGGTGTAGGTCAATTGTACACTAGAAATATAGCCGATACAGCTTGGGACCCAGAGTTTGATTCTTTTGGTAATGGTTCAGATTGTAGTGCTACCAATCCAGCATTAGATGGTGGTGTTTCAAGAGAATATACATGTTTAACTATATCATGTTGTACTACATGGGGTGCTTGTGGTGAAGGACCGATTGTAGTTAGAGTGAGTGGTACATTTACTATTAATGCATGTAAAACTTTAACATTAGATGTAACTGAAAATATAACTTCAACTTTACCTGCTGCAGGTGTTGCTGATGGTGCAGGAGCAAGCTATATAGGTGGTCAGGGTGCAACACCAGCTGAATCAAAAGCATCTGTTATAATATTAGCAAAAACTGTTGCTGGTACTGGTACTATAACAGCCACTGGTAATGCTGGTAATGCTGGTGGTGCATCTACATGTTGTGCACCAGGATCTTCTTCTTCTAGTGGAACACCTGGAAGTAGTGGTGCAGCTGGAACAGCAATTGGAGGTAAACCTTTAACCGCAGCAGGTGGTGGAGGTGGTGGAACTTCAGGTACAGGTGGTGCCGGTGGTGGAGCAACAGAAGCAATAGGTAGATATTTTAATCTTTCAAACTTAATAAGTCAACATGAATATGGTGGTGCTGGTGGAGCTGGTAGAGCTGGTTCAGGTACAAACAACACCGGAGGAGGCGGTGGTGGAGGTGCTGGTGTATCTTTATCTGGTGGAGGTAATGGTGGAGCTAGTACTGGTAATCCAGCAGCTGCCGGAGCAGGTGGTGGTGGCGGTGGTGGTGGCGGTGGTGTATCTCTGATATTAATTACTAATACTGTATCTGCAATAAGTATATGTCTTACAGGTGGTGCTGGTGGTGCTGGTGGAAACTCACATGCTGCCTCTGGCGGAGGCGGTGGCGGAGGCGGTGGTGGTGGAGCCTCATTGTTATTGGTTGCAACTACAGATGCAACTTGTACTACTGTTACAGGTGGTGCAGGTGGTACAGCAGGAACATCAACTGGTTCATGTACAAGTGGTGCTAACGGTTCTACAGGTGGTTCAACAGCAGCATATGTAACAACTTCCAATTGGGTAGAATATATTAAACGTGGTTTCTAAACATTTATATTACTTTGTAACTAACATTATATGTGGATATAAATATAATACGTGATCCTGTTAATATAATTAAAATCAATGATGTCTTTACTAAAGTTGAAAACAATGCTATATTAGAAGAGATGATATATAACGAGAAAACATTTCAAGATAGTGTAACATGTGGTAAACCAACTGATATGAGAAATAACACAGTATCATATTATGATAATGTTTATCAAGACAACAGACAGAATTCTGCCTTACTAACAGTAGTTGACAGTTTATTTAAAAGTGATGAGTTCCAAGCACTTATGCGTTCATCACCTATACCATTTAGATTGTTTAAAGATACAAACACACATGAAACACAGGTGAGTAGGTATGGTGATAGTGGACAGAAATATGATTGGCATTTAGATACAATTAATAATCATAATAGATTGATAACAATGGTATATTATGTTAATAAAGAACCTAAAAATTACATAGGTGGTGAAATATTATTTAGTAATTCACCTACATATAAAGGAAACTTAATGGAGAGGGAACCTAACAAAATATCATTCACACCTGAAAATAATACAGCATACATATTTGATTCAGCAACAGCTCATTGTGTATTACCAACTAAATCACCAAAGAAATTTGATGATGGTAGATTCTCTGTAAACATATGGATAGGTACTAAATGACCTTAGATTTATATAGGGCTTACGAGGTATAGTAGTATGGTATTAAATTCTGACGTCAACAAGGCCGCATACTTTGCCTATCGTAAAGCACAGATGGTAGCAATGGGTACGGAGAGACTTGGTGTTATTCATGTGTCAGATTTAATTAAACCATGTATGCGTAACGTGATGTATTCCAAATTCACACCACTGAAACATAAGAGTATGACCACCGAGGATATGAAGTCAATGTTTTATGGTCAAGCAGTACACAAGGTAACTAATTTGTCTACTGATCCTAACGACAATGAAATATTCTTTGGTTATAACTACGAGACAGACACACCTGTCACAAGGGATGAAGCATTAGCTATGGCACCTGATGACCCTAAACATTTAGATATAATATATGGTAGTGCTGATGACCTAATAGAGGTTGATGGTAATCTAGTTATTATAGACAAGAAAACTACTGGAAGTATAGATTATTTTAGTAGGGCTACATCCAAAGCAAGTGAGTCACATAGAGAACAGATCAACTGCTATGCTGTATTACTACAGAAATGTTATGGGAGGGAAGCTAAAAAAGGATGCAATATATACATATCAAACAGTATTAGTAAAGAGAAAAGGGACATACCAGTACCTATAACATATAACTTAGGTAAGCCTGAAGAATATCTAAACATGATGATAACTAACGCTAGATTGATCAAAGAATCATTAAAATCTAAAGAGTTACCAGAAAGAACTAGATGCTTCTTATGTGATGGTATGTGTCCTTTCATCAACCAATGTTTCGGAGAAGATAATGCTTAAACAATTGAATAAAATCATAGACCAGATGGAGATAATGATAGGAGCCATGCATGAATCCAATGAACTTATGAAGAAACTTACAGATCAATTAGAAATCATATCACTACCACCTGATATGGTAAAGTGGGCACAGGAGAAACAAAATTGAAATGTGTTAGATGTAAAG
>Ga0257121_1003445_pt1 | contig 10352 bp, 9 predicted proteins | sample SI106_100metaG_FD_190180 | JGI IMG/M metagenome (GOLD analysis project Ga0257121, IMG submission 190180) | Marine microbial communities from Saanich Inlet, British Columbia, Canada - SI106_100 | ecosystem: Environmental > Aquatic > Marine > Inlet | place: Canada: British Columbia | collected... | reverse complement strand
ACAATGATAATCAAGTTGATTTAGAAAATATAGTAAAAGAAATAAAAAGTATCTCACAGGTTATTACTTTGTACGATATAAATAAAGATCTAAAAAATAAGGAAAATTTAATCTTTTTATAATGAAAAATATTTTTAAAAAAACAAAGATTATTGCAACACTTGGTCCTGCATGTAATACAAAAACAATTATACACAACTTAATAAAAAATGGCGTCAATGTTTTCAGAATCAATTTTTCACATGTAAAAGATGAAGAGGTTATTAATTATCTAGGTATAATTAGAGGCCTTAATAAGGAATATGACTATAATACCGCAATATTAGCCGATCTACAAGGTCCTAAAATAAGAATTGGAGAGCTTGAGGAGGACATAAAACTAAAGGAGGGAGATAAAATATCTTTAGAGACAGGAAAATCTTTTGTTGGGAATAGAAATAGAATTTTTATTAATTACATCAATTTCGCAAAAGATACTAAAGCAGGAAATTCTATTTTAATTGACGACGGGAAATTTAATTTTGAAGTAGTTAATACCGATAAAAAAAGCAAAGTAATAATTCGGGCTTTGAGCCCTGCATGTCTTAAGTCAAGAAAAGGAGTTAATCTTCCAAACACAAAAACAACTACTTCTTCATTAACTTCAAAAGATAAGAAAGATCTAAAATTTGCAATTTCTTTTGAGGTAGATTGGATTGCTTTATCCTTTGTAAGAGAGGGAAATGACTTATTTGAATTAAAAGAATTAATTGAAAAATATTCAGACGTAAAAATTCCAATAATTGCTAAAATTGAAAAACCTGAGGCTTTAGAGAATATTGAAGATATTATCAAACATTCTGATGGAATAATGGTAGCAAGAGGAGATTTGGGAATTGAGATTCTTTCTCAAGAAGTTCCTTTGATTCAAAAAAAATTAGTTTATCTGTCAAAAAAGGCAAGAATCCCTGTAATTATAGCTACTCAAATGATGGAGAGTATGATAGAGAATTTAATTCCAAATAGAGCTGAAGTTAATGATGTTGCTAATTCAGTTATGGATGGAGCAGACGCAGTAATGCTTTCAGCAGAAACTTCAATCGGCAAGAATCCCGTTGAAGTTGTTTCTCAGATTTCAAAGATAATTAACTCTGTAGAATATTCGGATCAAATTGTTGTCCCAGAAGATCCTCCTACTATGAAAACTAGTAGATATATAACTAAATTTATTTGCTTTCATGCGGCAAAAACTGCTAATGAAATTAATGCTGCTGCTATTACCACTATGACCAATAGTGGCTATACTGGGTTTCAAATTTCATCATGGAGGCCGCATTGTAATATATTGGTGTTTACTTCTAATAAAAGAATTTTATGTCGCCAAAGTTTACTATGGGGAGTCAATGCTTTTTATTATAATAAAGCAGTTTCTACAGATAAAACAATAGTACACATTAATGAAATTTTAACCTCTAAAGGATTTGCAAAAAAGGGTGATATGGTAATTAATTTAGCTGCTATGCCAGTGAGCGAACATGGAGAAAAAAAAGGAGGGATGGTCAATACTTTAAGAATTTCTGAGATTTCATAAAATCATTCTACATATATAGCTATATTTTTTTCTCCATCTTTATTAATTGATGCCCTATACATACCAGGAGTATTAAAATCCATAATTATATTGCCTTTATTATCTATAGCAATCAGACCTCCATCACCTCCAATTGAAGGAAGCTTTTTATGGATCACTTTGAATACAGCATCTTTTAATGACAATTTTTGATATTCCATTAAGGCAGAAACATCGTAAGCTACAACTGATCTTATAAAATATTCTCCAGATCCTGTGCATGAAACAGCACATGTTTTATTATTAGCATACGTACCTGCTCCAATAACTGGAGAGTCTCCAATTCTCCCCCATTTTTTATTTGTCATTCCTCCTGTAGATGTGCCTGCAGCTAAATTCCCATTTATATCTATTGCCACACACCCAACAGTTCCAAATTTTGAAACACTATTTTTTTGTTTTTCAAGTTGATTAAATCTAAAATCAGTGTAGAAGTATTCTTGTTCAACCATTTCTAAATTTTGTGATTTTGCAAATTCTTCTGCACCTTCTCGAGAAAGAAAAACATGTTCTGAATTGACCATTATAGAGTGCGCAAGAGTAATAGGATTTTTTACGTGCATAGTCCCTGTAGAAGCCCCTGCATTAAGATTCTCTCCATTCATTATTGAAGCATCATGCTCAATTGTTCCATTATTGGTAAATACAGCTCCTTTACCAGCATTAAATAGTGGAGAATTTTCCAAAATTTTTATCGTTTCTATAATAGCTTCTGTACTATTTCCAGAGGATTTTAGAATTTTATACCCATGACTTATAGCCTCATCTAATTTATCCCGTATTAATTTTTCTTTTTCAGAAGATAGGCTCCCCTTTAATATTATACCAGCTCCACCATGGATAGCAATTGCAGGCTGTTTATTAATAGTATTATTACAACTAAAACAAAACAATACTAATAAAACATAAGTGAATCTCATTTAAATTAAATATTAGAAATCATTATCTTCGTTCAAGATAAAAATAATTTATTATGAAAATTGATATTTCTCTACAAAAATTAGGCATAGATATTAATAATTTAGGCACATCTACAGGTTCAAACTTCTTTGCTACTGGCGATAAAATAGACAGTATTTCTCCAGTAGATGGAAGCTTAATAGGAACAGTAACTTCTACCACTTCTGAAGATTATGAAAAAGTAATTAAATCTGCTCAGAGTGCATTTACGTTTTTTAGAAAGACGCCAGCACCTAAAAGAGGAGATATGGTTCGACAATTTGGCAATAAATTAAGGGAATTAAAGGAGCCATTAGGAATGTTAGTTTCTTATGAAATGGGAAAAAGCTTTCAGGAAGGACTGGGAGAGGTTCAGGAAATGATAGATATATGTGATTTTGCAGTAGGATTATCAAGACAGCTTCATGGGCTTACTATGCATAGTGAACGACCAGGCCATAGAATGTATGAACAATATCATCCATTAGGAATAGTAGGGATTATATCTGCATTTAATTTTCCTGTAGCGGTTTGGGCATGGAATACTTCTCTTTCCTGGATTTGTGGAGATGTATGTGTTTGGAAACCTAGTGAAAAAACACCATTATGCGGCATCGCATGTCAGAATATTATTGCATCTGTATTAAAAGAAAATAATTTGCCTGAAGGCATTTCTTGTTTGATAAACGGCGATTATAAGGTTGGTGAATTTATGACAAAGGATTCTAGAATTCCATTAATATCAGCTACAGGATCAACAAGGATGGGTAAAATTGTTGCAAGTGAGGTCGGCAAGAGGCTAGGTAAATCATTACTTGAACTTGGAGGAAACAATGCAATTATTGTAACTCCAGATGCCGATATTAAAATGACAATCATTGGTGGGGTTTTTGGCGCAGTTGGTACTGCCGGTCAGAGATGTACATCAACAAGAAGATTAATTATTCATGAAAATATTTTTGATGCTGTAAAAGACGCATTGGTAAGCGCATATGGGCAAATAAAAATTGGAGATCCACTAGACCAATCTAATCACGTAGGCCCATTAATTGATACTGATGCGGTAAGAATGTATAGCGAAGCATTGGAAAAAGTAAAAGATGAAGGTGGAAACATTATTGTTGAAGGAGGAGTCTTATCTGGTAAGGGCTATGAGAGCGGCTGTTATGTAAAACCAGCTATAGTAGAGGCTGACCCGGATTTTAAAATAGTTAAACAAGAGACTTTCGCACCAATTTTGTATTTACTTAAATATTCGGGAGATGTCACCAATGCAATAGAAATTCAAAATAATGTTAAACAAGGGTTATCATCTGCAATAATGACAAATAACTTGAAAGAGGCTGAAAAGTTTTTATCAGCAGCAGGCTCTGATTGTGGTATTGCCAATGTAAATATTGGAACTTCTGGTGCTGAGATTGGCGGGGCATTTGGAGGAGAAAAAGACACAGGTGGTGGTAGAGAATCAGGTTCTGATGCTTGGAAAATATATATGAGAAGGCAGACAAATACAATTAACTATACTGATGAACTGCCATTAGCTCAAGGAATTAAATTTGATTTGTAATTATTAAGGATTTAAAAGAGGTTGTATTAAAGATTTAAATCTATTTTATATGTCCATAAAACATTTTGATAGTCATAATTAATTGTATTATCATCTGGGTAGGTGATATATATATCAGACTCTGATAAATCCTGAGATCCTCCTAATTCATAAAGCATTTCATAATATCCATCCTGTACAGAAAAAGTGCCAAACATTGGATCTTGTGGGCAATCTGGATTTGGATTAGTTGAATAATCTGCGTAAAAATAATCTGTAAAAGTTCCATCTTCTCTGAATTCCATATATAGTTCAGGACAATATATTTCGTTATCATAATATAGTATATTAGCTTCATTGGCCCCCCAAAAACCCTCTTCATACTCGGCAGAATAATAATTCCAATGGTTTACTATTCTACTTTCATCATCAGTACTTGACCTTCCCTCAAAATCTCCACTCCTACTATTAACCGAATAAGAGCCAGAACCTAAACCGTTATTTAAATTTCCTGCAAAACTTCCTGTAACATTTTCTAAAACTATAGATGCTAGAATATCTCCATTTTCATCTACAGAACCTGAAAAAGAATGAATTTCATTATGATCTTTAGAAGTAAAACTTCCTACCACAATTCCTGTATTTTGCACAGTTAATGTCCAGGTTCCATTATCTTCTCCAGAAAAAGATCCCGACCATAAACCCTTAAACTCTGATTCTAAATTAGGATTAATATTATCATCTGCTGATTCATTACTACAATTAAATAAACCTAATACAAGAAATAAATAAAATAGTTTTTTCATGCCCCAAATTTAAGTAATTATTTTTTATTTATAATCGAGCTGCTTGCTTGATCTTGGGGAAGGACCAGTACATCTGCTATATTTACATGATGAGGCCTTGAGATTACAAATTCTATAATTTCAGCAATATCTTCAGCTTCTAAAGCTTTATAACCCTCATATACTTTGTTAGCTTTTGGATCTCCTTTAAATCTAACTTTAGAAAATTCAGTTTCAACTAGTCCAGGATTTATTTCAGATACTTTAATATTATGCTTGTTTAGGTCAATTCTCATGCCTTTTGAAATTGCATTTACAGCATGCTTTGAAGCAGAATAAACATTTCCTTTCTCATAAACTTCTCTACCCGCAAGTGAGCCTATATTTATAATATGTCCTGCAGACTTTTCAACCATCCTTCCAATCACTGCTTTAGTTACATAAAGAAGTCCTTTAACATTGCTATCAATCATTTTATCCCAATCTTCTATATTCCCATCCTGAATTTTATCTAACCCATGGGCATTTCCAGCATTATTGATAAGGATATCAATTTGCTTGAAATCCTCAGGAATACTTTCAATGGATTTAACAACTTGATTATTATCTGAAACATCAAAACATAAGCATGTGACTGAAGTTAATTTAGATAGATCTTCTCTAATTTTTTCTAACTCTTCCGTTCTTCTACCGCAGAGAATTAATTTCATTTTTGATAGCGCAAGTCTATAGGCAGTTGCTTTGCCTATTCCACTGGTAGCTCCTGTTATTAAAACCGTTTTTGTACTCATATTTGTGTATCTACAACTAATTTATCAAACAAAATGTTAAAAATTATGTTAAAATTCATTTTTTTAACCAATTCTTAACAGATTATTTCTTAATGATTTTCGAATTTGCATGATTATTAAACTAATTAAATTCTAACAATATGGAAAAGAAAGTTGATATAAAGAAAATTAATGAAAAAATAAAGAAAGAAAGTGCCTTTATTGATCTGTTAACTTTAGAAATTAACAAAGTAATTATTGGTCAAAAAGTAATGATTGAGAGATTATTGATAGGATTACTTGGACAGGGACATGTACTTTTAGAAGGGGTCCCTGGATTGGCAAAAACTCTTGCAATTAACACCCTGTCTAAGGCTATTAGTGGTAGTTTTAGCAGAATTCAGTTTACACCTGATTTATTACCAGCAGATGTCATTGGAACCTTGATTTATAATATGAAAGAGACTAAGTTTTCTGTAAAAAAAGGACCAATATTTGCAAATTTTGTTTTAGCAGATGAAATTAATCGTGCACCAGCCAAGGTACAGTCTGCGTTACTTGAAGCAATGCAAGAAAGGCAAGTTACAATTGGTGATGAGTCATTTATTTTAGACAAGCCATTTTTAGTTATGGCTACTCAAAATCCAATAGACCAAGAAGGGACTTATTCTCTTCCCGAGGCTCAGGTAGATAGATTTATGCTCAAGACAATTATCGATTATCCAAATAAGGATGATGAAAAAAGTATTATTAGATCAAATCTTTCAGGAGTTCAAGAAAAAATTAAACCAGTTGTTAATATTAAACAAATTTTAAAGGCTCAGAAACTTGTTAATGAAGTGTATATGGATGAGAAAATAGAATCCTATATACTAGATATTATTTTTGCAACTAGATATCCAGCAAAATATAATTTATCAGAATTAGAACCATTAATTTCATTCGGGGCATCTCCAAGGGGGAGTATAAATTTAGCCTTAGCATCAAAATGCTATGCATTTATTAATAGAAGAGGCTATGTAATTCCTGAAGATGTTAGAGCTGTTGTACATGATGTATTGCAGCACAGAATTGGAATTACATATGAAGCAGAAGCTGAAAATTTAACATCAATTGACATAATAAATAAGATAGTCAATGAGATTGAAGTGCCATAATTCATCTAATATTTAGAGAAATTTCTAATGAACACAAAGGAGTTACTAAAAAAGGTTCGTAAGATTGAGATAAAAACCAGGAAACTATCCGATCACATTTTTGGAGGAGAATACCATTCTACTTTTAAAGGGAGAGGAATGACTTTTAGTGAAGTAAGGCAATATCAAATTGGAGATGATATTAGAACTATTGATTGGAATGTAACAGCTAGATACAATGAGCCTTTTATAAAGGTTTTTGAAGAAGAAAGAGAGCTTACAATGATGTTAGTTATTGATATTTCTGGTTCAGAATTTTATGGAACTTCTTCAACTTTTAAAAACGAATATTTAACAGAAATAGCAGCAACATTAGCTTTTTCTGCTAATCAAAATAATGACAAAGTTGGATTAATTTTATTTACAGATCAGATTGAATTATATATTCCTCCTAAAAAAAGCAGATCCCATATATTAAGAATTATAAGAGAATTAATTGAATTTAAACCTGTCAATAAAAAAACTGATATAAATGTACCTCTTCAATTTCTATCTAATATTTTAAAAAATCGTGCTATTGTTTTTTTAATGTCTGATTTTATATCAGATGATTACTCTAATTCACTTAGAATTATTTCATCTAAACATGATATTACAGGGATTAGAGTATATGATAAAAGTGAGATTACAATACCTAATTTAGGATTAGTTCCTCTAATGGACAATGAGGAAAATAAAATGAAACTGGTTTATACTGGCTCAAAAAAGGTTAGGAAAAACTATGAAAAGTATTATCAAAATAGAATACAACTGTTTGAAGAGAATTTCAAAAAGGCTGGCGCAGGCATTATTGACTGTTCTACTGAGGATAGTTATCAAAAAAAATTATTAAGATATTTTAAAAACAGATAGGTTAAAATGATCAGTAATAACTTCAGAAAATTAATATTAATAATTTCATTGATAGGTGTTACGACATCTATGATGTCTCAGAAACTTGTGACTTCAATTGATAGTACTAGTATTTTTATTGGTGAAGAAATTACATATGTATTAGAAATACATTCAGACACTTTAGCCCAAATTAAATTCCCTGAACCAAAGAGTTTTATTCCAATGGAAGTTTTGAAAACTTATGATTCAGACACAATAATATCTAATGAAAAATATATAGTTTCAAAAAAATACGGCTTAACTAATTTTGATGCAGCAAGCTATATATTGCCAAAACAAAAAGTTGTTTTTGGAGACACTACATTATATTCAAATTCTAAAAAGATTGAAGTTAAACTTGTGGAGGTTGATACATCTAAGCAGGGACTATATGATATAAAACCAATTTTTAAAACAAACAAGGAACATAATTTGTTTAGGTACATATCTTATTTAATACTTCTTTTAATAATGGGTTTTCTATATATCTATAGAAATAAAATATTTAAAAGCAAGAAGTTTCAATATGAGAAGCCTCCGTATCAAAAAGCTAAGGATGAAATTAATTTAATATTGAAATCTGGCTATACTGATGTTCAAAACGCAAAGGAATATTATTCCAAATTAAGTTTTATTATTAGAAATTTTTTAGAAATAAAAGTCTTTGATCATTCATTAGAAAGTACAACAGATGAGTTGTTATATGAATTAAAAAGAATAAAATCAAAAGGTGAATTAAATCTGGCTTCATCAACATTGAATAATTTACAGAAGGTTTTACAAACAGCAGATTTGGTAAAATTTGCAAAATATCAGCCAGATGAAGATATAGCAAAAAAAGATACTGAAGTGATTAATATTACAGTAGATGAAATTAATAATATTCTTCCAGAACCTACAATAGAGGAATTAAAGAAAGACTACGAATTCCATCAAAAATTATTAAAACAGGAAAGGAATAAAAATATTAAAAAAGCTATTATAGTATTTATGAGTCTTCTGATTTCTGCTGTGTTTATTGCAAGTGTTTTATTTGGGTTTACATATGTTAAGGATTCCATACTTAGAAATGATAATTTAATTTTATTAGAAACAAAAAATTGGGTTACTACTGAATATGGTGCCCCTGGCATTACTATTGAAACACCAAAAGTTTTAACAAGAAAATTGTTAGACCCTAACTTTACATATTTAAACTCTAATAATATATCTGAATTTGCATTTTCTAATAATGATAATTCAATGCAAATTTATGTTTCAAACACACGATTCAATGATAAGATTAAGCCAGAAGATTTCCAGAAATATATCGATTATACTCTGGATATAATTGAAGCTAAGGGCTTAAGGAATATTGTAGTTAAGTATGAAAATTTTACTACTGCCAATGAAGCAGAGGGCATTAAAGTATATGGCTCAGCAGATTTTATAGATTCTAATAGTAGCAAAATAATAAGTGGTAAATATTCAATATTAGGGTTTTTTACCGAAGATGAATTTAAACAATTAATTATACTTCATGAGGATGACATTTATTTAAATGAAATTACAGATAAAGCTATCTCTTCAGTTGAACTAATTAAAAACCAACAAAAATGATTTTAAAAATGGAATTTTTAAATATTGAATTTTTATGGTTATTGGTACTTATACCATTATTGGCTTTATGGTATTCATATACAAGAAAGTATAAATCTAATATCTTAAATTTCTCTAATTCAGCAGCATTTTCAGAATCAAAATCATTTATTACAATGATTGAACCAATTCTTAGAATTTTTAGAATGATTGCTTTAACGTTACTAATTATTGCATTAGCAAGGCCCCAGGTTATAGACATCTCTACAAGAATAAAAAACAAGCGGGGGATAGATATTATTATGGCTATTGATGTTTCAGCAAGTATGCTAGCAAAAGATTTAAAACCAAACAGATTAGTAGCATTAAAAAATGTTGCCTCGAATTTTATTAAAAGCAGGACAACTGATAGAATAGGGCTTGTAGAATATGCTGGAGAGAGCTATACAAAAACACCTATAACTAGTGATAAATCAATTATTTTAAGGTCTCTAAAGGAAATAGAATATAATACAATTATTGAAGGAGGAACAGCTATAGGGATGGGGCTTGCGACCTCAGTCAATAGAATAAAGGATAGTAAGGCTAGAAGTAAGATAATAATTCTATTAACTGATGGTGTAAATAATTCAGGATTTATAGACCCCTTAACTGCCGCTGAACTTGCAAATGAATTTGGAATTAAAATATATACAATTGGATTGGGGACTAATGGCATGGCATTATCTCCTATAGGAATTGATTCAAGAGGAAAATTCAATTATGCAAATGCTAAAGTTGAAATAGATGAAAAGCTTTTAAATGAAATAGCAGATATGACTGGAGGAAAATATTTTAGAGCAACAAATAATAATAAATTAAAGGAGATATATGATGATATTGATAAGCTTGAAAAATCAGATATTGAAGAATTTAAATATTATAATGTTCAGGAAAAATACAGACTTTTTCTTTTACCTGCACTAATGTTAATTGGATTGGAAATGATTTTAAAATTTACTTTGTTTAGAAGTTTTATATAATGTATCAAATAGAAGAAATATCATGGTTGTGGCT
>Ga0257121_1003443_pt1 | contig 10352 bp, 9 predicted proteins | sample SI106_100metaG_FD_190180 | JGI IMG/M metagenome (GOLD analysis project Ga0257121, IMG submission 190180) | Marine microbial communities from Saanich Inlet, British Columbia, Canada - SI106_100 | ecosystem: Environmental > Aquatic > Marine > Inlet | place: Canada: British Columbia | collected... | reverse complement strand
ATCTCGTGTTCTTCTAGCAAACGTTCCGCAAGATCCAGTTCTTCGTAAAGTCCAGCACGGGTCAAAGGCGGAGTGAGGTGATCAATAATCACAGCAGAAGCACGGCGCTTTGCCTGTGCCCCTTCGCCTGGATCATTGACGATGAAAGGGTACAAATTAGGTAAAGTTTTCAAGGCAATTTGCGGAAAATCGTCAGACCCTAGGGCGACACTCCGTCCCGGTAACCATTCCAAATTTCCGTGTTTGCCAAAATGAATTACGGCATGTGCGTCAAAATCTTCCTGAATCCACTGATAAAAAGCCAGGTACTCCGGCGGAGGTGACAAAGCCGGATCGTGATAAATCGCCTGAGTCTGCAAACCAAATCCGCGCTGCGGTTGGATACCGATGAAAATGTTGCCAAAACACTTTCCGGCAACAGGGATGAAATCCGCAACTTCATGTGTCCATTGTTTGGCCAAAGTTGCTTGACTTTTCTCTGTCGGATTGTCAGGTGCCTGAAGCTTACCGATCATTTCAAATAAGCGTTTCCGGGAAATACCTTGATCTGGATTTTTGCCGTAGCTCTGTTCAGTATCATTGGTGATCCCTGCTTGTAAAATTCGGATTAGTTCATCACCTGTTTCTGGGATTTTCGTTTCCGAATTTTCAAAGGCAGCACCGGACTCAGTTTCGGGGTAAGATGAAATGCAATATCCCCTTTTTCCCAAATCTTTCAAAAATGCAATCACGCTGGCCGGAGTATCAAGTCCAACTCCGTTACCGAGGCGACTGTCTTTATTGGGATAATTTGCCAATATAATTGCCACCCGCTTTTCTGAATTTTCGGTGCGCCGCAAACGAACCCAATTTGCGGATAGTTCTGCCACATGCGACACCTGCTGCCGATCCGGAGCCAAACGTTTAGAACGAAACTCCAATTCAGGAGTTACTTCCTGTTCCTGCTTAAATCCAACGACAGTACTGAAAAGGCGACCATCGGTTTCAGGAAGAACCACTGACATTGCTGCATTTGAAGCGGAAAGACCTCGTGGATTTTTTAGCCATGCCTCACGATCCTCAGTAGAAGTCGGTACCTGAATCACCGGACAATTCAGCCTTTCCAAAAACGAAATGCGTGCCTCACTCTGCTCGCCGATGCTCCCTCGGGAAGGTCCAGTGCCTATAGAAAAACTTTGCATGGTCAAAATAGCGTCCGGTGGTTCATTTTCCGCTTTTCGTAGTAACTCCTCCTGAGCCTCTGGTTCACGCAGTGAATAGGCGTAAAAAGCTAAAACTTCCAAACCATGTTTGTTTAAGGCTCCTGTCAAAGCTTCAACCACAGCCATGTCACCCGTTTGCTGCAAAGCACGATAAAAAGTAATCCAAACCCGGCCAATTTTTTTATCCTGTTGCGAAGTCCGCGAAGTTCCTAGCGTTGTGTCCTTCTCGCTCTTAGGGGCTAAATTATTTTTTTCGGCGGATTTATTTGCCAGCCAGCCAAAGGTCGGAATTTTCAGTGCTTCCGGAAAACCCTCGGTCTGATTTTCTAGCAACAATTCCACTGCTTCAGCCGCACGTTCCATGTTGTCAATTCCACCTTCACGAAAATAGTCGAAAATTATACGCACAACCGGTTCTGCATAATCATTAAATTTCATCAATTCAGGATCCCACTCATCAGTTCCCGGAAGCACTATTATACGTGTTTTGGCACCGTGACTTTTAATATGAAGTATTTCCTCCAGAAGATGCGGGAAATAACCGTAACCACCGTGCAGGCGGAAAATCGCCAACTTGGCTTTACACAAAACATGATCTGCATAATGCTCTGCTGCATCGGGATGCTGGAGTGGTGTCGCGTGCATCAAACGCAATGTAAGGGCCGCTTCACGGTAACGTTTGCCCCAAACCTGTACTAGGCCTGAAAGTTCGGTGTCTGCTGTACTGATGAATAAAATATCTGCAGGAGTCTGCTGAACGGATTCCAGCTTTCTTTCGGAGTCCAAGTCCCCTGGTTTAGTTGCAATTCTGTGCATTTAATCTCCCAACCGTTTGCTTCGTCGTTCCATCAAAACTACATCCCCCCATAGTCCAGCCATGGTACAGATTGTCATTAAAGCAATTTTTTCTTGTGTAACGTTTTGACGAAATCCATGTTTTTTGAGCAGGCTAATACTGGGACTATTTTCGGGAAATATCTGGGTCTGAAGCGTCCAGAAATCAGCTTCTTTCGCGGAAGTAATAAGGCATTCGAGCAAGATGGAAAAGTTACCTACTTTTTGTAAAATTCCGGAAATATAGCTGCTGACTTCCGCTACGCCTACACAAATTTTTCGCTGTAACGCTTTGGGAAGCGTGTCCCAGTCGAACATGACATCATCTGCCTCTGAAACCATGTCGCATTCAGAGATGTGTGCGGAATCCCACTTTTCGCATGCTGGAACTTGCGTTTCAAAAGTTACCTGTCCGCCGGCAATGCTCTGCTCATAAATTTTCAAAATAGCCTCTGTATCTGATGATTGTATGGGTTGCAAAATATCTGTCATGTCTGTTTTATTTTTTAATGAATTTCTAAATGCACTGTAAAGCGGATAAACAAGCTGCCGAAATTTCCGGAGCAACTGAATTTTTCACTTATCCTGAAACCCTTTACAATTTTTTGCTAATTATACTTTGTTAAACTTTTGAGTCTTGTTCTATTTCCAATTCCAGTCCGGACGGCTTTTCCCCGGTTGCCAGAGCGTTTCTGTTTCACCAAGAGTTTCAGTTACCCAGCGTCCTGCGACAAAAAGGAAATCGGAAAGACGGTTAATGTACTTGATGATTTCCGGATTTACCAAATCAATTTGCTTGAGTTTGAGAATATCTCGTTCGGCTCTCCGACAAACCGTACGTGCCTGATGCAAAAAAGCATTGAGCGAAGTTCCACCTGGCAGGATAAAACTTTTCAGTGGTTGAAGTTCTTCGTTCATCGCGTCAATTATTTCCTCCAGCCATTCCGCGTCTTCCGCCTGTAAAGTGATTTGCCCTTCGTACTCATCACCCGGAAGTGTCGCCAGTTCGGAACCTGTGTCAAAAAGTTTTTGCTGGATTGCTTCCAAAATCAGTTCCAGTTTTTCCCGTCTTTTAGAGGCTTCCTTCTGAGAAAGAAAACTCAACGCAAGCCCTATGACACTGTTTAGTTCATCCACAGTTCCGTAGGCTTCTATGCGCGGATGATCTTTGGGAAGGCGCTTTCCTCCAACGAGTCCGGTCTGTCCGGAGTCTCCTGTACGCGTATAAACTTTTGTTATTTTTACCATGTTTTTCTGTAGTTAAGCTGATTATTTCATTTGCTGGGCGAGAAACTGGTACGCAGAATCAGCCGATTTTTCCAAATTTCTTTTGAGACTGGCCTGATCTTCAGCAGATCTATTTTGACCGATTTTCTTTTTTCCTTCCCAACGTTCAACCTTCATTTCATAGCCAATAATCGCATTGAGCATCTTACGAATTTTTTCAACAGACCAGTCAGCTCTCCATGGTGACTCAGCTCCCTCCTCATGTTCTATGGTCAACTGATCCACCAGCTTCATTAACTCAGCTTCTTTTTCAATTTTACGCAGTCTGCCAAATGCGTGAACTGCGGTATAATTCCAGGTAGGCACGTTATCTTTTGCAGCATACCAGCGGGGTGAAATATAACCGTTGGTTCCTAAAAATACTGCAACCACTCTTTCACCGTCTTTAAGAGTATTCGCATGAGGGTTTGCTTTTGACAAATGAATATTGATTGAGTCCTTTCCTTCTTCATCAGTCATGAGTTGCAAAGGCAAATGAGTCACGCCTGGGACCTGACTGCCGTTCGACAAAAGCATCCCAAATGGGTGTGCTTTTACAAAAGTCCTGATTTCGGCAGTTTCTTTTATCTTGAAGTGTGCTGGAATGTACATTTTTCCTTTTTATATTTTTTTGTTATTTTTCGAAATTAACCGGTTCAAACTAATCCATCCATTTTAAAAATTCTCTTAATGACACCACCTCACCTACTACAATCATAGCCGGCGGTTCTAGTCGGTTTTTTTCAACATCCACAGCGCAAGTTCCAAGTGTAGTTTCTAAAACACGCTGGTCGGGCAAACTGGCCTGCGTGATCACCGCAACCGGTTCATCTTGTGAACGACCGTTTCGCATCAGGCGTTCTGCAATTTTTGCGAGATATTTCATTGCCATATACATTACTATCACCGGTGATCCCTGCGCAATTGCGTCCCAGTTGTGCCTTTCCGGAACATCTCCTGCCATACCGTGTCCTGTCAGAAGAGTGACTGCTGAATTAAAATCACGATGAGTTACCGGAATTCCCGCATAAGCCAACCCGCCGATTCCTGCAGAAATTCCGGGAATAATCCGGAAAGGAATTTCAGCCTTAACCAAACACAACGCTTCTTCACCACCTCTGCCGAAAACAAACGGATCGCCACCCTTGAGTCGTAAAACACGCTTACCCTGCTCCGCTAATTCTACCAGACGCAGAGAAATATCTCTTTGTTTAGCCGAAGGTTTGCCTCCGCGTTTTCCCGCATATTCAAGCTCACAATCCGCTGAAACCAATTCCAGTATTCCTTGACCAACGAGTGCGTCATAGACCAGCACATCCGCCTGTCGAAGTGCATTTAAAGCATGAAGTGTGAGTAATCCTACATCTCCGGGACCTGCTCCGGCCAGCCAAACCCAACCCGGTTCAAACTTAGGTAATTCAAAAGGAAGTGACTGCATAACTTTTTTTGCTCTGAAAAAATTTGAAAATGCGTTAAAGTCATAATTTTATATCTTTTTCGCTTGTGTCAGAATAACAGGATAAACAAGATTTTTACAGCAAAGTTTCGAATGCATTATGATTGAAAAACCCTCCGGACCTCTCAGACGTGGTTGGACCACAGGAACCTGTGCTACTGCCGCAACAAAAGCCGCTTTTTCCGCGTTGATTACAGGTGAATTTTCATCTCCTGTCAGCATAGTTTTACCAAAAGGTGAGCAGCCGGAATTTGTTCTGCACCACACAGAAAACGGTGTCGATTATTCAACTGCCAGTATAATCAAAGATGCAGGCGACGATCCGGACGTGACTCATGGAGCAGAAATCAGCGTCACTGTCAGCCCTGGAATTTCCGGTGAAGGAGTAGTTTTCAAAGCAGGTTCCGGAGTTGGAACAGTTACAAAAGTAGGCCTTGCGTTGGAAGTCGGAGAACCTGCGATCAATCCTGTTCCACGACAAATGATGCGCACAGTGGTTGCTGAAATAGCGGAAAAATTCAAGCATACCGGAGATGTCGTGCTAACAGTATCGGTAGCCAAAGGCGAGGCCTTAGCGAAAAAAACCTGGAATCCGCGTCTCGGAATTTTAGGCGGAATTTCGATTTTAGGCACAACCGGTATTGTCATCCCATATTCATGTTCTGCCTGGATTCATTCGATTCACCGCGGTATTGACGTTGCGCGTGCCAATGGTTTGCAGCAAGTAGCCGGATGCACCGGTTCCACCAGCGAAAAATTTGTGCAAAACCACTACCAACTTCCGGACGAAGCCATGCTTGATATGGGTGATTTTGCGGGCGGGATGCTTAAATATTTTCGGAAAAACCCATTGCCTAAACTTACAATCGGTGGAGGATTCGGGAAACTAACTAAGTTAGCGCAGGGACATCTCGATTTACATTCGGGGCGTAGCCAGGTCGATTTTTCACAGTTAGCAGAGCAACTAAAAAAACTCGGTGCAAACCCACAGCTTTGTGAGCAAACAAAATCAGCCAACACTGCGAATGAAGTCCTGAAGCTGGCACAAAACGCCGGTCTGCCACTGGCGGACGTTATCGCGCAACAAGCCTGCCTGATGGTGCGAAAAGCTCTGCGAAATACAGAAACCCAACTTAATGTGCTAGTAATTAATCGTCAGGGAGAACTCGTAGGACAGGCTGAAAATGATAACTAGCATGCCTGAAAAACTTTTAATTCTGGGTGGAACCCGTGAAGCCTACGATCTTGCGGAATATCTGGTCGAGCAGTTTTCGCCGGAGCAGTTGACTATCATAACATCTCTTGCAGGAGTTACCGGAAATCCAAAACTTCCAGCAGGTAAAGTACGGATCGGAGGATTTGCGGAGACTTACGGTACGGTTGGAAAGTCCGGCAGGAAAAGCATATTGGGATTGCAGAAATATCTGCTACAAGAAAAAATTTCGCTTTTGGTAAACGCCACCCATCCGTATGCAACACAAATCAGCGTAAATGCACTTTCCGCCGCAACGGAACTTGGTTTGCCGTATTTGCGTTTTACTCGTCCACCGTGGCTAAAACAAAGCGGAGATCAGTGGATCGAGGTTCCGGATTTGCCAGCCGCCGCTGATTATTTACAATCCGGGTTTCTAGAAACGAATTCCGGAATATCGAAGGAAATCGTTTTCCTGACCACGGGAAATCGAGGTTTGGAGCTTTTTCAGCAATGCAGCAAATGTCAATTTGTGGTGCGTACAATAGAGCTTCCGGATAATGTTGTTTCCAAAAACGGAACTTCCGCCTGGGAGGATGCGACTTTTTTACATGCACGCGGACCTTTCACAATGGAAAATGAACTGGCCTTGTTTCGGCAGTATCGAATTTCACTTTTAGTCACCAAAAACAGCGGCGGTGATTCTACCTACGCAAAAATTGAGGCGGCCCGTAAATTGGAAATTCCTGTGCTGATGGTAGCCAGACCGGTAGTGAATTCCACTGATCAATGCTGGAAAGTAAATCAAGTTTTGGACTGGATAGTTCAAAACAAATCGGCGTGATTCTGATTATTTCCTGGACTAAACCCGTACACGCAAAACACGACAAAGTGCCGGTAGCAAAAACAAATCCGCAAGCAAGGCTGAAAAAACCGCGATCACGGCGAGAATACTGAAGCGTGAAACTCCAACGTGACTCACCGGGATAAAAAAGATAAAAATCGACATCAGAATCAAGGTTGTGAAAATGATTGCCTGTCCTACTTCGTGGAGGGTGGAATGAATCGCCTCAGAAATGCTTGCTCCTTTGAGCAATGACAATCGGTAGTGTGTGATAAAATGAATCGTGTCGTCCACTGCAATTCCGATGATGATTGGTGCGGTCATCAACGTGGTAATATCAAGGTTAAAGTCCAGCCAACCCATCAACCCAAAGACTGTCAGCATCGGAAACGTATTCGGCAGAATTGCCACCAGTCCTAGTTTCAGTGATCCGAAAATGCCAAACATGATCAGCGAGATAATAAGGAATGCAAGTCCAAAACTGTAAACCTGAGACCAACTGATTGCGTCAAACACTCTGGCCCAAGCTCCAACTCCACCGGTTAATGTTACCTTCAATTCGGGATAACGCTCTTTCAGAGGTAAGAGAATTTTTTCAATTCCAGGTTGAACAACCTTGAGCAGTTCAACCGACTTTTTTGAACCAATTGTTTTCAGTGACATACTCATCCGCGCATTTGCATAATCCAGCGAAACCAAGCGTTCCAGGTTTTCGTAATCACCACCTTCTATTAGCACCAGCAACTGCGACACAAGTTCAGGATTGTCCGGCACGTTATAGAATTCTTCGCGATTTTCATTCAGTTTACGGTGAGTCTGTTTGAGTTGATTGTTGAGCGTCCAGTTATGAGTAATCAGTTTCGGATATTTCGTTTCAATCCATTGCTTGACTTCTTCAAGTGCAAGAAGCACCTCCGGATCTCGAAAGACACCTGCTGATTCAGTTTCAAGGAGGATTTCCATATTTCCGGTACCGAGGAACTGCTCATCCATCAAACTTATCGTCCTGCGAACTGGCGATTCTGGCGGATAATATTCTGAAAATACCGTGTCGATTTCAATCCTCGTTATTCCAAGAATCAACAGCATTCCTGCTACGGCAAAAAAGACAATTACACCCTTCGGATAATCCGTACTCACTCTTTCAATCCCGTTAAGCAAACTCTTTACGCCTCCCAGAAGTAGAGTAACTTTAGGCTTTTCATTGCTTTTCAGGGGACGCGGAGGAAACCAGTTCAACAGGACTGGGAGCAGAAAAATGGTCAGCATAAAAGCAAACATCACGCCGATTCCACCCAGCAAACCCATCGTCTGGATTACACGTAGCTTAATGAAAAAGAGGGAAAAAACGCCGATCGCAGTAGTTATGCTTGTCAGCAAGCAAGCCAACGCAGTTTTGCTGAAGACGGAGCGCAGTACTTCACTGTGATGCTGTCCCTGCTGATGAAAAAACAGGTATCCTGACAAGACGTGAACCACGTCCGCAATTGCGGCCACACTGACAAGTCCGAATGCGATGTAGAGTGAAAGGTCGATGGGCCAGCCCGTCCAGCCTGCCAGACCAAGAACGCCAACAATACTTGAAACAAAAATCACGATTGGCCAGATCACCGCGCGTAATGAACCCAACAGTAGCCAGGTCAGTAGCAGACTGACGATGAGCGAAATGAGAAGAGCTCTTTGATATTCCACTGCCCAGACGTCGTTCTGATAAAATGCTCCCCAACTGGGATGCATGAACACAAGGTCCTTGCTAAAGCGTTCTTCACTCAACAGGCTCCAGACTTGCTTTTCAAAATCCGCATAATCCTCCAACCCATGATCAACAAATTGCGGTTCATGTTCGTCCTGTCCTTCAAGCTCGTTTTCCTCAAAACCTTTCAGTTCATCGAACTCATCGTCTCTGAGCGGAACGGCATCGAGGTTTGTTCTCAACACGAGCATTCCATACTCCATGTTCTCCGAAACCAGAACACGCGGATACTCAGGTTCATTGAGCGCTTGTTCTCGCAGCAACCGACTCTGTTCCGGACTTGAAGGAAGTTCCTCACCGATGAAGTCTCGGAAGCGGATGCTGTCTCCATCTACTTCAGTAAAGCTGGTATTAAACAGGGATTCAACTTCATTCAGCAAGCGCAGAGAATTTTCTGGATTATCTGCACCACGTTCAGCTTCCGCAGCTAAAACATCGTGGACGTTCTTCAAAGCACCCAGGCTTCTCTCCGAAAAAAGATCGCCATCCACTGGTTTGTAAACCATACCGAGAGTTACCGTACCGCCGAAGAGATCTTTGATCCGGTCCAGCGAAATTTGCACTGGATCGTCTTTACCGAACATATCATCATTCGCCCACGTGAAAGCGAATCGCGGAATTCCAGCCGCCAAAAAAGTCATCAGGATTACGTACAGTAGCAACACCCACCAGCGCCAGCGACTCAGCCTTTCCGGCAGAACTTCAAAGTAAAGATTTAGACGTTGTATCATCGAGCCGATGCTTCAATTTTTTATTTTTTTCTTTGGCCGTAGTACATGCACATGTTGCGGATCATAGAGAACACTGTCGCGGAAATTATGTTCAGCAAAAACTCTTCCAACCAGAATTAAAGCGGTACGGCTGATTTTCGATTTTCGCATTTTTTCACGTATGTCAGCCAGTGTTCCGTGAATGAACTGTTGATCCGGCCAAGTCACCCGATAAGCCACCACGACTGGACAATCCTCACCATAATGCGGAATCAGTTCATCCTGCACAAATTTGAGGTTTCGCACCGATAAATGAATGGCCAACGTTGCGCCAATAGCTCCCAGTTTTGAGAGTTCCTCACCTTCCGGCATGGCGGAAGCGTGCATGGTGGTGCGGGTGGCAATGACAGTCTGGCTGATTTCAGGCAAAGTCAATTCCTGTTTTAATTCCGCCGCCGCCGCCGCGTATGCCGAAACTCCGGGAGTAACGTCATAAGGAATTTTAAGCTCATCCAGCCGACGCATTTGTTCTGCAGTCGCTCCGTAAATTGAAGGGTCTCCGGAATGCACACGCGCTACATCTTTACCTGCATCATGCGCAGTTTTGATTTCCGCAATTATTTCATCCAAATTCAGTGGTGCTGTGTCCCGCACCAACGCGCCCTGCGGTGCAAAAGCCACCACTTCCTGTGGAACCAAGGAACCTGCATAAAGGCAAACCTCACATTTTGCGATTAAGTCACGTCCACGAATTGTGATCAAATCCGGCGCTCCGGGTCCTGCTCCGATAAAGTGTACTGTCATTTTATTTCTGATTTATGATTTCTAATTTTAGCCGCTAAGTACGTGAAGACTGCAAAGGAAATTTCTTGTAGTTCTTAGTGTTCTTAGCGGTAATTTTTCTTGTATTTTTTCAGGCTTTGGATTTGTCCGCATAACCACGCGGAGTATAAACCCTGACCTCTCCATTTGGCAGTTGAAGTCGGCGGGTTTGACTTGAGCCTACCAGAACTACCGTTAGCATATCAACTTGAGTTGGGTCCAGATTTTCTAAGGAAACAACTCTCAATTGCTCCTCCTTGCGTCCAAGATTAC
>Ga0257121_1003439_pt1 | contig 10354 bp, 4 predicted proteins | sample SI106_100metaG_FD_190180 | JGI IMG/M metagenome (GOLD analysis project Ga0257121, IMG submission 190180) | Marine microbial communities from Saanich Inlet, British Columbia, Canada - SI106_100 | ecosystem: Environmental > Aquatic > Marine > Inlet | place: Canada: British Columbia | collected... | reverse complement strand
TTCACAAGTGAGTAAAGATTATTTCAATGAGAAATTATTAACCTCTTTCAGTATTAGAACTGATTTTAGTAATTACTCGAAAAGTTTATCTAACTCATTAGAACAGTTGTCTCCAAGCTTGTCATTAAGCTATCGATTGAGTGAAGCATGGTCAGTAAATGCAAATATTTCGCGATACCATCAACTTCCATCATACACCATATTGGGATATCGTGATGGCGACAACAATCTTGTCAATCTTAATAATGATGTGAAGTACATAAGAGCCGACCATATGGTTTTTGGCTTAGAATATTTAACAGATTGGAAGTCTAGATTCACACTAGAGAGCTTTTTAAAGCATTATACTCGATACCCTTATTCTATAAAAGATTCTATCAGTCTTGCCAATATAGGTTCAGATTTTGGTGTTGTTGGTAACGAGGAAATCACCTCTTCATCTACAGGTAGAGCTTATGGTTTAGAGTTCTTATACCAACAAAAGCTAATCAAAGGGTTTTATGCCATTTTGGCTTACACCCTAGTCAATTCTGAATTTAAAAACACAGCTGATGATTTTGTTCCAACTGCATGGGACAGTAAGCATATTGTTTCGTTGACCGGAGGAAAGAGGTTTAAAAAAGGATGGGAGATTGGCTTTAGGTGGTTGTTTTCGGGAGGGTCTCCATACACGCCATATGATGTTTCGACTTCCAGTATCAAGCAGAATTGGGACATCAATGGTTTAGGTTTATTGGATTACAGCCAGCTCAATACGCAGCGTGAGTCCAACTTTCATCAACTAAACATAAGGTTAGATAAAAAACTATTTTTAAAGAAGTTCTCTTTAAACTTTTACTTAGATATTCAAAATGCTTACGGGTATCAGGCCAAATTGGCTCCAGTTCTTTTAGTCGAAACAGATGAAAATGGAGCACCAGTTGAAGACCCCAATGATCCGAGTCGATATTCGACGAAATTGATTGAAAACGCTTCAGGAATCATTCAACCTACTATAGGTATAATCATTGAATTCAAGGCGAAAAACTAGGTTGTGCTTAGAGCACGATATGTTTAACTATCGTCGTTGAATTATTTCCGTTGTTGATATTGATATAATAAATACCTGAAGATATTTCCTCGTCAACAATATACATGTTTATGCCGTCTTTAACATTAATAGCCTTGTTTAAAATAAGATTGCCTTTTGTATCCAATATTCGAACCAAAGCATCACCTGAAATTCTTTGATCATTAAGAATTAAATGAATATTTCCATTGCTTGGATTGGGGTAGATGTTAAAGTAACTAGAATTGCTACTTTCACAATTCACGTTAATAATGTTGTAGATCGTAGAGCTTCCATCAATATCGACTTGTATCAACCTATAATAATTGTCACCTGAATGAGAATTTAAATGAACGTATTGATAGCTTATGAGCTCTGTACTATTGAAGGCAGCATTTTGACTGTTTATGATAGACCAATCTTCACCTGTCCTAGAATACTCTAGAATGAAATGTGAACTGTTGTATTCAGAAGCAGTTTCCCATTCTAAATTCACACTTTCTTCAATACAATTACCGCCAAAAGAAATGAGCTCGACGGGTAGAGCCCCATTATCGTCTCCTCCTGAAGCAAAAAAACTAAAGCCGACAGAAGATGTTGATACCACAAAGTCATTATTCGTACCTATTGAGCTGTTATGGGTCGTGCTAAGCCAATTTATATGATTTTCTGCAGGGGTATTTGATCCAGCACTTTTAATGATGCGCATTTGGCTTAAGTCATTGATATTACTGAAATTATTTAAATGAAAATCTATGGTGTAGTTTTTAGAATTGATCTGGGCGTTGTAATCATCATCGGTAGGGGAGATCTCCCAATAGCCTTCAGTGTTATAGTTTTCGATCAGTTGCCCGTCAGATGATGTCAGGGGTAAACCGGTAGTCAGGTCACCTGCATCGCCCTGTGGTGCGCCATCAATAAATTGTGCGGTCAGATATTGATTTGTTCCAGGAGAGCCTTGTATGTCTATTGAGAAATCTCTAAGAGAGTTGGTATTGCCAATTGGAAAAAGGGTAGCTCCAGAGCCATTTGAAAAATATCTTCTGAGTTTTCCAGTAACAATACCAGAAGAGTAATCAATTGATCCGGAATTTGAACTTGATGTTCCGATGGTTAAAATATCATTAGCATTGATAATGTTCCCACTTGTCATGTTTAAAATATTCTCCACGTTTACAGGAGAGGAAATTATGACATCAGTTGTTTTATTTATGGTTAAATTGTCAAAATTAGATGTGCCTGTTCCTGAAACAGTTTGATCCGAGCTACCATTAAATGTAACTGTACTTACACCGCCTGAAATTGTTCCATCATTAATGATGTCTCCTGTTATATTAATATCTCCAGAAAAAGTAGTATTTCCGCCATCTGAAACTTGAATAGATTTAATATCACCTGATGCAACAAGGAAGTTGTTGTCACTTACACATAATCCTGCAGTGATATTCGGGATTACGTATATATCATGAGAAGGAGCAGGTATAGATGATGTCTCTTTCAACCACTTAGAACCATCCCATTTAAACCAATTTGGTGCTGTATTATAATCAACATCTGTTAAGCCGCCCCAAAGCCATGAAGCACTGGGTATTAAATTCGAGCTAACTGAAGAGCTTATAGGTTGATTGAATTGTGCAGAAATAGTTGCTGTTTCCCCGGCACAAGCACCAGAACTCGTAGTCCATGTTAATGTTTGTAATTGATTAAAGGTGTTTGTTGTAAATTGGGTAATGGCCTCCGATGGCTCATCAAAAAGTCCGAAACCGTTGGAATGTGACCAAACCCCTGTTCCGTCTACTGCATTACTTGACACTTGTAATGTAAACTCGCCACAAGTGCTATTGTCCGTAACTGTTTCTTGTGAAGTAATCACCACAGGTTCTTGGATATTTGTAGTCAAATCATCTGAAACAGAGCACCCATTTGAATTTGTAGCTGTAAGAGTGTAGACTGTATTGGTTGTTGCCGAACAAATTGGTTGAAGCGTTAGAGGATCATCAAGTTCTGTTGTTGGTGACCAAGAGTAAGATACTGGTGAGGTAACTAAAATGGAATAATCTTCTGTTTCTCCATCAAATCCCGTTTCACATTCAGTCGAAGGGGAATCCCATCTACTCGCAACCCTCATTTTCACATAGCCTGTAACCGCTGATGCAGGAACTGTAATACTTAGAGGAGAAAGCGTTGTAGCTCCGTCTGCTGAGTTTGTAGTCGTACCAAGGTCATAGGCCTCAGAAGCTTCGAAAATATTGTTTCCATTCCAATCAATCCAGGCTTTACCTGCAATAACCCAATTTCCGTCAGAATTAATTCTTAAGGTTAGGGCATTTGTATATGTTTGCCCTGGTACTACTTCTGCAAATATAGAAGATGAATAATCTGTATATGCAGCTGTTTTTCCCGTAGGATTACTGAAACTGGTTTCTCCGTTAAAAGCTACAAAAGTATTTGAAGTTGCAAAATCCATATTCCCTGATGATGCACAATGACCAAATGTCACTTGGTCATAAGTAGTATTTAAAGTACCAGCTAAACTCAAACTACTGCCTTGGCATAGTGAAATGTCAGTTCCTGCATTTGCCGTTAAGGTGACCCCTTCACATGGATCAGGTGAAACATAATAATAATCAACCGATGCATCGAAATTTAGATTTTTACAATTTCTTTTGGTCAAAAGAATCGAATAATCACCTGTTGTAGTGCAAACCCATATTATTTCAGACTGCTTTCCATTGGCTCCGCAGTCATTATCACTAACCGCCAATTCGGTTCCTCCCGTAGAACTAGAATAAAGCCTTAGTTTGGTATCTCCTGTGGTGGTCGAGCAGGTAGAAAATATATAAGTGTAACCTGAAATAGCTGAAAACAAAAAGGCTCGTTTCCCACTAGAATAGGTGCTTGTTTGCTGAATTGATGCAGTAACAGTTAATTCAACAGTTGATGCTGGATTACCGCAAAACTGACCTTTGGCAGTGTTAGAAAACAACAAGAAAAAACTTAAAACTGTAATTGTGAGGAATAAATTTTGAACGGATTGGAAGCTTAAATTAGAAACCCGATTGGAATTGTCTTTGCTGACTTTTCTGTGAAAAAAAATCATAGAAAATGTAGGCCATATTTTTAGTATGTTGTGAGGAAATTTATTCCCTCCAAATTCTGTGAATTTTGCATATACTTTCACTGTCTGCTATTAAACGTCTAAAGTATCGAAAGGTTTGCTCAAATTTATTGATAGACTTAAGTAAATATAAAAGAATGCTCGAAAACACTTAGGGTAAAAGAGTATCCATCACGTACAATTGATTATTCATGTGGTTTCATTGAGTAATTGTTTTCCGCAAAAAAAAGGAATTACCAATAAAAAAGATTAATTGTTAATGTGTTGATTTATAGATTCTTACACAACATCCGCCAGCATAAATTTAAATGGAGATCGAACTACTTTATGATGTGACGAATAGAATAAAAATTTTCCTGATTTTGAATATTTATACTGTAAATTCCAGGACTTAAGGTTTCATCGCGAATCATGAATAAATTTATTCCTTTATTAATATTTAACTCTTCAATATAGACTGTAGACCCTTTTGAATCAATTATATGAAGTATTGCACTTCCAATGACGTCAGAATTATTTAGACTCAAGGTAAAAGAACCATTGCTTGGGTTGGGGAATATTGAGAAATATTCCGAAGTGGATTGTTCACAACTGACATTGATTATATCATAAGTTTTTGTCGTCCCGTCTATGTCTACTTGTTTAAGTCTATAATAGTTATCTCCTCCATGAGTATTTACATCTTTAAATTTATATTCAATCAATTCTGTACTTTGACCTGCAGCAGCTTTAGATGCAATGACATTCCAAGTGATACCGTCTCTTGAGTTTTCAATATCAAAATGGGAACTGTTATACTCAGAGGCTGTTTGCCAAATTAAATCAACCAAGCCATCATTACAGCTTCCGTTAAAAGAAATCAGCTCTACCGGTAATAAATTTCCATCATCAGAACCTGCACCGAACTTACTAAACCCTGTTGCTTGAGCAGTAATCGTAAAGTCATCTACTCCCCCTGAATGAGAAAGCAAATTGAGCCCTGTCCATGAAGCATGATCAAGGCTGCCGTTCTCCGAACCAGCACTTTTAATGATTCTCACTTTTGAAACATCTGTAGGTTGAACGGTAAGTGCTTTACAGCGTAGCGTGATTTCGTATGCCGCACTATTAATCTCCGTAGACTCATAAAGTCCACCAGTAGGATCGATATTCCAATGTCCCTCAGCGCTATAATTTTGAATCAATTGATTATCACCAGTAACCAATGGAAGCCCACTATATGAACCATCTGTTCCACCTAAAGTAGGAGCTCCAGCTACATAAGAAACAGTTAAATACTCATCAGTACCAGGTACTTGTGTAAAGTTGATCGTTACATCTCTCAAATTTGAACTTGTTCCCACAGGGAAGAAAGTTGAACCAGTCGCATTTGCGAAAAATCGTCGCAATTCACCTGTAATAACCCCAGACGCATGACTCAAAGTCCCAGGGTTTTCACTATTCACACCGATAACAACAGGCTCTGAATTCAAAATATTACCCTTCGTCATTGTCAATGTATTGCGGATATCTGTCTGTGTAGACACAACAAGATTGCCACTGGATTTATTGACGGTTAAGTTGTTAAAGTTCACAGAGTTATCACCGCTTATGGTTTGATCGGATGCACCACTTAAGGTCACCGTTCCTGTCCCTCCTTGTAATGTGCCGTTATTTATAATATTACCTGTAATCGAGGTATTCGAAGATCCAAGGTCAAAAGTACCACCTTGAATATTCAAGTCCCCAATGGAGCTCGCTGTGTTATTTAAAGAATTACTCACACAAACATCAGTTGTTGGCAAAATATAAATTTTACTACCGGCGTCAGGATAACTCGAAGTCTGAATTGCCCATTTTGAACCATCCCATTTGTGCCAGTTGGATCCGATGGTCCAGTTGGTACTTGAATTACCTCCCCATGTCCATGAATCAGTATCCATTGATCCGGAAACAACAGGTTGATTAAACCTTATAGAAACTGCATCCGTTTTCCCAGAACATGCCCCTTGATTTTCTGTCCAAGTCATTATAATGTCATTATTGAAACCAGCAGGGAACGACGTAAAAGTTTGATTGCCTTGCGTTGGGTCAAAAAACGTTGAGCCTGAAATGTTTTCTGTCCATGATCCTGAAAGTGAATTGGCTATAGTGACAGCGTATTCACTAACTCCGCAAGTAGATGAACCAGTAAAGTTTCCTGAAGTAATAACAGGTGCAGATGTTATTGTTCCAGAAAGGGAAATATTTTCAGCATCAGCAGATGTTGATGTACATGTTATATTTCCTGAAGGAGTTCCAGATGCACTGCTAGTCATTCTTGTATATATTGTCGTGGTAGAAATTGTTCCATCGGTTGGCGACAAATTGATGCTACTCGAAAAACTACTGTTATCTTGAGAAATTTCAAAATCAGTAGGTGCATTGATTGTTATTCCATCACTATTTTTAATATAACTACCTGACACATCAAAGCTTTCAGAGTTGCCGTTATATCCAGAACAAGTTGTTAGATTAACAGAAGAAGTAGAAACCGTTATTTCCGGTTTTTTTAATGTTATATAATATGCGTTTGAATAATTGGTGCAGGAGTTGTCACCTGTTGATCTTGCTTTGACATATAGTTTCCGATCTGTAGTTGTGAAAAATCCTCCATTAAAATCGTTCCATTGTTGGGGATTGGTATTCCAAGCATAAGCATAGTCATCAGGGTTAGCAGGATCTGAACCCCAATAATAGCCTAGAGCGTGTCCCGATCCTCCACCTTCATTTGGAGCGCCATTATTTACTCCAGAGCCATCATGTGGCCATGTCCATGAAACAGTTGAGTTTATAGTCATGCTACCACCTTCAGAAATTGAAGTACCGTCCATAGTTGCTGAGATATCAGCGGCATAGCAATCACCCCAATAGGTGGTTACAACGTTTGAATAATCATTGGTAGAAGAACACGATGTTTTTGCTCTAATGTATAAAGTTCCTATCGCAATGGTTGGGCAGCAGCCACCCCATGAACCAGGGTTGTTAGTGGTTAATTGAGTCCAAGAACCTCCAGTACCATTCCATTGGAATTCATAGCTGTCAAAATCTGCACCGTCATAAGTCCAAGTGATCTCATTACCACGAATGATATTGTCATGTGAGGTAACGGTATTCCCGACAGGGCAAGATGCATAAACACTAAAGTCATCAATGGCCATTCCATCATCAGCTCCGCTAGAGTTTTCATCTGTCCATCGAATCCATATGTAACCTCCATTTGCAATTGACAAGCCCGTAATGGTGTTGCTTACAGCTTCAGAATGCTGCAGGGAACCATTTCCTATTGCTTGTCCTGGATTGGTGTAGTCAAGGTCGTCAAAATTAGTCCATGTCCCATCACTTAAAGATGTAGCATCAAGGCTGTATTCAAAATTGATCTGGTCTGATCGAGTAGCGCTTCCCACGCGCCATGTTTCTCCTGTATAGCTTATGGATAAATTATTTAAAACAACTCCCATGTCATTTTTAATTTTTGCGCCCCATATGGGATTAACAGAGCCTGAATACAAGCCGCCTAGAGCTCTGTCACTGTCCGTTCCATAGCTATATGTGTTTCCGGAGTTACTAGATCCTGTATTCGCAATATATGTATCGTCTGCACCAGATCCAGTCTCGCTAATAAACCAACCGAGAGCTAAAATATTACTGCTTCCTGTACTGGCGAGCGTGTTAAAATCTTCATTTTCTGCCACTCCTAAACCGCTCAATGTGATTACATTTTCATACGGACTTCCTGTACTACTTGTAGAAGCAGGTCCATCGCCTATGGCATTTACAGCCAATATTTGTATATCGTAATCTGTTCCATTTGATAGCCCTGTAATAATATAAGGACTAGTTGTGCTCCCCATTGCTGTAAATGACGAACCACCATTGGTAGAATACTTAAAATCTGTAATTGGAGATCCCCCATCAGCCCCGGGATAAAAGTAAACACTGACCTGATTTTCGCCATCCACAATACTTGCTATTGTAGGTGCGCCTGGAACAGTTGGGCCTGAAGAGCACCCAGTCGGAGCATTTCCAAAGCCAGTCATATTAGAAAAAGGGTCAGTCGAGACAGTTTCAAACCTACTACTAGGATCGGACCAGTCACTTGTTGTTCCTGAGCAAATGGTGTTTTTAGTTTGTATATTTTGGTTAGCCGTACTAACACCATTACCAGACCAGCTACTGCCGGGATCAAAACCACAGGTCCCAAAAACATCCATCAATACACCTCCGATTACAAGCTGAAGCGCATCGTCACCAGTAAATGTCATACCGTATACTGATGCTCCACTTACGTCACTACCAAAATTTAAAGCATAATCAACAAGGTTAGTTGTGCCAATAATCCAAACTTTACCGGCCTCCAATACGCCATTATCAATTGTAACTCTTGTTGCACACGGAGCACCATTAGTTCCTTTAGTTATTTCAAGATTAGTAAGTGCAAAATCAATATCAGAAGCGGTGGCATTGTATATCTCAAGACCTTTCGGAGAAGTGCCAGAATTTGTTTCAATATATTGACTGATAAATACTTGTGAATAAAGATTGCAAGACCAAAACAGTAGAAAGGTCAAGATGAGATAGGAAGTGTGTTTCATGATAGTTAATATAGTGTATCGTAAATTTCTTGCTTTTTATTGAAAAAAAAAATTAATTCAATTTGAATTTTTCAAAAAGAATTGATTAGTTATGAACAATTATTTTGATATTGTTGCACGTGTTTTGGATAAAAACTTAATTATCAACGTACTCAAAAAGATTCCAAGGATTTCAATGATTCGAAAGGTATTGGTCACAACACTGCCAAAGGCGATGGTGTTATTTTCTCCAAATGAAATGGAAAAGCTATCCCAAGAGAGTAAGAATTCAAGTTTTTGAATAAAAACTGATGGGCTAATCAAGGTTCGAAATAATGATTCTTCAAACTCAAGAGGAATAAGGTCATTTGACCCTGCGAGGTATATTCCATTGAAATATGATACAAAATATGCTGATTTCACAACGTAAATCAAATAGATACAAACAGCGATTCCAAGACAAATAAATATTTTTCGAACGTGTGTTTCATTTTCGAAATTACGCATATAAGTTCTGAATAGTAAATAGCAAAACGCTGCCCAAATTATAATATTTAATGGGGGGATTGGGTTGATTTGAATAAGAAAGCCATAGGCAGCGGAAGCGAGTGTAATAAATAAAAAAGTTGAGACTACGCCAAGGCATTTATTAAAATCTTTCATGTTCCTTTTAAAAATCAAATAAACTAAAAAATTCAATCGAATAAATACTTTTCGAATTTAATTTTGGTAAGGTTTCAATCAATGCTTTCTATTTTCTATCTTTGCCCCCAAAATTAGACAGATGACAACAAATAGAACATTTACAATGATTAAGCCAGATGCCGTTGAGAATGGGCATATTGGAAACGTTATTGACATGATTACTTCGGCAGGATTTGATATCAAAGCCATGAAGTACACAAGACTTTCTAAGGAACAAGCAGAGGAATTTTATGCTGTACATGCTGAGCGACCGTTTTACGGAGAATTGGTTTCGTATATGACTTCAGGTCCAATCGTAGCAGCAATACTTGAAAAAGAAAATGCAGTTGCTGACTTTAGAGCACTCATCGGATCAACTGATCCAGCAGAGGCTGCAGAAGGTACAATACGTAAAGCTTATGCGGAGAACAAAGGTAGAAATGCTGTTCACGGATCAGATTCAGATGAAAATGCTGATATTGAGGGTAAATTTCATTTTTCTGCAGAAGAAATACACTAATCATAATTAATACGAAAAGGCTTTAGAATAAAAGCCTTTTTTTGTGCCATGAAGTATCAAGAAGACATAGAAAAACGCAGGACTTTTGGGATTATCTCCCATCCTGATGCTGGGAAAACAACCCTTACAGAAAAACTATTGCTTTTTGGTGGTGCAATTCAAACTGCGGGAGCAGTAAAAAACAACAAGATCAAGAAGACGGCCACTTCTGATTTCATGGAAATTGAGAAGCAAAGGGGGATTTCAGTCGCAACATCTGTAATGGCTTTTGGATACAAGGACAAGCAGATTAATATTTTGGATACACCTGGGCATAAAGATTTTGCCGAGGACACCTTCCGAACGCTCACAGCCGTGGATAGTGTAATTTTGGTAATAGATTGTGCAAATGG
>Ga0257121_1003430_pt1 | contig 10364 bp, 9 predicted proteins | sample SI106_100metaG_FD_190180 | JGI IMG/M metagenome (GOLD analysis project Ga0257121, IMG submission 190180) | Marine microbial communities from Saanich Inlet, British Columbia, Canada - SI106_100 | ecosystem: Environmental > Aquatic > Marine > Inlet | place: Canada: British Columbia | collected... | reverse complement strand
GCGTATAAAAACGCAATATATGGTTTGTATCAAATGATCCCTTCTTACACATTTCGGGAATGGATGTGGAACATTGGAACCATAGGTTACGTAATAGGGGGTATGAATGAAGGTATTAATATAGGTAAAAAAATGGCTACAGATAATCAAAATGTTCCGAATACTCCAAATGTACCAGACGACGATAATTCGCCATTATTTCCCGTAATGACTGAGATAATAAATAATTTGGATATTGCGGAAGAAGAATTAAGTGAGCGATTAAAAAAGTTACATTCATATTTATTATCACTTATGTATATTACAAATTATGAACCTGACCAGGATGATGGATATAGATGTTCTATATGTTTAGAAGATAATCCAGAAAACGTGTTTATAACTCAATGTCGACATGTGTTTTGTTATGAATGTTTAATTAATCATTTATGTAATGAAGTAATTAAATTGGATAGGGTGCCTAGGTGTCCGAATTGTCGTACTGATATGCCTCGAAGTCAAGAATTACCTGCGAATATCCAGAATTTCGTAGCACCTGATATGCCTGTTCCGGATCCTGTTCCGGATCCTGTTCCAATACCAGTATAATGATTAAATTCAACGTAAAATATATAAAATAAATAATATTATATAAAATTGATTCTATAAATAATTTAAAGTAATAGTAATATTCTAATTCATTATGCACATTCATCTAAATCTCGGTCATATTATTAAAAAAGCGGCTACGCTAATTACTGCTGGTGTAGCAGGTTTTGCTGCGGGAGGACCCGTTGGTGCTGGTACAGCAATGTCTGTTGCTGCTAGTCATCTTGCGAAAGACGGATTGGTTAAAGAAGTATTACATCATTTAAAACCTCATTAAAAACCTTGAATATTATTATAAAAAGTATATTATTGTATATTTTTTATAAATAAATATTTGTCCTATTTATCTATATACCATGTTAAAAATATCCAAATATATAAACATTCAAGTATTAATCGTAAGTTTCGCAATTGGACTTTTAGTCGTTCATCTGACTACAGGGGATAATCGCATCATTCATATATACCCGACACCAGAAAACGAAGAATTAATGCTCTACAGAGATAAGGCACATCAGTGTTTCACATTTCAACATAAAGAGGTAACGTGTCCGATGGATCCTTTAGGTGTATCAACAATTCCTGTCCAAGGGTAAGCGTATAATTTATGAGAATGGGTAAAAATCCAAGGTATATATATATTAATGAATTTTAGACGATTACTACATACGTCTTTAGGAAAAATAATAATATCGATTTTGATTGGGTTAGGTTTGGCGACATTGTTTAGAAAGGTGTGCACCGATAAAAATTGTTTAACATTTAAAGGGCCAATTTTAGGTGATATAGATGGAAAAATATATAAACACGGTGAAAAATGTTTTTCGTATACGGCCATATCCACAATGTGTGATAAAAATAAACAAACGATAGATATTGTTTAAAAAAGAACTTTTTTCACAATTAAATGCGATAATAAGAATCACATTTAATATTATTTAATATATAGTTTTATTTAATGTCTGGAACAACAACCATGATTGCGGAATTGCCCAATTCTCAAAACGTAACTAGACGAATGAGTCAGCAACCTCAAGGAGGTCATATACAAAATATGATACAACAACAACCTGTTTCTACACAGCAGGTTAGTAATGAATTTTATGGAAATATATCCGCGCAGCCACAATTTCCCAACAATGAATCTGGAGGAGGAGATGAAAATTTAAATTATCAACCCATAAATCCTCATCCCAATCCGTATGGTAATCACACAGTAACACCCGAAGGAATGCCTCTGCCGGAGCCATCACCACAAAGAAATCAGCAACAGACAAATTATACAGTGGAAAATATGCCGCAACAGACATTGCCGTCAAGAGACATTCCACAGAATACATTAGAGTATCAGAACGATGAACAAATAAAGCCAAACCATATACCGAGTGTAAAACTCACATCGGATTATATTAAAGATTACGAACGTGAGAATACAGCGGAACTCCGTATGCATAGGGAGAAAAAATACCGGCAAGAGACAGCACAAGAGACGATTAGTTCATTTCAAGTGCCGATATTAGTAGGTGTAATATATTTTATATTCCAGATGCCTATAATAAACACATGGATAAGAAAATACTTGGCTTTTGCGAATTTATACAGCGAAGACGGTAATTTCAAAATATCCGGTTTAGTATTCAAGAGTGTATTATTTGGTGGAATCTATTATTTTATGCAGTCGGCATGGACAAGATTGAGTAATATTTAGAATATACGTAGTGTATTACTTCAAATGGGAATAGTGCGAACCAAATGCGATGCCTATATTGGAGAAAAACTTGGATAAAGTACATTGGGATATTCTGACTGAAAATCCAAATATATTTACAACATATTCTTGACCAGTAAATATCTTTTTATCATTTGTTTTACCCTTTTTAAATCACAATATGCTAATTCAAGATTATACCCATAGCTATGTAAATAATCCTCCCAAACATAAAACCCATAACTTTTTTCAGTATCATCAAGACCATCATTTTCTATTTTATCATATATCTGGTTCAAATCTTTTGATATAATACAACCAGTAATATTATCATTTTTATAAAGTATACATATTCCAGGTTGCAGGCATTTACCAATATGAGTATCAATACGTTCAAATACAAATCTATCGCCGTCCAGTATTCTGTCTTTATGACTATATTTCTTTCCGTAATTTATTTGAAAACAATTGTGAAATAGTCCCGATAAACTGGGACTTAACGCAAAGAAGTAATACGCCCAATAATACTCAGGTGATATTTTCTTTTTCAAAGTTTCCAACTTACTATTTAGTACTGCACAACAGGTTTCTTCCATTTTATAATATTATTAGTTATTTTATAATATTATTAGTTATTTATTAAATCAATTTTGTATTATTTTGATTTCGAAGAATAAAAGGTTTTTAATAGGCCCTTAAGTCCCTTTGGAGACCCCTCTTTTTTGGTCTTTTTCTTCGTCTTTTTCTTCGCACGAGTTTTTTTCTCTTTCTTGGACTTTTCTTCTTCTTCTTCTTTTTCTTTTTCTTTTTCTTCTTTTTCCGCCTTGTTTTTATCACTATTCGCAGGAGAATAATTTAAAAAGAGGGTTTGAAAGTCTTTTGAACTCCGGTCTTGTTTCAATTCTAAAAATTTGGAGGTTTTATTAGCACGAATATTTTCCATAGTTTCTTGGTGTCCAATACATTTTGGACCGAAGCGCTGTAATACACCATTTTGTGCTAGACGATTACTCTGTTCAAGTTCAAATAGATAACGAGCCATGCATAGAATACGGTCATGGAAATAATAGCCAGTATCTACAAATAAAAAGGCGAGATAAAAGCTCATAATGGTATCAATGGTAGCGACATTAATTTCTGCGTTTTTGATTTGAATGGTATTATAATTGTGACATGCGATGGGTTTGTATATAAATCCGAGAATTTCATCTTTCATACTGATTTCCACGTGTTCAGAGATTATTTCTCCAATAGCAGGATGAAGTTTCGTTTTCACGTTTTTAAAACCAGCATCATTTAATCGTTCGACAACATTTGTAGCACAATCTTGTGGATTGTTTGCTAAAACGTCAAAATCGGGGATTTTTTCGACAAATTGCCGACCCTTCTTGGACATTTGTCTAGAGTAAAGACTAGCAGCATAACCACCAAAGAAGACGACACCTTGATCTATGAAAGTATCGCGAATGACTTCATAAATTTTTTCGGAACCTTCGTCTGTTTCCATCTTACGGAGAAAGTCAACTTTTGAACAATCATAATCCACTTTCATGGGACGAAATTTATTTAAAAGGTTTAACCGTTTGAGAACTTTTTCCCAACGGCTGATATCACCAGCGGGTCTAGATAATTCGAGATACATACCCATTCGTAAGAAATCGGCGGGGACATATTTAATTCCAGTTACAGAGATAGCGTCATTTGATAAGCGGTTAAATAATTCCTTGTGCATTTGTGTGATGTCGGCCATAGGAATAAAATTAACAAAAACTTTAAATGTGCCTGCGTGAACACCCGATTTAGCATCGACGTGTTCATAACCAGCTGCGTGATATATATCGGCCAATTCTTTCGCGTGATTTAATGCGTCATCGGAATAAAAATCATAATCGGGAACTTCGTATTCTTTATTATAGAATTGCGCGTGTTTTGGAAGGATATTATTGATAGCTGTTCCACCGTAGCAAAGCAAATTTTTATTTTTCAAGAATTCTTCAACAATCTCAATCATTTTAACAATTTCCTCACTACTAGCGATTTTTTGACCGGTTATTTTCTCATTTGTATCGACAGCTTGACGTAAGATAGCAAGTTCACATTCTTGAAAGGTCATATTATCAGAGCATTCTTGTGGTCTATATTTTTGCCGTTTCTTTTGCGTTTTCGATTTTTTCCCCATTTATATTAACACTCGAAAAAGTTATATAGTATAAAATTACTCATAATGTCGAATAGCAGTTTCAAGACGAACAAATGCGCTACGATTCTTTTTAAACATATCTTCATAAATACGTAGATTACTGTCTTTTGTATAAAATGCTTGCGCGACGGCTTGAACCCCGTAATTTTTAGTTAAATACATAGCATCCGAATTTTTAGCATTGTTGAAAAATCCTAAATCGGGTAAAACAATCCTAAATAGATAAACCGAAGGATCGGGAGGATTAATCGGTTGAAATGTAAGGTCGCGTTGATAATAAGTTCGAATACTTTGAGAGTTGCTTTCCATATTTACTTGGTTTGCTAAACTAAAACATTCCGTTTGGTCAGGTGAGCAAGTAGAATAGTTTTGATAACCAGGGGAAGAATGTCGGTCGACAATTACTGCTAATTTTCCTTGTAGTGATGTAAGTTGTGTATCAAGAGTTAATGGAACAGCATTCCCATTACTGTCTTTAAGCATCTTTTTACCAAGACCGCTTTTAATGAGTTTTGCGATTTTAGTGTATGCGTTTGGATCGAGAGTTTTAATACGCAGATGAATAAAGAGTGGGTCTTCCGGATTTGGTGAAGTGTCGGTAAAAGCGTTCGACATAATGGTGGAAAATACACCGGCAAGAGAAACGGCGGGTGCTTCAGACGTAAATGTCTCTAAAGATTGTCTATTGGTAGAATATGCGACGATAGGAATATTATCTTTTATAAAAACTTCAAAGTCCAAGAAACGGCAACCTCGTCCTAAAAGGTATTTAATCATATTTAAATTCATGTGTTTACCAGTATATGCGCTATCAGATGATGATTTAATACAAAAATGACGTATAGCATTATCATTTGATGATATAAATTGAGTATTCGTAATACTTGCCCCATTTTTGGAATCTTCAATCTTGCTTAATTCTGCCCGTTGGTAAGAATTGGGCGTATCTACAAATGTAGGGGGGCTCATTTCAGGATTATTATCCCGATTTGATACAATTGTGCTGTAAATAAAATAGAGAGTAATAATTAAAAGTCCAATAATCAATATATAATCGATTGAATTTTTAATCATTTCTTTATCAAAAAATCCGGCCATTGTAATATATAAAAAGCAGATAAAGTAATTAAGAAAACAAAAATATAGACAGTTATTATATACTTTATAAATAATGCCCGGAGGTTTATTAAATATTATTTCTGTCGGTAATGCGAATTTAATTTTAACAGGAAATCCGTGTAAGACATTTTTCAAGGTGACGTATTCAAAATATACAAATTTTGGACTCCAGAAATTTCGATTAGATTATAATGGATTACGCGAATTGAGAGTAAATGAATCTTCTAAATTCACGTTTAAGATAAAACGCTATGCGGATCTTTTGATGGATACGTATCTTGTATTAAATTTGCCGGATATTTGGAGTCCTGTATGGCCGGCTAATGCGAATACCGACAATAAAGTGTCCCCATATGAATTTAAATGGATCGAGAATTTAGGTGCGCAAATGATTGAAGAAATTGAAATTACGTGTGGTTCACAGACATTACAAAAATATTCGGGACAATATTTACACGCTATGGTGCAGCGAGATTTCAGTGATACGAAAAAGAAACTATTTAATAATATGTCTGGACATGTTCCCGAATTAAACAATCCCGCGAATGACCCAACACGTGTATTCACACCTCCATATCAACCAAACAAATATCCGAATGCGGTTCATACAACAAATGCGTCAGGTGCGGAGCCGTCAATTCGTGGAAGAGCGATTTATGTCCCAATAAATGCTTGGTTTACATTAGATAGTCGTTGTGCCTTTCCTCTGGTCGCACTACAATATCAAGAGTTGAATATTAATATAACGGTTCGACCATTGATTGATTTATTTCAGGTGCGTGATGTATTTAATCATACGGAAAACTTTCCCATTATAAAAGTGAGACCAGGAGAAGATGTTTTTCAAATGTATCGGTTTTTACAGACGCCTCCTGCTCTTGATATTTCGGCAAGTAATTATACAAATAAATTTAATAGTTGGGATGCGGATGTTCATTTATTATCGACTTATTGTTTTTTGTCTGAAGACGAGAAGACCAGTTTCGCGGCAAAAGACCAAGCGTATTTAGTAAAAGAGATTCATGAATATGATTTTTTGAACGTGGTAGGTTCGCAACGAGTGAAACTTCAGTCTGCGTCAGGAATGGTAGCGAGTTGGATGTGGTATTTTCAAAGAAACGATGCTTTTTTAAGAAATGAATGGAGTAATTTTACAAATTGGGCTTATAAAAACGAGATACCGTCGAATATATCATTGGACACGGCATTGAATGTATATAAAAGTGGAGATTATAGTGCTTATAATAGACGTGCTATTTTAGAGACATTGGGAATAGTATTTGGTGGAGACTATAGAGAAGTGTCCATGCCTCGAGGTGTGTATGATTATCTAGAGAAATACATAAAAACAGCAGGTTTCGCAGAAGAAGGATTATATTGTTATAATTTCTCATTAAATACGAGTCCATTTGAATATCAGCCATCTGGAGCGGTAAATACAGGAAGATTTAAGACAGTTGAATTGGATTTTGCTACATATAAACCACCAATAGATGTAGACGGTTCAACAGTAAATATCGAATGTGATGAGGATGGTGTTCCGATAAATGTAAGTTCCAAACCCGCTTGGGCATTGTATGTATATAATTACAATTTACATGTGATTGAGGAAAGATATAATATTATATCTATTGTGAATGGTAATTGTGGATTAATGTATGCTAGATAAATCGCTGGGTTATTTATCATATTCTATTATATACAAATTATACAATAGAATATGAGTCAATGGAAGAAAAAATGGTCATCTGATAATAAAATAATAAAAAAACAAAATGAACCCGTGGAACGGGAAAATAGTGAGATTACGTTTATTAAACAAAAACTGAACACAATACGTAAACGAGAGAATCCTAAAAATATTCCTATTTTTGAAAATATATATGAACCTCCACAGTCTTCTATTTTAGAAGGTATGGTTGGTAGTGATTTAGTAGATAAATATAATGAAGCTGGGGAAAAAATCGAGGATACGGTAGACACTGTTAATTATTACAAGGATAAATTTAATGAAGCTGGGGAAAAAATCGAGGATACGGTAGACACTGTTAATTATTACAAGGATAAAATAACAGACGGATATTATGATGCGAGAGGCATATATTATGATACAGTACATACTGTAAATTATTACAAGGATAAAGTGGATGAGGTATTGGATAAAGTGGATGAAGTAGCGGATAAATCACGCATAAAGGCGCTCAGTAAGGATATACTGAATACGGTTGATACATTAAATCAAGACCCAATTGCGAAATTAGAAAATCTGTTGAGTTCAAGTGTGGATAATTTAAGCAGTTTATCAAATTTATCGAATTTGGGAAATAATTTTAAAGACCTAGATTTATTAAATATGAATGAGTTAGGAGATACAGCTGGAAATATAAATTCGATGTTTAAGATTGATGTAATTGGTATAAAAGGGGTCGTTAATAAAGTGACTGGGTCTATGAATTCATTGTCTGCTGTCTTCGGTAATATAACAAGACAACTTTCAGAACGTATAAACCAGATTAAAATTCAAATTCAGTTATTTATATTAAGAATAAATAAATATATTGACGATACATTGACGAAAATAGCAAATGCACTTACTCAAAATACGGCAACCGAAAAGGAGATAATCATATTTAAAGACCAGTCTCAAAAGTTGACTACTATGATGCTTGTTTGGTATTTTGTATACAATTGGTATTATATTATCTTTTTCTTGGAAGAAGAGGACAAAATATTATATGAATTTGATGGTAATAAATTGAAAGATTATAACACATATTTATATGGTGCGTTTGGACCGGCATACCGTGTAGTAGAGACATTTAATTGGAGCATATTAAAATTTGGGTCGCTTAAGAAATATATACCAACACCAGTAATTATGATTCTTATGTTTTTCATCTTTTTTATTCTTGTATCTGGTGATTTTCATGGTTCATTAATATCAAATTTATTTAATGCGATGCGCGGAAAGTATAATACATCGATTCTATCACTTTTAACTATTTTCATAGTTGGAAGATACAGTGTTGGATGGTTTTTTGGTTCGGAAGAAAGAGGTGATATTGAAATGGCTACTATGGTTAGTAAGCAACAAACAATTTTCTCAATATGTTTCTTTTTGGTGCTCTTTTTCATATCCATGTTGATGTATGTAATGTGGACAGTGGCGGTCAATATACCTCTAGGTATATTTTTTATATCCACCTATCTAACACTTTATACATTTTTCGGAGTTGTATTTTATGAAGGATTTAATGCGGGTATGGTAATTACTGGTATAACAAATTCAATCGATACATTAGAACCGGATTTAGACGGGGAAATGTGTTCAGTTGAAAATATGAGATTTGGTTCTTATCCTTGGTGGAAAGCACTTCCTATGCGAATTATTAATTTTTTCAAAGGTGTTGTTAATTATGCGTCGCTTAACATGTTTGAAATATTGATTTTGTTAATGTTATTAGGTGGTATTGGATTATATAAAAAGGAATGGAGTTCAGCAATTAAGGGCAAAGTAGGAATGGGAAATAACGAAGGTGGATTACTCGCACCAAATGGAATTTCGAATATATTCAAACAATTATTTGTATGGTTAGTCATTATTAACATTTTATTAATTATTATATTGTGTATGTTTCTCTATCAAAAGTATTTGGTAATGCGTGAATTAACTCAACCAGTTAAGGAAGGCGTGGGTGAATATGATCCTACATTAACAACCCGTTCAGTTATAGCAAGTAGAAATGCGGCGACTTCTCATGAAGAACCGAAAATAAGTATGAATGCGGTTGAACGTCTAAAAAAAATGAAGGGTTCCGAAAAATCCAAAGCCCACTTGGGGTATGAAGCAGAACGTACTAAAAGAGAAGAAAGACTAGCAGCAGCAAGAGCAGCAGCAGCAGAAGCAGCGATAAGAAAAGGGGCTCCGGTCGCTGACCGACAACATCATCTTCAGGAGGAACGTAGACGTTTATATCCAGACAAAGGCCACGATGAATGGCATAGCAAGATAATAAGAAGACCACCAAAAGGTGAAACAGAAGAAGAACGGAAAAAAGCAGAAGAAGACGCAATAAGAAGATATGTGGAGAGAACCAATGAGGGGAACCGTTCGACAGACGAATACGTGAAGAGATTCGAGCAGAATAAGGTGTAACAGAAGAAGAATACAAAAAAGCAGGAGAAGACGCAATAAGAGAACGCAATAATAGATACCAATAATAAAGTCTGATTTAGTAATTAATTCATATATATGTAAAATATATATGAGTGATATTTTTGTATTAAATAAAGAGGATAAAGATTTCAATTTTCATTTAAAACGTATACGTCAGGCTGTGCCTCTATTATGTAAGCAGGCAGTGTCCAAGGAATACATCGATGTAGATGATAATGAATATAAATTTTTGATTGTAGCCTATTCCAAGGGTAGTGAACGTTCGAAAAACAAGCCTACTACTATTATAGGTTTCATGTTAATGACTGAATTAGAAGAGAATAAATTAGAAGTGACTATAATTTGTGTAGGAAATAATTTCCGTGAAAAGGCAAAAGACGATTCCAAAGGATTAGGAAATCGTCTCTTTCAACACCTCTACTCACTATGTAAAAAACACGATTATAATGTGATCCAAATATCGGCATTACCCTACGTCATTAATTATTATCGAAAAATGGGATTTCGACATATTTTAGAACCAAAATGTTATGGAAAAGATAGAGAACCGACAAAAATAAAACACTTGGCGG
>Ga0257121_1003424_pt1 | contig 10369 bp, 16 predicted proteins | sample SI106_100metaG_FD_190180 | JGI IMG/M metagenome (GOLD analysis project Ga0257121, IMG submission 190180) | Marine microbial communities from Saanich Inlet, British Columbia, Canada - SI106_100 | ecosystem: Environmental > Aquatic > Marine > Inlet | place: Canada: British Columbia | collected... | reverse complement strand
AGCTGTATACAGGGTACAGGATTACGGTAAGGATTGTCAGTATGAGGTGATAAGCCTAGAGATGTATATGCAAGATCATTTGGATCTGGTTTAGATTTAACATCAAAATATTCACCAAAATTTGTTCTTCTGACACTACCTATTGAGTTTGCAAATTTTACAATAAAGTTATTTTCTGTTGGAATATTTTTGACAATTACAAAGCCATATTTGTAGAAAGAAACAAGCAAATCATACATTTCTTTACTATCAAAAAAGTTATCTTGGTATTCAAAGTTTTTTATATTCTCTAAAGTTGAATTCCATTTAATTTTAGGGATAGATTTTATAACCGTATCGTCGTTAGAGAATTCTAAGGCAAGTTTATCAATGTCTAATTTAGATTTTACACCATCATTAAAGTCAATCTCTAGAAATTTTTCATTAATATTAGCTGCATTAATTGATATTTCGCTACTTAAAGTTGTTGGATCAAACAGTCTCTGTTGAGTGCCTTTATCTAAAAATTCTTCACCATCAACTCTTTCTCTTAACCAAAAAGGGTGTATTTCTTTTTTGGTTAAACCACTGTTGAAGTAAACTTTATTTTCATCAAGTTCAATTTTCATAACTAGAATCTAGAATTATTTAAATTTTAACTTTATTCAACATAAATAAAATAGTAAGAGATTGATGTGGATCAATTTAATTCAAAAAACTACCCAATTTATGCAAACTTTTTAAACAAGTTAGCAAAGGATTTAACAAGTTTTTATTATTCTAAATTAAACAAAACTTTCAAAGTATCTAACAAACTTAAAGGCAAAGGATACGATCCAGTCACAACTTCTGATAAAGCATTTGAAAAATTCATAAGATCTAAAATTAAAAATAAATTTCCTGATCACCAAATAGTTGGTGAGGAATTTGGTCACAAAAAAACTAATAGTGATTTTACTTGGGTAATTGATCCAATCGATGGCACAAGATCGTTTGTAATTGGTAACCCTACTTGGAGTAATCTAATTTCATTAAACTATAAGGGAAATCCTATTTTGGGTTTGGCCAACTTTCCTGTGCTTAAAAAATATTACATAAACCATTCTGACAAAGCTGCATATGTTGTTGATAATGGAAAAAGAAAAAAGATAACTGTTAATAAAAAAGTTTCTTTTAAAGATGTAAAAGTTTCAGCAGCATTTCATGGATGGCTATCTTTAGATAGACAAAAAAAAATTCCTCAAATTTTAAAATTAATGCAATTCCCTTGTAGTGATGCTTTAAGTTATTCACATCTAGCAGAGGGTAGAGTTGATATTGTAATTCAATGCTCTAATAAAATTTGGGATATTCATCCAATCATCCCAATTGTAAAAGCTGCAGGTGGATATCTTACGACCTGGGATAACAAAGACGCAGTTAATGCTGGAAACATTTTAGTTTCATCAAACAAAACTATTCATAATAAATTTTTAAAATTATTAAAACCTGTTTCAAAATGATTCCTAAAAAAGCGCAAGAAATTTTGGATTTTTGGTTCAAAGAAACGCCTGCTGAAAAAAGATTTAAAAAAAATGAAGCTTTCGATAAAACTATAAAAGATAAATTCCTTAATGATTATGAGCTTGCAAGTCAAAACGAGTACGATGATTGGCAAGATCAACCAATGAGCGCTTTAGCTTTAGTTATTCTTTTTGATCAATTTTCAAGAAATATGTTTAGGGATGATAAAAAAGCTTTTGCGCAAGATCACAAAACAAGATTAATTGTTAATGACGCTGTTTATGCAGGCTATTTAGAAGCTATGAACGAAAGTCAAAGATTTTTTATGATTTTACCTCTTATACATAGTGAAGAAATAACTGATCACGATATGGCCTATTATTTACTGAACAAATACTTGAGAGAACACGAAGGCTATGCTCAGATTAAAAAATTTTGGAAAGATCACACTAAAGCTATAAGACAATTTCATAGATATCCTCATAGAAACAAAGTTCTTGGAAGAGAGTCTACTGAAGAAGAATTAGCTTTTCTAAATGGTCCTAACTCTTCTTGGTAATTGTGAATTTAAAATATATTTTTAAAATAATTGATAAGGATGAGTGGCAAAAAGTAAAAGAATCTGGTTCTTATTCAGGCTCATCTAAAGATATAAAAGATGGGTTTATTCATTTTTCAGCTGAAGAACAGGTAAAAGGAACTCTTGAAAAATATTATTCAAAACAAATTAATTTAGTATTGCTTAAAGTTGAGACTTTAAAATTAGATCATTTAATTTGGGAGCAAGCATCTGATGGCAATATGTTTCCTCATTTATATTCTTCACTTGATTTATCTAATGTTGTAAATGAATTTGAAATAACTTTAGATAATGATGGTACACATAAGCTACCAGATACACTTTAAGTATTTTCTTACTAATAGTATTCCTAAAAAATATCACACAATATGCAGTAGCAGATTCAATCAAAAATTGAAAAAAAGATTTATTAAAATAGACACGTGCTTCGATTAGTAGTTAAATTTATTAATGGCTATTAAAAAGAAAAAAGTAGCAAAAAAAAAGACTAAGAAAAAAAAAACTAAATTAGTCAAAGTTTCTAGAAAAAAATCAAAAATTAAAAAAAAGATTAAATCAAAAAAGATAGCGTCAAAAAAGATAGCGTCAAAAAAGCAATCAAAAATTTCTAGAAAGAAAGATACGCTTAATAAAAATAATAAACAGAAAGGTAAAAAAATGAGTACAGAAACGGTTAAAGGTGGGGTATCTGCATCGTTAGATACATCTCATCTTAAAGTGCCATTTCCATTTAAATCAAAATATGGAAATTACATCGGAGGAAAGTTTGTTGAGCCTAAATCAGGAAAATATTTTGACAACGTAAGTCCGATTAACAATGAAGTCATATGTCAAATGGCTAGATCAGATGCAAAAGATGTTGATGCAGCTTTAGATGCTGCTCACGAAGCATTTAAAGAGTGGGGTAAAACAGACATCACTACAAGATCAAATATAATGAACAAAATCGCTGATGTTTTAGAGAAAAACCTAAATCTTTTAGCGACAGCCGAATGTTTGGATAATGGTAAACCAATTAGAGAATGTATGGCTGCTGACTTACCATTAGTTATTGATCATTGGAGATATTTTGCAGGAGTTATTAGAGCAGAAGAAGGATCTGTTGCTGAAATTAGCAACTCTCAATATTCTTACAATATACCTGAACCTTTAGGTGTTGTTGGTCAGATAGTTCCATGGAACTTTCCACTATTGATGGCTACTTGGAAATTAGCTCCAGCTTTAGCTGCAGGAAATTGCTCTGTTTTAAAACCAGCAGAACAAACTCCAGCTTCTATTATGCTTATGATGGAACTAATTGGTGACTTGTTACCTCCAGGAGTAGTAAATATTGTTAGTGGATTTGGTCTTGAAGCAGGTAAGCCATTAGCTTCATCTGACAGAATAGCTAAAATTGCATTTACAGGTGAAACAACAACTGGACGTTTGATTATGCAGTATGCTGCACAAAACTTAATTCCTATTACTTTAGAATTAGGCGGAAAATCTCCAAACGTTTTCTTTGAAGACATCATGGATAAAGATGATGCTTTTTTAGATAAGTGTGTTGAAGGATTTGTAATGTTCAACTTAAACCAGGGTGAAGTATGTACTTGTCCAAGTAGAGCTTTAGTTCAAGAATCAATCTATGATAAATTCATGGAGAAGGTTATAGCTAGAACAAAAGCAGTAGTGCAAGACAATCCTCTAAAAATGGAAACTATGATTGGTGCTCAAGCATCTGTAGAACAAATGGAAAAAATAAAATCTTATCTAGATTTGGGTAAGAAAGAAGGTGCCAAAGTTCTATGTGGTGGAGATGTTGCTAAATTAAATAGTGGTTTGGAAAATGGAAATTATATCCAACCTACTATTTTTGAAGGTGACAATAGTATGAGAATCTTCCAGGAAGAAATTTTTGGACCTGTAGTTTCTGTTACTAAGTTCAAAGATGAAGCGCATGCATTAGAGATTGCTAATGATACACTTTATGGACTTGGTGCCGGTGTTTGGACTAGAAATGGTAATATTGCCTACAGAATGGGTAGAGGAATACAGGCAGGTATAGTTTGGACAAATTGTTACCATGCTTATCCAGCTCACTCACCATTTGGTGGTTACAAACAATCAGGTGTTGGAAGAGAAACTCATAAAATGATGCTAAATCACTATAGACAAAACAAAAATCTACATGTGTCTTACGCAGAAAATAAATTAGGTTTCTTTTAATAGATAAATTATAATGGCCCGTATTAAATTACGGGCCATATTAAATATGAAAGTTTCAGCAACACCTACAGCACTTGAGTTAATTGAAGATCTAAAAAAAACTCATGGTAAAGATTTATTATTCCATCAATCAGGTGGATGTTGTGATGGAAGTGCGCCAATGTGTTATCCTGCTAATGAATATATAGTTGGTGATAAAGATGTTCTTATTGGAGAAATAGGTGGTATCCCTTTTTATATTAGCAAAACTCAACATGAAGCTTGGAAAAATACAGATTTAATAATTGATTGTATTAAAGGTATGGGTGGAATGTTTTCTTTAGATAATGGAACTGGTAGAAGGTTTCTAACAAGATCTGAAATCTGTGTGCCAGAAAATTCAACAATAAATTAATTAAGTTTTCCTAAGTAATTTACCATTACAACACCAACAATAATTAAAATAATTCCAATAGTTCCATAAATGTTAGGAATTTGATTATATTTAAGCATTGCAAATAAAACGACACCCGTAACTGTTAATCCGCTATAAGTGGAGTAGGCAAATCCAACCGGCAGTGCTGACATTGCTTTTGAAATAGAAAACATTGTAATGCACATAAATAAAATACATAAAATTGATGGTGTTAATTTAGTAAAACCATCAGATATTTTTGCAAAGCTATTTGAAGCTATGCCAAATGAAATTCCAAGTGCTAGAAATAAATATCCAAATAATGGTTTCATTTAATTATTTCCTAAAAGATTAACCATTAAAACTCCAATAATAATAAACACTAATCCAATTATTGAATATAAATTTGGCATTTGATCAAATCTAAATATTCCAACAACTACAGTTGCAATAATGGTTAAACCTGCAAATGATGCATATGTTATTCCCATTGGGATATTTTTCATCACCATTGAGAGTGCATACATACATGCAACAATTGTAATGCCAGTAATTATACTTGGGAAAAGAAGGGTAAACCCTTCAGCACTTTTTGCAAAACTATTTGAAGTTACTCCAAGCACAACTGCTAGGATGAGGAAAGCATATGAAGAAGCGAGACTCATTTAATAATCTTAAATGAAATCTCGCTAAATATATATAATTATTTAGGCATCTTGGTTGCACCCGTTTCAAGAGAAATAATTTTTCCATCTTGATATTTAAATACGGCCATTACTGCTTCAGTATTTCCATCATTAAACGATACAAATGCATGCTCAACACCAATTTCATCATTTTCAAAAATCACTCTTATTTTATCTCTTTTGATATCACCACTCATTGCCCATTTGATTACATCTGCTTTGCCCAAAACATTACCTGATGCATGCATAGTAAACTTATAATCATCATGTAAAATCTCATTCATGGCCGCTTCATCTTTTGCTTCCATAGCAGCATTATATTTTGCCAATATTGACATAATTTATCCTTCTTTAACTTTAGTTAAATCATAAATTGTGTAACTACCTAGCACTTCATCCATAACTGGTTTTGATACTTCAGTACCTTCAATAAACTTATGTAAGGCAGCTTCATCAGTACAAAATATTTTAAACATTACTGCACTTTTATCAGGGGTTACTGATGCAACAGTTTTTTCTACAACTGCAACTTTTGCTCTTTCGGCTAATCCTTCTGGAGATTGCATAAATCCCATAAATTTTTCAAATTTACCTTCTCCTTCTTTAAACTTAGCCACTACTAACATTTCTTTTTCCATTGTTTTCTCCTTTAGTTTTTTATTAATATAAAGTTTGCACTACTTTATTTACTCTTTCTTTGCCATCAGGGATCAATCCTTCTAAAAAGGTATGACACTTATCTGTTTTTACTTTGTCATATTTTGAGCCATAATACTTATCAACTGCTTTATTAACTCCTTCATCCCAATTTGTTTCGGGAACTCCAGATTCTAAAGCAAAGGATTTTAAAACTTTTACTGAAGCCATAGATTTTTCTTTCATACTGTATTCAAAAGTTTCTCCAGATGGTAAAAAGTAATTAGCCATGTAGATCCCACTACAATCCCAAGCTTTAGTTTTATTAGCATCACTCATCTCTGCGTAAGCAGGGAATGAAAAAAAAATACTTATAATTACAAATATTATCTTATTCATTATTATTTTCTTTTTTTAGCTAGCGTTATAATCCATTACATCATCTGTACACTCAGTAAACTGATGAGGCTCAAAAAAATCGTTCATAGATTCTAATTGTTTATTAATTGCATCTGGATCAGTTCCTTTCCACCAACAAAACATAGTCAAAGTTTCACCTGGTGTATTCCAAGTCATTTGACACTTAGCAGTTTCACCTGTCATTGATTTTACAATATCTTCCATTTTCATTGATGCTACAACTTCACCCATTTTAGCTTTCGCTTCTTTAGATTTAAAAGTGTGCGTTACCATGTAGTTTTTCATTTTTTCTCCTTTTTATTTATTAATTATTAGGTTCATTCACTAAAGATGACTCTGATTTCGTCTTCAATAGTTCCTTCAACAGAAACTTTCTTTAATTGTTTTTGAAGATTTTGATATTTTTTATCAGCTGACATTTTTGCATCTTGTTCAAAATTACTATCTTCAAACATTGTTCCAATTAAAGTTTCTCGAATTGTTCTTGGATCACCACCAATTTGAAAAGAAAAATAGATTTGGTGTTTTGGATAATATTTTTTTCTAACTTTTGCTAAACCTTGGCAAATCTCCATTGCTTTACCTAGACCATCATCCTTAACTCTCATTGTTCTTGTATAAATCGCTTGCATCGTTTCTCCTTGTTTAGAATTATTATAATTAAATGTTACAGATTCTCATTATGTCTAATAAGAGTTAAATTGTCCTAACAGTAATGTTCATAATGCATAACCCTTTTATTTATTGATTATTAATCTCAACTTCTAAGAGGGTGAGACCAAATTGCACAAAACTTTTTTATTTAAAATGTTAAGATTTTTCATGATCGAAAAATTTAACGGAATTTTTTACTTAGTCGTTTTCTTAATCCACTTTATTGGTTTTGGTGTGTATTCATATCAAATGATAATTGGAAACCAAAAGTTTAGAGCAAAATTTGAAATTGACGAGACTGCAGCAACTATCATGAGAATGACTGGAGCTATTTTTCTTGGATCATTTTTAATGGCTCTTTACATTATGTTTGTAAGACCTAATGGTGTTGAAGGAACATGGGCATTCTTTAATCTAATTTTTGTTCAAAATATTTGCGTTTTACTTGTGAATACTTATTCACTTAAGGTTGATAAAACAGGTATTAAGAACGATTCTAATGAAGCCATCATTGCACCATTAGTTTTCACAATTTTAAGTGCAGTTCTTATATTTGGATTGTCTGATAAGATTTATATTTAAAGCCAATTAGGGAAGGGCAAACCTTTTTCTTCAAGGAATTTTTTATTAAACATTTTTGTTGAATACTTGTCGCTTCTATCACAAAGAATGGTGACAATAGTTTTTCCAGGTCCTAATTCTTTACCTAATCTTATTGCTCCTGCTATATTAATTCCACAACTAGTACCAAGACTTAAACCCTCATTTTGAATTAAATCATAGAGAATAGGTAATGCTTCATGATCATCTATTGAATAAGCATCATCTATTTTAGCATTTTCAAAGTTTTTTGTTACTCTACTTGATCCAATTCCTTCAGTAATTGACCCACCTTCAGATTTTAATTCTCCATTCTTTATATAATTATAAAGAGCAGATCCTTTAGGGTCTGACAAAAATATTTTGATATCTTTATTCTTTTCTTTAAGAGCATTACTTACACCTGAAATTGTTCCACCTGTTCCAGATGAACATACAAAACCATCAACTTTACCATCTGTTTGCTTCCAAATTTCTTGTCCAGTTCCTTCATAATGACCTTTTGCATTAGCAGTGTTATCAAATTGATTAGCCCAGATAACTCCATTATTATTTGATGGTCTAAGCTCATCAGCAAGTCTTGCTGCAATTTTTACAAAGTTGTTGTCATCTTTGTAAGGTTTTGGTGCAACCAATCTTAGTTCTGCGCCTAAATTTTTAAGTAGATCTTTTTTTTCTTGAGTTTGATTATCATTCATTACAATAATTGTTTTGTATCCTAAAGAATTTCCTAAGAGCCCTAATCCAATTCCAGTATTCCCAGCTGTACCTTCAACAACCGTTCCACCTTTTGAAATTAATTTTTTTTCTTGAGCATCTTTAATTAGTGCTAACGCTGCTCTGTCTTTAACTGATCCACCTGGATTTAAAAATTCAGCCTTACCATAAATATTACATCCTGTAATTTCTGATGCAGCTCTTAGTTTTATTAAAGGGGTGTTACCAATCCCTGAAATAAAATCATTTTGAATATTGCTCATTAATCTGTTTTTGTATCACTATCTGGAGTAATACCATAAGGTTTGAATTCACTATCAGCGATACCGACATTTTTTGCAGGTATACCAACCATTACAGCTTTTTCTGGAACATCTTTTGTAATTACTGCATTAGCTCCAATCTTTGCACATCTTCCAACTCTAACAGGACCTAGAACTTGCGCACCTGAACCAATTACGACTTCATCTTCAATTGTTGGATGTCTCTTTATATTACGTTGATCATTTGAATTAATACTTGGAGCAATACCACCTAATGTTGCCATATGGTAGATGGTGACGTTATCTCCAATTTCAGAAGTTTCTCCAATTACAACTCCCATACCATGATCAATAAATAAATTTTTTCCAATTTTAGCCTTTGGATGGATTTCAATACCAGTTAAGAATCTTGAAAATTGTGAAATAATTCTAGCAATTAAATCAAATTTAGCAGTGCTAAAAAAATTAGCAATTCTGTGAAAAAAAACTGCTTTAACTCCCGGATAAGTTAATATTAAACTTAACTTAGATTTTGCAGCAGGGTCTCTGTCTATTATAGATTGTAAAAATTTTTCCATTTTATCTTTTTGCTAGATTGACTTAAAAGCGATCTTTATATAGTCATTATATCTAGTAATTAAAGAGGAGAATTATGTACAGAAATACCAACTGTTTTCACCTAGCAATACCTTGTGGTGATTTAGAAGTTGCAAAAAAATTTTACAACGAAGCTTTAGGCTGCAGATTAGATAATTCAGCACAAGAATGGGCTGATGTTGATTTTTGGGGAAATGAATTAACTCTTCACGCAAGTGCTCATAAATTAGAAAACGAAAGACATGATGTTGATATGGGAAATGTTTCTGTTCCGCACTTTGGTGTTCATTTATCAAGAAAAGATTTTGATGCTCTTAAGCAAAGATTAAAAGATAATGGTACTAAATATTATGATGAACCTTATTTAAGATTTAAAGGAACTAAGTACGAGCAGGAAACTTTTTTTGTAAAAGATCCAAACGAAAACATTTTAGAAATTAAAACTCTTACAAGTAATTCTGAATAACTATTAAATGACAAAAAAAGTAGCTGCATACAGTGAAATTTTATATCATTTAATAAATTTTCGAACAGACCAATTCCAACAATTAAAAAAGATGTTAGGAATTGATTACGATTCTTTCATGATACTTTCTGTTATGGGGGCCCATTATTTAAAACATAGTGATAAGTTAGGATCAGATTGGGAAGCTGTATGGGAAAATTTAAGAACATCAAAAATAGAGGAGTTTTATATAGCACGTAAGTTAACAATTTATGCTGTAGCAAATATTTTAAATTTACCAAAAGAAACTGTTAGAAGAAAAATAGAAATTTTAAAAAAAAAAAAATTAATAAGTCATTCAACTAAAATGGGTCTTTTACCAACAAACAAAACCGAAGAAAAAATGAAACCTTTTGCTGAAATTGAATTAAAAACTCTTTCAAAATTTCTAAAAAATCTAAAAAAAAATAACACTTTAGAAAAAGTTTTAAATTTCTAATATTTGTAATACCTTTAAAACCTATTTTGGGTCTATAAAACCTAAATTGGGTTTTTTTTTATTATCAATTTTTTTTTATTTTTATAATAATCTGTTTAATGAAATTTATAAAAATATTTTTAACATCACTCTGTTTAATAATCACAACTGTAGCTAATGCAGATGTAGCCTCTCAAGCTTTAAATAAA
>Ga0257121_1003423_pt1 | contig 10370 bp, 10 predicted proteins | sample SI106_100metaG_FD_190180 | JGI IMG/M metagenome (GOLD analysis project Ga0257121, IMG submission 190180) | Marine microbial communities from Saanich Inlet, British Columbia, Canada - SI106_100 | ecosystem: Environmental > Aquatic > Marine > Inlet | place: Canada: British Columbia | collected... | reverse complement strand
TTTTTCAATAGTTATAAAATCAAAACTATAATAGTTAAGGATAGAAAGGCAAGCCATAAATAAGATATAGGCTTCTAAAGCTCTGTATGTTGAGTAAAAAAAATTTTCTGACCATAATCCAGAAAACATCCCAATAATGTATATTAAAATAAAATAATTAATTGATTGGTTTTTTAAACCCATAAATAGCTTCTTGAACTTAGATAGAAATACTATTAAAACAGCAATGCTTCCAATTTGAATTAAATTATAGACGTCTAAAGATGTAAATGAGCTTGAGTCTCTCATTCTAATTAAAATTGTAATTCTTAACAAAAATATAATTACCAAAAAAATCAGCACATTTGCTCTTGATTTAAATTTGTTTAAAATTTTATCCATCGAGAAGTGCATATTTAATTTTTGTAATCCAATTTTCAATTGAAATTTCTGAACTTTTCAATTTAGCATTATCACAGAATTTGTTTAGCATTTTTTCATTTATTAATAATTCCTCCATTTTTTTTAAGTTCAAAGAAGTCCTATCAATATTCAAAATTAAACCATTTTTATTTTCAGAAATATAACTAATTTCAGGTCCATGGTTCTTAGAAATCATTGTAACGTAAGGCCTCCCATATGCAAATGCATGATTAATTGACAATCCCGAATCTCCTGGTAAAAAAACAAAACTACATTTTTTCATTATGGGTGAAATATAGGATTCTTCAATTAAAGCGCCATGCCATTTAATTTGTTTATTTTTAGAAGAAGCCGAAATTACAATATCAGCATCAGGCCCATCACCTATAATATCTAATATTAAATGTTCACTCTCAAAACGTTGCTGTAATAACTCAAAATATTTTATTGCTACATCTACCTTCTTAGAAGCTATAAGTCGACCTATAAAAACGATATGCTTGGGTTTGTTTTGAGGGTATGTGAAATTATAATTTTCACTGACCGTCAAAGTATCTATGGTGTTATTTGCCCAGTAAGCAATTTCAGGTTTTATTAACTTTTGGTTTATTGCCCAAATACAAGAAGCTTCCGAATAAAAAATAACACGATCTAATTGGCTATAAAAAAACTTAGTCAACCAGGTATCTATCCATGTTACCCTTCCATTTCCAGATTTTAAAAGCGGATGATTATATGAAATTAACTTAATCTGCTTTCCTTTAAGTCTAGCCCTAAATCTTAAAAAAAGCGCATATATAAAAATAAAGAAAATCTTCTTCTCTACTGTAATAAGCACCCAATCAAAATTAACAAATAGTGCTTTTAATGCATTTGCTACTTTTAAGGAAAAACCAAACTTCTTTTTAGATACCGGTATTTGCTGATAATCAAAACTCCAATCCTTCACTAATTCTTTATCTCCAAACCCTACTCTTCCGGTACCACTTAATATATAAAGGCTAATATCAGGATCTCTAGCAAGATGATTTAGAAACCTTGCCTTATAGTGATTAAAATTAGGTGCTAACCAAAGTATTTTTGTCATTAATTTAAGATTGATTTATATACATCAAAATACTCTCGCTCCATTCGCTGAATACTAAAATTATTCTTAGCATAATTTTTTCTTTCTTCCGCTTGATTAGAAATTAAGTTTCTATTTTGAAAATAAAAAAATAATCGCTTAGCAAGATGTTTTTCATCCTCTACAATGTTTTCAGGCTCCAAGGGCTCAACGATTTCCTTTAACCCTCCAGAATCACTAAAAGCGATTACAGGCTTTCCATTCATATATGCTTCAACACCGACTAAACCGAATGGCTCATTCTCAGATGGGAAAACACATATATCAAAGCTTCTATAGTATTCTGAAACCTCTGTTTTATATCCCGTAAGAAATACGTGCTTGTTTAATTTTTCATTCTCTATTAATGTTTCAATTTTGTTAAAAACTTCTCCATTTCCTACTAAAACGAGCTTTCCGACACCACCCATTTCAATAAAATATTTGAATGCTATTATTAATCTATCAATTCTCTTTCTATTTATAAATCTAGTAACAAGTCCTATTGTGAAATATTCATTATTCAATTTTGGAATTATCTTTTCGTTATTTTCAACATTTATTCCATTGAGTATAACATTGCATTTTACCTTTTGAAGTCCATAATGTTTTTTTGCTAACCTTAAAGTGTATTTAGAATTTGCAACAAAAAAACTAACCTTATTCAAGGAAAAGGACTTTACATATTCTCTTAAATAATATTTAATCTTGTTTTCTTTACGCACGTCCTTAGATAAACCATGAATAGTATAAACAGTATTTAATGACATTGCTGCCATCGATTTAATAAATGAAAAATGATGAAAATGAATAATGTCAAAATTTTTAAATTGTTTCTTTAAACTATGACATTTAAAAAGACTCATTTCAAATCCACTTTGTACTCCTGACATCATTACATCTATTTCATTTTCAATTATGATTTTATAATATGCACCATCTATATTATCTAACATAATTGTTACATCAATTCCTTTAGATTTTTGCTCGACAGCCAAATCAATTACTAATCTTTCTATGCCTCCAATTTTAGGAGAATTTAAACAATGTAATAATTTCATAAGTATGTATTAAAATATTGACAAGCTTGAATTTAATGGCATAAAATGCAAATACCTTTCATTATTAATTTCATATAATTTCCTGCCGAAAACAAATCTATTATCTATTTCAGATTCAACTAATGGTATTTCAAATGGAATGAAATACTTAACCGTATTAAACCTTCGCTGTAAATTAATATATTTCTTTCCTAAAACAGAAAACATTGAGGGCAAGATAAATCCTTCTCGAACATATTTAAATTTATCTGATTGATGAATGCTATATCCTTCTGGGAATGTTATGGGATCTATAGGTAAGTAAAAATAATTTTTATGGAATTCATTTTTTAAAAGAAATTCTAACTCATTTAAAAAAGAAATTATTAAATTTTCTAACATCTCAGGAGATGGTGTTTTAGTGAACCAAGTAGAGCGATAATTCAAAATTTTGTTTACCAAATCATATAGTTTACCGCTATTTATTTTTAATAATTCTAAATCAAATGCAATAGCCTTACCAAGTAATAAAAAAGATCTTAATTTCACAACACCATAATAAACCTGCTCAGACAAAGATAAGTACATTCTTAACATATACTCTAAAGCAATTTGTCTTTGTATTTTATCATTTGTTGGTGAAAAAGTTGAATCTGTCTGAATATTATCACCGTGTAACAAATTTAAATTTGAAATTAAATTATAGTTACGGGCTTGTTCGAAATAATTTTTTTCAACTCCAAATAATGAATGGGTCAATATTTTTTTTTCTTCTGCTGAAAGCTCATTTCTTATATTAATGTTACAATTAGAGTTTTCTTCAAAAACGCAAATAATATCTAAATCAGATATTCCAGGTTCTTTTACAGATCCCATTTGATAAATAGATTTCACTTGAGAAAAAGATTTAAGATTTGATACAATTTTTTGCTTTAAGTTATCGTAAGCTAATTTATCTATGTTTTCAGGATAATCTATAAATTTTAATTTACTCATTTTAAGTCTTGGTGGTTTTGTATTTTATTAATAAATAAACGTAGTTGTTTCATAAAAATATCATTAGTCACATAATCGAATTTCTTATCATCAATTCCTGGACTTAATATTTTTTTTGTAAGTTTTCTAAATATCCTTTCGGGTCTTACCATTAAGGTCTTTTGAATACAATTTAAATCATATTTCCAATTTAATCGTGCTTTTGACGCCAACTCAATTGGACTCCATTCTTCAGCTGAGAAAAAGGGTTTAACCGCTTCAAAGCTTTCTCTTTTAAATATCCCTTTATTATTCAGAGCAGAATAAAACAAACATGGTATTAACATTATTTGACTTAAAAAACTTTTTAATTGAAACATGTTTTTAGGCTTCCAATTAGCGGCTAATCTTTTTTCTAGTGAAGTTAAAACATTAAATAATGGCTCCTTATAGTCCACAAAATCTCTAAGCTGTATGCTTAAATTATTTTCTATTACTTCAGGGAAAATTAATTTAGAATTACGTAGGACTGATAATGGTAAATAATTATTTGGATAATTGTTTAAATCTGATTCTTTTATTTGAAACCAGCCATGATGTTGCAAAGGGTCATAATCCAATATAATACGGAAAGATTCTTTTTTAAAATTTGACAACTTTTTTGATTTTAACCAGTTATCTTTTACAATTAATAGTCCATCAAAATCACTAAAACTTATATCTTCATTGGTTCCTAGACTACCATGAATAATAACAGCTTTGAATAGAAAAATATATTTCTCTTGAATTAATAACTTAATTTTTTTTACACATATATTATCATAATTATATGTAGAAATTAATACTAATTCATTACTTAAGCTATAATTATTCATAACCTAGTTTTAACATTGTATCACCACAAATATCCATGAATATTGTTTTATATTCTTCTGACCAATTATCATATCTAGGTAATCTTTCTTCAACAAATTGTTTCCCTTTAACTTTAGCGTACAAATATCTGTAAATTTTAGACTTAGTTTTGTTTTTCTTCACGGCTATAATATTTTGCCATGAGAGCAAGTCCATATTTAAACCAATTTTATCTAGCAAATTACTTTTAAAATAATTATAATCTCCGGTGATTTTTTCAAAATGGAGTATGTCTAATTTTTTCTCTAATAGTAACTCTGTTTCAGTTTTCCAATTCCAGCATATTTGACTAAACTTATTAGCTGAAAGCCACCATTTAATATCGGTTTCATCAATTGGCAAAAAATGAACCTTCTTATCGTCTCTTCTTGTATATAATGATCTTACAACATCTCTAGGATCTCTTACTAAGTGAAAGATTTTAAGTGGCTTAAACACATCTTCTACTTCATTAATACAGTTACGATAAGCCCCATTAACATCAATAAATTGGTTTGTGATTTGGGGATCTTGTTCAATTCTATTTTTTTGATTTTCTAAATAAGGTTTTGAATATGATTTCCCTATGTACCAACTTAACAGTTCAAACTCTCTATTTCCCACATACTCATGAAAAGCCCTGGCATTACTACATTGAGATAGAAGGTGAGATAAAAAGGTTGTACCAGATCTTCCAAAACCGGTAATAAAAATATAGTTTATTTTGCTCATTTCTTTATTTTAGATACAGCAGGTATGCCCACAATCGTGCAATTACCTTCTTCAAAATTTTTATTTACCACTGCATTTGCACCAATAAAAACATTATGTCCAATTATTATATCTCCATATATTTTTGCTCCTGGCCCTATATAAAGATTATCGCCAAAAATTGGGGATTTAAGCATATTTGGTTTACTACCAATATTAACACCTATATGTATTGTGCAATTTTCACCAATTTTGGTGTTTCCATTTATTACGATTGTACCTCTATGAACAATTCGCAATCCTGCTCCAAAACAATTTAAAGGAATAGAAAAACCCAATTGAATTTCTTTTCTATGAAAATTAAATCTATAATATCTGTAAATTAGTTTTTCTAAAATGTTCTTTTTTATGTTAAAATAGTATTCGCACTTTCTTAATAAAATTTGATATCTCCATATCTCATCCGAAAAAAACTTAGGCTTATTTCGGTTTACTTTTAGAGCTATTCTATCTTTGTCTAAATAGTATTTTAATTCTTTATATGATCTAATCATATTTTATAATTATTTCCAGTCATAATTTGTTTTTAACAGGTCATATAATTTCTGATTACTGTCTTCAAAAAAGTTGCCTAATTCCATTCTAAATTCAGCATCTATATTATCATAAGTTCCTTTATTAAAGTGCTTAAAATCAATGTTTTGCTTATCAATATTTAAAAATTCTATTACTTTGTTATAATTAACCTCTATGTTACTAAACAGTTCTTCAAATTCAAAAATTAACATTTGGTCTTCATCAAACAAAGATTGCCATCTTTCTAGATTTTCATAATATAAACCTCTATTGGCATATGCATAATTTTTATGATTAAAATCATAATCAATATTATTAGACATGTTAGCCATAGAATCCTTCAACCTTTCTTCTTCTAGATTAATAGCATCTTCAATAGAATCAACAGTCTCTAATTTCAAATCTCTTTGTTTATAAAAGCTTGAAATTGCTCTGTCTATAGGATTTCTTAAAACTAAAATTATTTTTATATCAGGATATGTTTCTTTTATTCGTTTTGCGGCTTTTGGATGCGAAAAATAATATGGTGTTGCTTCGCCTGTAATTTTACCTTCCTTAACAAAAGGAAAAAAAGATTTATACCAACCTTTCTTTTTAAGAAATTTGTAATCAAAAAAATGAATTTCTTTTTTTAAAGGAGGTAATACTTTATCATTTTGGGAGATATAATTGAATAATGATGTAGTGCCACACCTTGCTTCACCTATAATAATAAACGATGGTTCCATTCTATTAAAAGCAAAGGCTTTTCTAAAGAACAGATTTAGTTTATTTTTTATTTTACTTAGCATATTAATTAAGCTCTAAATTTTAAAAGATTTATAATTTTGACCCATGGAAAAATATGAATCCCAATATATTTATATACAAAAAATACTCGTGTAACATTCATACCGATAATTGAAATTGTATATGCACAGGCAGCACCTTTTATACCCCATATAGTAATGAATATAAAGTTAAGGATTATGTTTAGCACCATAAATGAAGTATTAACGGATAAGAGTTTTTTCTCAAAACCAGTCATTGTCAATAGGGTACCAACCGTACCAGTTGAAACATTAAAAAATTGTCCTACAGCTAGTATTACTAATGTTAAATAAGCACCTATAAACTCAGGCCCCCAAATAGAGAGAATAACATCCCCAAACCCAATTGAAATAACTAAAACGGCTAATGAAATTAAAAACAATGAGATCGTCACATACTGTACTAACTTCTGTAATTCCATCTTTTTATCTTCATCGTAAAGTGTTGCAAATTTTGGGGCTACTGTTGAATTAGCTACATTAAGCAAAAATCCAGATAAGATAGCAATTCTAGATGCTACGGTATAGATACCGACTTCTTTTGCTGAACACAACCAACCAATCATAATAATATCAATATTTTTATACAGTGTTGCAGTTAATGACACTAAAAATATAGGAAATGCTGTCTTAATAAGTTCTTTCGTTTTCTTCTCTTTTTTTAAAGTAGAAGAAAATATAGTATGCCAATAAATACCTAGAGATATAGTAGTTGTTAAACGGCCTGTAACATAAGCTAAAACAACGTTAAATATAGTTATTTCTATATTAAGTATATAGTAGATCAGTAATACAAGAAAGGCTACAAAAATACTTAATGTTTGGTCAACCAAACTCGCTTGCCATATTTTCTTATACCCAGATAGTCCAGAGGAAAATATTCGAGTTAGTACCTGAAAAGGAAACACGATAAAACTCAACACCAATACCCATTCTAATTCTGGAACTTTAAAAAAATTATTTGCTAACCATGGACTTAATACTATGAGTAAAACAGAAACTATTACAGAAATCCCAACATTAATGAAATAAGCAGTCCTTAGAGAGTCGCCAACTCTTTTTAAATCATTTCTATTAAGTCCAATAGCAATTTCTTTAATTAAAACCTGTCGCATGCCAAACATACATACCACCAATAATATTGCTACTATTCTATTTGAAAGATTTATAACACCCAAACCTTCGGCACCAAGAGTTCTACCTATAAAAATACTTACAAGAATTGATAAAACTATACCAGCTAGTTTAACAAATGTTGTTGGCACAGCTTTTCTGAATACTTCAGAAGTATGATTATCTAGTTTAAGACGTTTTTTAATTTTAATTAAAATTGAGTTCATTGACTATTTATTCCGATAGCTTATAGCCTGCTATCTACACCTTCAATTAACACGCCTTTAACATCATAGAGAACGGATACCTCTTTTCTTAAAGAATTTAAATCTAACTTCTTAAATTCATCATGCGCTACTGCTAAAACGATCGTGTCAAACTTATCTTTTGGCAATTCTTTTAAAGAAACTAGATCATACTCTTGTAAAACGCTCTCTTTATTCGCCCAAGGATCATGTATTATTACATTAACACCGTATTCTTTTAATGCCGCAATTACATCAACTACTTTTGTATTACGAACATCTGGACAATTTTCTTTAAAAGTAATACCTAAAATTAGAATTTCAGCACCTTTAATTTTGATATCTTTTTTTATCATGCTTTTAATCACTTCAGAAGCAACATAGCCTCCCATACTGTCATTCACTCTTCTTCCTGCCAGAATAATTTCTGGGTTGTAGCCATATTCTTGCGCTTTCTGAGCCAAATAGTATGGGTCTACACCAATACAGTGACCACCAACCAGGCCTGGCTTAAAAGGTAAAAAATTCCATTTTGTTCCTGCTGCTTCTAAAACATCATTGGTATTAATGTCCATCAAGTTAAAAATCTTAGCTAGTTCATTTACAAAAGCAATATTAATATCTCTTTGAGAGTTTTCTATCACTTTTGCTGCCTCTGCAACTTTAATGGTAGGCGCCAAGTGAGTACCTGCAGTTATCACTGATTTGTATAAATTATCGACTTTCACACCTATTATTGGTGTTGAACCGGAAGTTACTTTTAAAATTTTCTCAACGGTATGCTTCTTATCTCCTGGGTTTATTCTTTCTGGTGAATAACCTGCATAAAAATCTTTATTAAATATCAACCCTGAAACGTTCTCTAGAACAGGAATACATTCTTCTTCTGTAGCTCCTGGATATACCGTTGATTCATACACAACAATATCGTCTTTCTTTAAAACAGCACCTACTGTCTCACTTGCTTTTATTAAAGGAGTTAATACAGGTCTATTGTTCTTATCTACCGGAGTTGGAACCGTTATAATATAATAGTTACAATCTTTTATATCGTCTATAGAAGTAGAGCAAAATAATCCGTTTTTATTAGAAGGTTGTTTGACCAATACAGATTGTAGAACGGTATCTGAAATCTCTAGTGTAGCATCTGTACCCATCATCAATTCTGATACTCTTTCAGTATTTATATCAAAACCAACTACTGCATACTTTGTAGCAAATAATCTTGCTAAAGGTAAGCCAACATAACCAAGTCCAATAACTGCTATTTTATTTTTTTTCATTTTATAAATTTTTCCAATACCAATCAACAGCCTCTTTTAGTCCTTTATTGATTGTATGACTTGGTTGATATGATAGTAAACTTTTGGCTTTTTCTATTGATGCCAAAGAATGTGGAATATCTCCTATGCGTTTAGGTCCGTGTATAATTTGAACTGTTTTAATTTTTGGATCGTATTTAGTTAGATATTCTTTTAAATAATTAACCAACTCAATTAAAGTGGTTCTGTCACCTACAGCAGTATTATACACTTGATTTAATGCCTCTTTATTTTGTGTAGTAAGAGCTAGAATATTCATTTGGATAACATTATCTATATAAGTGAAATCACGTGAAAAGGTTCCATCACCATTAATAACTGGTGATTTATACTTCATCAATTGTTTAACAAACAAAGGAATTACTGCTGCATATGCTCCATTTGGATCTTGTTTCTTTCCGTAAACATTAAAATAGCGTAATCCAATAGTGTCCAAATTATATGCTTTTGAAAAAATATCAGCATACAATTCATTTACATACTTTGTGATCGCATATGGAGACAATGGTTTCCCAATAATATTTTCAACCTTAGGTAATCCTTCAGAATCCCCATATGTTGATGAGCTTGCTGCATAAATAAAGCGATTAACGTTATTATCTCTAGCTGCAACCAACATGTTTAGGAAACCTGAAACATTAACCTCATTTGAGGCGATAGGATACTCTAAAGAACGCGGTACAGATCCTAATGCAGCTTGGTGAAGCACAAAATCTACATCTTTACACGCATTTTGACAAGCTTCTAAGTCTCTAATATCTCCTTCTAATAAAGTAAAGTTATCTTTTTCTAATAATATTTTAATATTATGCAAATGTCCAGTTGAAAAATTATCCAAGCATTTAACATTAGAACCGCAGTCAACTAAATATTCACAAAGGTTAGAGCCTATAAAACCAGCACCTCCAGTTATTAATATGTTTTTATTTCTTAACTCAGATTTGAATCTCATTTTTATTTAAATTGTTGATGGAACAAAAATACAGTTATTTAATTTAATTGTTTATATCTCTTTGTACACTTTCAATAGCTTTAAGGGACAAAATTTTGATTTATAAACGTTCTCAAAATATTTTAAGTAAGTTTTTAAATTTACTGTTCGACTCAAGTATTTACCTGGAAATTACTAAAATGACCGACTGTTGATTTAGAAGTATTATCGACAAAGAATCCCTGTA
>Ga0257121_1003404_pt1 | contig 10402 bp, 5 predicted proteins | sample SI106_100metaG_FD_190180 | JGI IMG/M metagenome (GOLD analysis project Ga0257121, IMG submission 190180) | Marine microbial communities from Saanich Inlet, British Columbia, Canada - SI106_100 | ecosystem: Environmental > Aquatic > Marine > Inlet | place: Canada: British Columbia | collected... | reverse complement strand
AACATCAAGATAAAAAAGAAGAAAAAAAACAAGAAGAGCAACAAAAAGATCAGCAAGAAAATAAAGATCAAGATAAAAAAGAAGAAAAAAAACAAGAAGAGCAACAGAAAGAGGATATGAGTAAAGAAGATGCTGAAAAAATGCTCGAAGCTCTTCAACAAAGAGAAAAAAAATTGCAAGAAAAATTACAAAAAAGAAAAGGAAAAGGACAAAAGATAAAAATATTAAAAGACTGGTAAATTGAAAAAAATTCTATTCATATTATTCTTGGGATGTTGCTTTCTTGCAAATGCACAAATTAATTTCAGTTCAACAAAGCAAAATAGTTTTCAATTGAGAACAAATAAATTAGGAGCTTTTTATATTACTAAAATTGAGAGAACTAGTAATGGTAAAAAATCAGAACAATGTATAATTAATGGAACTGAGATTAATTGTGAATTAATATCAAGATGCCAAAATGGAAACTGTAATGAATTAGAAAATTATTTAATAAACAATAAAATTTTACAAATTTCTAAACCTATTAACAATCAAAAAACTAAAAACACAAATAACAACAATAAAAAAGTAGTAAGCGGAAATCAGTTATTTATTAATGCAACTACAAACAAAAGAGAGATATATGTTGGAGAACAAATTATTGTTACCTACAAATTACACACAAGATTAAATAATTTAGAAAATTATGAAATACCCTCAGAACCAAACTTAAATGGTTTTTGGAAAAAAGATCTACCAATATCAAGTAGATTCAAACAGGAAAATATAAATGGCGTCACTTATCTTACAGCAGTTATTAAAAAAACTGTTTTAACTGCTCAAAAATCAGGAAAACTTACTATTGATCCTATGGAAGTTACTTGCAATACCAGAGTACTAAATCAACAAAACAGAAGCCGTTCTTGGCCTAACTTTGGTAATATTTATAGTCTCAAAAAGGAGTTTATCTCTTCACGTCCAATAGTAATAAATGTTTCAGAACTCCCTAATCCAAAGCCTAAAGGTTTCAAAGGAGCAGTTGGAGAATTCAATATTTCATCAAATATTGACAAGATAGAATTAAAAGCAAATGATGCGATCACATATTCTATTAAGATCACAGGAACGGGAAACATTGAATTAATAGACGCAATGAAAATAAATTTTCCTGAAGATTTTGAGGTTTATGATCCAAAAATTAATGATAACATAATTGAAGGTGGAAATAAAAGAAGCACTAAAAATTATGAATTTCTCTTAATCCCAAGATATGAAGGGAGCTATGAAATTCCATCTTATACCTTTATTTTTTTTAATCCAAAAACAAAAAAATATATTACCAAGAAAACATCCAAATACAATATTTCAGTACTTAAATCAGATAACAACGAAAAAGGTTACGTCCCAATTACTCAACAAGAAATAATAGAATCAAACAAGGATATAAATTATATTAAGATAGATACAGTTTTAGTTAAAAAATCTGATAAAAACCAAAATTTAAAATTATTCTATCTCTTATTCTTCCTGCCAATATTAGTAATCATAATACTTCGAATAATTCTATTCTTTAAAAAAGATATTATCACAAATATATTGGATAGAAAACATAAAATTGCAAATAAAATTGCAAATAAGAAATTAAGAAAAGCGAGTGAATGTATAAAAAATAAGAATTTTGAAGGTTTTTTTGAAGAAACTGAAAAATCTCTATGGGGTTACTTTGCAGATAAATTTAAGGTTCAAATTGCTGATCTTTCAAAAGAAAGTGTAGAATCTTATTTTAATGATAATAATATAAAAAAAGATGTAGAAATTCGGTTTATTGAACTTATTAATCACTGTGAATTTGCTAGATATTCCCCTTCAAATAATAAAGATAAACAAATGTCAGGTATATTATCCTCAGCAAAAAAAATAATTATTGATGTAGAATCAGAGTTAAAATGAAAAAACTAATATTTATAACATATATTATTTCTAGCTTTAGTACTCTAGCAAATGACACATTATTTTTAAGTGCAAATAACGACTATTCTAACGAACAGTATTCAACTGCAATAGTAAAATACGAAAGCATTATTAATGATAATTTAGAGAGTCCAGAACTATACTACAATTTGGGTAATTGTTATTTTAGAACTAATGAAATACATAAAGCAATATATTATTATGAAAAAACTTTAAAGCATAATCCAAATTTTAATGGTGCTAAAGAAAACATAAACTTATGTAAAGAAAAACTAATAGATAAAATAGATGTTATGCCTGAGTTGTTTTACAAAAAACTATTTGGTAAAATTAAGAATTCTATTTCTTTTAATACTTGGATTATTTTAACACTTATATCAATCTGGATGATGCTTTTTATTTCAATATATAGTCTTTTAAGAAGAAGAAGAAACTATATCGCTAGATTTAGTTTACTATCATTAGCATTAATATTATTTTGCATTACAATTAATATAAATAATGACTATTTAAATAATAGATCTGCAATAATTTATACATTATCAACTGATATTATGAGTGCGCCATCAGCAAAATCAACTAAAAAATTTACTCTGCATATTGGAACTAAACTGAAAATTAATGACCAGATAGGAGATTGGGTTAATATTAATATTGCAAATGGAAAAAAAGGTTGGGTCTTTTTAGAAGATATTAAAGAAATATAAACAGAGAATTTCTTAAAACATGAATTTTCTTAAATTATAAATAATAATTTAACTTCAAAGATGTACTCTTTTCTGATACTATGCTTTGCATAATATCTAAATTATAATTAGTTATTGGATTTGAAAACCCAGCTATATTCTTTATATTTGTGACAAACATTAATCATATTAATAAATTATGAACTTTAAAACCGTAATTCTATATCTAGTATTAGCGCTATTTTTAAATACTAGTTTAAAAGCAGTACCAACTGATGATTGGACAAATTATTATTCAGATAATGAGATAAAAATAGAATATCAGTATTTAAACTGTGAATATTTAGAGAGCTACAACCAAGAATTTGTTATTTTAAAAATTATAAATTTAACTAATAAGCAGGTAAGTGTTAGTTGGAATCATGAGTCGTGGTATGATAAAAAATGTATAAACTGTTCAGAAGATAATGCTAATGAATCATTTAGTGAAGTATTAATAAATGCGAATCAGTTTGTAACTGGTAATTGCAGTACACAAAACAATCTTAGAATTTTCTCCAAATTTAGTGACAGTTTATCTAATATGCCTGGAGTTAAAAAGATTGTTAAACTCACAAAATTTAAGTTGAAAAATATAAATATAAGATATGAATAAGAATTATACTTTTTTAAATAATCTAAAAATAGTTTTTACATTATTTATCAGTCTTCTAACCATCGAATCTTACAGTCAATGTCAAGTAACATTAGTATCTGTAAGAGATAGTATTGCATGTGGAGAAAGTCTTGATATTGAAACAGTTGGGTTAGGTGGATTACAAACTGATGACTTCTCAGGTAATACTCTAAGTGGTTTATGGCAAAGCGTTTCATCAGGATATACTATTGGTGGTCCTTGTGGTACAAATCCAAATGGTGGTGTCCATTTATGGTTTGGTACTGGTGCTGCCATTCCTAGAGAAGCAGTTACAAATCCTGTTGATGCATCATGCGGTGGAACAGTTAGTTTTGATTTTAGACAAGAAACACAATCAGGTAACTGTGATGGTCCTGACCTTCAAAACGAAGGAGTATACCTTGATTATAAATACCCTGGTGGATTATGGACAAACATAACATATTTTAGTCCAATTGGATTTCCATATACTGGATGGCAAAATCATTCATTTCCTATACCTGCACCTGCTCAAGTTAATGGAGTTCAATTTAGATGGATTCAAACTAATGCTTCTGGAACAACATGGGATTTTTGGGGAATAGACAATGTAGCTATCTCAAGCTGTACTAACTTTTATTATGATTGGACTGGACCTGGAGTAACTGGTTTTGCAGGAGATTCAGTACAAATATCTCCTACTGCAGATTCTACAATTTATTCAGTTATGTATACAAATGGAGTTAATGATACTTGCTATGATTCCTTAACAGTATATGTTGAACAAGCATCAATAGTTGCATCGGTTTTCCCTTCTGCGTGTACGGGTTCTGATACATTATTTGCTCAAGCAACAATTCCTTCAAATTGTTATTATAGATTAGAATGCTGGAATTATTTACCTCCTCCAGGCGCAAATTATGCAGGATGGCAGGTTCCTAATACTACCCCTCAGGCATATCACAATCTTGATTTAATGGTTAATGGAAGCTTACAAAGTAATTACACAATGATTGGTGGACTTAATTTTACATCTGAAGATTACTTAATTCCCTTAACTGACGGAGAGTTAATCGATCTTATGTTTACATCATTAGGAACAGGAGCTAATGAGGCGATGTACAGATTATATGATAGTCAAAATAATCTAATCATAACACAAGGATTTCCAGGATCAGTTCCTGGTAATTTAATTGCTCATAGCGTATCATGTCCCGCGACTGCAACTTATAATTATTCTTGGATAAATCTTACAAGTGGTGGAGTTGCTGGTTTAAATGACCCAAATGTTCAAAATCCTCTTGCTACTGTTGCTCAGGTTACAAATTTTCAAGTTACTGCATATGATTCCCTAAATACAGCTTGTGAAGCAATAGATACTGTAACAGTCTTACCAAATTTAAATAATATTACTGGTAATATGAGTGGACCTACCAATTTATGTCTTGGCGATACCGTAGAGCTAAACTTTACCCTTGTTGGTCTACCTCCATTTGACTTAATATTAGATGTTAGTGATATAAATGGATCAACAATTCAAACATATCAACTTGATGCTAATGGATTAATTTCAAGTACTGGTCAACCTGTCATATTTACTCCAGCTATAAGTACAACATATTCAATACTTAGTCTCTCTGATATTACTGGTTGCCCTGGCTCTATAACAAACCCAGCTCTTGTTGTTACTGTTAATGAATATCCAACTCTTTCAGTAAGTTCAGTGAACACTACAATTTGTCAGGGTCAAAGTACTGTTTTAGATTTTAATTTGACTGGTACTCCAAACTTTACTGTTACAAGTAATTTTGGTTCATTATCTACAAACCTTACATTAGATGGAAATGGAAATGATGCTTTTGGAAATCCTATTAGTGTAAATCCAAATACAACAACAACATTTGATTTTCTTTCAGTTACTGGAAATAATGGATGTGCAACAACTCTTATTAATACTAGTATTACAATAACTGTAAACCCAGCAATAAATGCTGGTAATAATGCATTTCTGTCATTATGCTCTGATGATGTAAATATTTATGCATTACAAAATCTAATTGGTCCTGGACAAGATACAACAGGATATTGGACAACTCCAAGTAATCAACTTCCAGTTAATCCTAATTTTTCTTTTAACCCGCAAACAATGGCTGCAGGAAATTATACATATACTGTAGAAGGACCTCCATGTCCTGATGATTTAGCTACAGTAAATATAAGTTTTGTAGCTCCACCTTTTTCTGGTTTTGCTACTAATCAAGAAATCTGTATTAACAATTATAATGCAGGCAATCCTTATGATTTAAACGCACTACTAACTAATGCAGACCCATCAGGTGTATGGACTTCAGCAGGAACAGTAATATCACCTCAAATAGATCCAAATACATATGGAGCAGGAGTACATCAATTTAATTATGAAGTCTTTGGAACAGCTCCATGTAATAATATGACAACAACGACTACACTTTCAATTAATCCCACTCCTATTGTTAATAGCTTTACATCTAATATTCCTGTTGTAGCTCAAGGATATGATGTTGATATGATTGTTGATATGTCTGTAGGATCTCCTCCATTTACAATTGGACTAATTGATGATGACACTCCGCAAAATTCTCATACTATTAATATTGTTTCTCCAAATATGATGGGATTAGTTAATGTAATTCCTGCTTTAATACCAACAACAACATATTCTATCACAAGTATTATAGATGGTAAAGGTTGTTCAGCAACTTCAGCACTAACAGTACCAGTAATAGTAGATCCTTATCCATTTATTGATCCATTTACAACTTCAACTGCTGTAATTTGTGAGGGAGATGCAGCTTCTATTTCAGTTGTACTAGTACTTGGGGAGGCTCCAATTGTTGTAGAATATTCATATAATGGAAATAACTATACTTATAATTTAGGAGGTATTGGACAGATTACACCAATTTCTGCTACTATTCCATTAGATATTACAGGTCTACAATTTGGAAGCAATCAAATTACAATTAACAGCCTTACAGATAATAGTGGAGTCTCGACACCTTCTAATCAATTACCTCCACCAGTAACAATAATTATGAATGCTAATCCTGATGTAATTTTCACTAGTTCAACACCTGAAATTTGCTATAATGATCCTGCAATACTAAATTTTGACTTTAGTGCAGGAAGTCCTCCTTTTACAATTGATTACTCAATAAATTCAACTAATCAAACTCCTATAAATATTAATGGTAGTGGTGGACAACAGTTTACTATAAATCCTAATCCTGGAGTTGGTCTTAATAGTTATGATATAATAAATATAACAGATGTTAATGGATGTATTAACACACCTAACCCTTCTAATACAACAATTTTAGTAAATCCTACACCTGATGTAAACATAACAGTAAGTGGTGCAAACCCAATATGTGAAGGACAAGATTCAGAACTATTCTTTCCAATTATTTCAGGTACTCCTCCATTTAACGTGAATTATATTGCTGGAGTATCAGCTTTATCAATTGATATTGATGGTAGTGGAAATCAATTGTCTACAGGAACTCCAATGATAATTTCTCCAAATATAACAACTACTTATACACTATCATCAGTTACAGATGCCAAGGGATGTACAAATAGTTTAAGTAATAGTGCTACATTAACTATTAATGAAATTCCTAATGTCATTGTAAGTGGAGATACTGAAATATGTGATCAAGATGATACTCCATTATTTTTCACATTCACATCTGGAACAGCACCTTGGACGGTTAGTTATAGTGTGGCAACTTCTCCGAGCTCAATAACTTTGTACAATACTAATGACTCAGTCATTGTGAATCCAAATATTACTACAACATATGTTTTTACAAATATTAGTGATAATAATTGTTCTTCTACTCTTAATGAAGATGTGACTATAACAGTCAATCCATTACCTCAATCAATTATTAGTGGTGGTGGTTCTGTTTGTGATGATGGAAGTACAATAGAGGTTAAAGTTGTAACAATTGGAGGAACACCAAATTACAATATCAATTATAATGCTGGCTTAAATAATCAATTTGTTGCTGATGTTGGAAGTCCATTTGTTATAAATGCTAGTGAATCAGGAATATATACATTAGCTGAAGTTACAGATAGTAAAGGATGTATTGCTCAAAGTATTAATGGTAGTGCAAATGTATATGTTAACGATTTTCCAGAAGTGGTTCTACAGGCATACCCTCAACCTACAACAATTACTAATCCAAAGATTAGTTTTATTGACGCCTCTTCTAATCACATAAGTGGATTCTGGGATTTTGGTGATGGTAATATTGAATTTACTAATTTTGACTTACTAACCCATACATACTTAGATACTGGATCATATGAAGTGATGCTACAAATTGAAAGTGATAGTGGTTGTATATCAATTGCTTACCAAACAATTATTATTGCTCCTGATTTCCTTGTCTATATTCCTGATGGGTTTACTCCAAATAATGATCTTAAAAATGATTTCTATCAACCAATTGTTAGTGGCGTAACTAGTTATGATTTTAAAATCTATAATAGATTTGGTCAGGTTATTTTCAAAACAAATGAATATACTGATGTTTATTGTTCAAGCGGATGTTCTGCCGCATGGGATGGTCTAATGAATAATGGAGACTATGCAATGGTTGGTAATTACACATATTCAATGGTTGTATTTGACCTAAATGGAAAAGAGAGAACATTTCAAGGTAATATCTCATTAATGAGGTAAGTTGGAAACATAAGATTTAATTAAATCTTATTCTAAGATTCCATATTATATCCTTAATATTGCCGTTTTAAATCAGGAAAAATATATTATGTACAGAGCATTATTAATTTTTATTGTATATTTCTATTCATCTAATATTATGGCTCAAGGGACTTGTTCAACTGCTCTTCCTTTTTGTACTGGTTCAAGCTATACTTTCCCTGCTTCTATAAATACTTCGCCTCCCCCTGGATCTAATTTTGGGTGTCTTGGCACCCAACCAAACCCTGCATTCTATTTTATGGAAATTGCTAATCCTGGGAACTTAACAATCTATATGACAACAAATCCTCAAAGAGATATTGATTTTATTTGCTGGGGGCCATTTTCTAATCTAAGTACAATGTGTAGTCTCTTAAATACTGCTCCAATTGAGGATTGTAGTTACTCAGCTTCCTGGAATGAAACGTGTCAAATTAATGGTGCATTAACAGGTGAATACTACTTATTACTTATTACTAACTACTCAAATCAACCTACAGATATTACCTTTTCTCAAACAGGTGGACTTGGAACTACTAATTGCTGTATTCTATCTGGAAATGCAGGAGATGATAATATTATATCTATTTGTCAATCAGACTCTACATTTAATTTAATGGACCAATTATTAGGTTCTCCTAACCCTGGGGGGACATGGTATGATTCAACAAATAATATCCTAACAGATACAATATTTGATCCTAGCATAGGATCATCAGGCTTATACTCATATATTGTATCAGGAGCTTTAGGTTGTACTAGTGATACAAGTTATTTAGATATTTCTCTAAATATCAATCCAGTGACTAACTTTCCTTTAATAAGTAATCAATGTTCAAATGAACCTGAAATTAATCTAAACACAGCAACTCCAATAGGTGGTAATTATATAGGAACTGGAGTAAATGATAGTATTTTTACCCCAAATTTTGTAGGCCTTAATACTATTAGTTATATATATAGTGATACAAATAATTGTACAGATACATCTACTCAAAGCTTCGTCGTATACGACACACCAAACATATCTCTTAATATATTAAATGTTTCATGCTTCGGTTTTTCTGACGGTCAAATTAATATTAATATTTCTGGTGGAACACCTCCATACATAGAAGATTGGGGAGGATTTAATCCTATATCACTAATTTCAGGAACATATGGATATCTTATTGCAGATTCAAATAATTGTATAGTGAATGATACAATAGTAATATATGAACCACCTGGATTTTCAACAAATATTAATGTAAATAATGTTGATTGTAATGGTAATAATAATGGAGCTTGTGCAGTAGCCTTTCAAATAGATTCATACCCCTCTTCATATGGAACCTTATCAGATTTATCATATTGCATATCAAAACCAGGAACCAATACTTTTAGTAATATTAAGCATGTACAATTAATAGGTAATAATTATAATATAGATAATAATACTACTGGATTATGTGACACTTATGAGGATTATACCTCACAGTATGCTGACCTAACACAAGGTCAATCTTATTCTGTAACAGTTAGCCTTGGAGATTGTAATGGATATAATTTTCCTAGTGGAGGGTATGTATATATAGATTGGAATGTAGATGGTGATTTTACTGATCCAGGAGAAGAGATTGGATCTATTCCTTTTGGAGATACTGTTGCTAATACTTCTATAACAATTCCATTTACAGTTCCAAGTTCTCTTACTTTTGGACCAACAAGAATGCGAGTAATGACTCAATTTTCTAGTATTTCTAACATTTCAACAATGACATCATGTGATCAAGGTGTATATTCTCCTTCAACTTCAAGCTATAGTGAGCCATGGTATGGAGCAACAGAAGATTATTCTGTTTCTATTTATCCAGATACTACTAATCAAACATTTCTATGGTCTACTGGCCAAACAACAGACAGTATAAATAATCTATATGCTGGACTATATACACTTACTACCTCAAGTAATGGCTGTTCATACACTGATTCTATTATAATTAGTGAACCTACGGCCTTATCTGTATCAACTAGTATAACTAATGTAAGTTGCAATGGAGGTAATGATGGTAGTATTCAATTTAATGTTAGTGGAGGAACACAAGGTTACATAATCAATGTAGCTAATTATAGTCAAATACTTTCATCAGGATCAACCTTTTACTCAACACCTGCAACATTGATAGCAGGTAGTTATCCATATTCAGTTAATGATATTAATGGTTGTATAATAATAGATACTATTTATATAATAGAATCTGCAGCAATATCATTAGTTGAGAATATTACTACAATTAGTTGTTTTGGTGGTAGTAATGGTAGTATTGATCTTACTATAAATGGAGGAACAGGTCCTTTTAATTTCTTATG
>Ga0257121_1003403_pt1 | contig 10403 bp, 10 predicted proteins | sample SI106_100metaG_FD_190180 | JGI IMG/M metagenome (GOLD analysis project Ga0257121, IMG submission 190180) | Marine microbial communities from Saanich Inlet, British Columbia, Canada - SI106_100 | ecosystem: Environmental > Aquatic > Marine > Inlet | place: Canada: British Columbia | collected... | reverse complement strand
ACGAATAGCACTGGAAGATGTAGATGAAGCTATAATCTTACTTCCATTCTCAAGTTCTAAAGAACCTTTATTCCATTCCTTAAGTCCTTGTTGAAGAAACTTAGGAAGATGTTGATATGCTATTTGAATACGATTTAATAATTCTCTAGCAGTAGAAGCTTTGTTAGCTAGAATACCAACTGTTTTAGACTGATTAAACAAAACATAATGCAATAACCAGCCCAATGTAGTAGTAGACTTACCAACTTGTCTACCAGTTTTTACAATGACATTTCTATTTTTGGATATAGTGGTTATTAATTTTTTTTGAAAGGGGTACAAACTGAAAGGAATTAAACCTTCATCAACGTGGACAATCTTCACATGATTTTCTAAAAAATATATAATATCATCACGACATTTTATATATTCTTGTATTTCTTCTTTTGTAAAATTATGCTGAACGTCTGCTCTTTTCAGCAGAGAATTACCTAAATATTTATCACTCATATATTATTTCTTTTTAGCTGATAATAACTCCTGTAATTCGGCTGTTGAGCCAATGAACAAAGAATTATTAACTGTTGAAGGATCTTTCTTATCTCTTTCAATCTCTTTCTTTGTTTTTTGTAATAGTAAAAGTTCTTTTGTGGTAGTAGTAAGACTATTCATCAACTGTCCTAACACTTCAAAAGAGCGAGCACTTTCATCAGCTTTTGCTATTTCCATAAGTTCTGTTAAAGCTTCATTTCCCTTGTCAATAATATTATGATATTGACCTTGAGAAAATTCATATTCAGAAGTAAGGTCTTGAGTATTTACTTCCACATCTGGTGATTTTTCCTTTTTAACCTCAATCAAATCACCTGTTATGTCTAATACTTTATTTAATTTGTCTACAGAAGTTTGTTTCATTATGGCTCTTCGGTAATTGTTTCAATGAATCCAAAATCATTATCAGGCATAACTAAACCATGATCGAGGTTATCAATAACTTCGTCATCATTTAAATCAGATAATGCTTTAGGAGTAATTTCTATATTTTTATCACCTACTAATGCACCATTTACTATTGTTGGATTATCAAAACTAGTTCCAGTAATATTAGCATCAACTGTTCTAATAATACTTTGGTCAGACGTTCTACCATATATATAACCTTTAACCGTAAATTGTAAAGTATGTATCAAAGCTCGTCTTGTAATAAAATCACCTTCATAAGTATCTTCGGTTGAAACACTATTTAATATAATTGGAATATCTCTTTTAACACCCATTGTAGCCATTTCATTCGCAGTAACTTGAAACTCTGGTGTAAAATAAGGAAGTATTTGTTCTAATATTTGTGTTCCATCATCACTATACTTTACCATAAGACTCAATGTAACACTAAAATCATAAGGAACTGGATTGAACAATGTATCCATACGCGTAGTACTACCTGTTTTTCCTTTTTTTATTTTCTTTGTAGTTTGTAATTTTCGTGTAGGATCATAAGCATAATCAGTAATTTCAAAGGAAAATCTTGGTAGTGATAGTTCATCTTTTCCACCAATTTTAGCAAGAAATTTCTCTGATGGTCCATATGCTATAGGAACTTTAAATTCACTAGAAGTGACACCCGCAGAGGTCACCCGTTTAACTGATATATCATTAAAAAGCGTTCCAAAAAGAACTACTATGTTGCGAATATTTTTATTATAGTAATGGCTACCAAACATTAAAAAGTATTATCTCCAAAAGGGTTTTCTTCTGTAAAATCCAATATTGAATCTGCTTCTGTTTCGATTGCTACATTTTTAGCAGCAGGTACATTTTCTAAAGTTTGATCGTTAGTAAGAAGATTGTCTGCAGCTAATTGGTCAATATAAGTTTTACCTGTAGTAAATGTTTCATTTGAATATTGAAAAGTCTCACAAGTTATATCAAAAACATAATTTTTTCCAATCTGATAAAAAGGTTGTTCATCTTCAACAAATTTAATTTCAAATAATCCTTTAGATAATGGAAACCATATTAGATCACCTTCTTTTGGAATTTCTGTACCAGTTACAAATTTAAATCTTTCAGCATGAACTGTTAATATAAGTTCATCTGTAATAGTTAAACCGAATTTACTAATTTCATCACTTGCTCCACCAAAATTATCATTAGACTTAACATACATTTCAATCTGATAATTTGTTTCAAACTTAGATATAACATCCTCACCTAATACTAAATCTTCTTTAACAAGGATTCTAGGAAGATATAATATATCTATACCTGCCTGCTGTATAACCTCTCTGTTAATGTTGTTTAATAAATTTTGATCTGCAGTTGCGTTTTGAAAATAAATATTCGAAGCCATGTGTAGTTACCCTATATATCCGTCTGGTGGAAGTTCGTGTTTCAAACTCATTTCTTCCTCTATTTTTATAATCTCCTCGGATGCTTCAGTAAATATTGTTTGTCCATCTAACTGAATCCCACCTGGTAAAACTACACCAGTAAATTTCTTTAAGTTACTTCCCCATTGTTGTTTGATTAATGCCGTAGCATATTTTTTCAAAAACATATCATTGTATACTTGTGGATATGTAGATGGATCAAGTGCTCGATAAGCTTCTATAATAAGAATAGATCCTACTGTAAATTTATTTGCCCAATCTGTTTCCAAATATACTCTATCTTGTTTTCTGTTATACATCATTGTAGGTTGAATAGAAAACAAATGTTCTATTAATGAAAAATTAGTTAATGACATCTGCCAATTAATCATTGAAGAACCACTGAAACTTTCTAAGTCATTTAAACGTAATTGATATTCCTCATTAAAGAACCCAGTTTGAAATGCATTAAAATTTGGAATTGGAAGAACGCGAAGAACACTAATAACGGCATCAGGAATTGTAATATATTCATTATCAATATCATCTTGAGTTAATTGACTTTTAAGAAAAACTTTTTCGACACCATCAAAATGATACTCCTGAAAAAATTCAATTGCATCATCTATTCGATCTGATATTTGTTCATCATCCACATTGATATCTGTTACAGGGGCGCCAAGACGCCGTAAACAATAATCAATAAGTTGTGGTCTTGTATTTACTGCCATCTGTTATTCCCTTTATATTAATTCAGGTATTAAATGTCCATTATGCCTATCAGACTTTTGTAGTCCTGTCCCAAACGTAAAGACTGCCACAACTCTCTCACCAAATCTTGGTGTATAATGATAATGTGGTACTCTACCAAAACAAATTGCTTTATATTTTTCTGGTACTACTTTTATTTCTTTATTATTATCTACAATAATAGTTTGACTTTCTTTATCCTTCGGTTCATTTAAATAAATGATTAATTGTTTATGTTCAAACTTATGATCGCAATGAATCTTAGAATGTTTATAACCATTATTAAAAGTTAAATTAATAGCTACTCTATAAACTGTATCATAATAAATCTCATGTTTTTTACAGAACTTATCAAGTATTTCAATAAACTTTTCTGTTTGTGATGAATGATTTGCATCCTTATCTGTAAATTTTAATGTATGACATAAAAATGGATAATGGTCATCATCTACAGCAGTACTTTGATAATAATAAGGAAAATAATTATTAATAATTAATTCATCAATATATTCTTTTTCTTTTTCATCAAACAAAAATTTATCTTCAATAAAAATCATATTTTATTCAGGTACTGGATCGTAAATATGTTTTTTCCAACCTTCTGATTCACTCCACTTATATGTCCACTTAATATCTTCATCATCTGGTCGTGGCACTGGTGCTCTCCAACTACAAGTTGCGTTGTCAAAAACCCAAGACGGATATGGTGATTTTGGAATAAAAGCATCATGTTCTGGACTATAACGTGCACCTGAACCCGGGTAAATTTTTCGCCAACCATTCACGGAGGCATTATAAGAACATTGTTTCCATAAAGTACCCGGAAATAAATCAGTTAAAAAATCAACACCAAGTTGTTCTTGTTCATTACCATTTTCATCTTTTAATACATCATTATGCACGACAATAGTTCGTAAAACAATATTTTCTTTGTCTAACTCTGAAAAATGTGCCATTAATATCTCCTATGCTACAAAAGTACCTGTACCGGTAAATGTTATTACTGTATCTGAACCAACTGTTGCTACTGTTGGTGCTCCTGTTACTGTTGGACTTGCACCACCAGTTATATCTGCCGTAGGAATTCTGATAATTACAATTCCAGAACCACCATTGGATGCACCATCCGAAGAATCAGCTCCAGAACCTGCACCACCACCTGTATTTGCACCACCTACTCCTCCTATAGCTGCTCGACAATCAGAATGAAAAGGAGCATTACAATCAGCATTTGCACCAGCGTTTATAGCACTTCCACCACCAGTGCCTTGATTGTTTCCATATCCTTGTCCTCCTCCTCCGCCGCCTCCGATACCACCATCAGCACCAGGAGTTCCGTGGCCTGCACCACCCCCACCGCCGGCCCAATAATAATTGTTACCATCTATATTAATTTGTTTTCCACTTCCTCCTCCTTGAGAAGGAGAAGATTGTCCTCCACCATTTCCACCAACTGTTCCTGCTCCACCTCCGCCTGCATAAGTGTAAGATGAGGCATACCCACCTGCATAACCTTGATTTACTGTTCCCAAACCTCCTGAAGAAATACCCGATCCACCACAACCACCATTATGAGGGCCACCACCTGCTGTGGTATGACCTAAATCAGCAGTATGACCATCGTGACTCCCGCCATGAGAAGTAGCACCACCTACACATGATATTGTTGTAAATCCTGTACCTGCTATTGATGAAACACCACCTTGTATATCAATACCAGCAGAATCAGCTGGCCAGATTTGATTTTGACTTCCAGTTGCAGCAGCCGCTGCACCACCATTACCTACAGTACAAGTATAAGTAGTTCCAGGAGCAAATAATGATTGAGCTTCTGAATTTCCTCCACCACCACTTCCACCGGCCCACGAAGTTCTTACACCACCACCACCTCCGCCGCCTGACATACCTCCTGTACCTGAACTTCCTCCTCCAGAAACAACTAAGAAATGTCCAGCATAAAGGTTTTTAACTGTCGTTGTTATAGTTACACCAGTACTATAAGCACCATAATTATCTTTTGCTCTTACTCTAAAAGTTACATCTGTACTAGCTGATACAGATGTAGATGTAAACACATGAGCTGTACCCGCTGCTTTTTCTGCAGCATCAACTGATAACAAACTACCATCAGAAATATTATCAACCATATAATAATCTACAGTACCTGCTCCAGCACCAGTATCAGTAGCACCAGTAAATGTATGATTAGTAGTTGAATTTTCAGCTAAATCTGGAAAATCATCTGTTGGATTCGATGGAGGATCATTTGGTACAACATCAAAAGCCCCCTTACCTGCATTTTTCCATACGTTGGCTCCAACTGCAACTGTAGTACAACAGAAAAGCTCTCCAGTGGTATTATTCATAATCAAATCACCAACATTCGGTGAGGGTGGATCAGATACAGTTGGATCAGTTGCTTGTTTTACAATTGCTCCAACTGGTGAATTTTGACCACTTATCCAATCTGTTCCATCAGATATTATAATTTTCCCAGCAACACCCGGTGCAGGAATATCCTGCATCATACTTATGTCTACTTGATTTAATGGCATTTATTATTTCCTTATTGTTGATTATCCGTATCTGGTGGTTCTGGTTGATCTGCTTGTGCTGTGTCCTCTTGTAATCTAATTAACTTTGCTTCTAATTGAATATTTTGTGAAATACTATCATTCAATCTTGTTTGTAAAATATTAATAATAGTTTGCGCATATTTTACTTTTTCTTCTGGCGTAGTTACTACTTCATTCATAGTCAATCTCCTTTATAATTTATTTTTTTTCTAAAGTTTGGTCACTCCAACCAAATTCATTCATTTCATCTTCATCCTTGAGAGCATCTATAACATCTTCTAAAGCATTTGATTTATCTCTAAGTGCTTGACGTTCTGCTAGTATATCTGTATTATCAGCACCAGTATCTCGTGCTTTATCTAGTTTCCAATCCGTAGCAGCAATTAAATTACCTGTAGCAATCTTCACCCTTCGCTTCACGAAGTTTTTATGTTCTACTAATTTTTTTGCTAATTCTGCATCGGCTTCTTCTGTTATCTTAGATAAAATAGCATTATCAGACATCCCATCAAAAATATCAACTAATACACCATCTTTAACTTGAAACCGATGAGGATGCGGTACCATATCATCAATTTCAAACTTTCCGTCTGGATCAGGATAATATTGTGTACCATCTTCATTAAAATTAACTTTAATTATTGCCATTATCTTACGCTCCTATTGTTATATAATTTTACCATCCAGATTCAGGTGGATTAACATCCTTCCATGTTGCTTGGTCACTATATGTAAAACCTGCATTTTGTGGTGTTGACCAATCGTTTGTAGCAGGACCTCTATAAGCTTCAACCTCCGCGATTGTTAATGCACCCGGAATTACCGGATAAATTCGTGGATAATTAGTAGAATGATGACAACTGTCAAACATACCATATGCATTTGTAAAATTACTATTAATAGTTCCTCCATCAGCAGGACCCCACGCTATATTATTCCCCCCTTGACCATAGTTATCAATTTTATATGAATGAAAATTCTCTTCCATACTGTGTCTTCCAGAATATAGTCTGTAATCCGAATCAGAATTTACGTTTCTATTAAAAACAAAATCATTAGCACCAACTGGTGAAACACACATTGAATAACTTGTATCATTATTCCAACCTTTACGATATTCACCAGTTACACTATCAATCATATACATTTTTATTCCTGAGCCATAATAATAATATGGAGTCATACATAAAACATATCTACCATCATTTGTTATCATAAACATCTGACCATGGTCTTCATCACTAGAAATACCATAAGTCGTTGTAGTAGTCATACTACCTTTTATTGAATTAACATCTGTAGTATTTTCTACTCCATACTGATCTAATTCTTTTCTGAAGGTATATCCACAATCAGTATCGGTGCCATAAGTTTCATTTGTAAAATTAATTGCTTGAATATAAAACCCTGTATGTGGCCTCATATAGGTACAATAAACTTGTCCATTATCACATGGAATTACAGTATGGTGATATCTATCCTCATTATCATAAATACTATAAGGAACATCTGTCCATCGGTGATTTGATTCTTTTACATTTTGTCTCCACCAATTCCAATCAACTCCTGGATGAGGAGGTGGAACATCTTTATACCAATGCCATCTTTGATTACTAGTACTCGTACTCTCAACAAAAACCATTACTTTAGTTCTTTGATTATATCCCATGCAACCGCGTGAATCATTTGAAGAACCAGCCCAACCAAATCGGTTAGTAGTAGATACACTTGAACCAAAATACCAATTCTGTCGCATTTGTTTTGCGTAACCTCGGGCAGTCCATACATTGCCATGAGTATTATATGATGATCCTTCCATCGCCGAACGTCCACCTGCCCAACACTCTTGTCCCCTTCTAAATATTCTTCGTTGTGGATCAGTATTTCCTACCCAACAACAACTATTCATGTTTGCTGACATTGTATGCCTATAATGATCCATAGCATGACCCTGCATATGGCCACCCCACGCATTGGGAGCTACACCCCCTATATCTCCACTACCACCACTAACAGCATTACTACCATGACTTCTAGTGCTCGAACTACTGTGACTGTTGGTAGTCATTACTCCACTATGATTGTTCGTTGTTTCAGGACCATAGGAACTATCCAAGTTGGGGCCAGATAAATTACTCCAAGTTGTAATAGGTCTATTATAATGATTGTAGACAATATAACCTCTACTGGAGGTATCGACTGCGGTATGCACATACCAAGCAGCTCGTTCAAATGGATCAGTACTGAAGTTTGCATTACCCCCTCCTCCACCACCAGAAGAACCTGAACTCCCACCAAGAAATTGACTTAAATTACTCATTTACATTTTCTCCTTTAAGATAAAACCCAACCATTCGTTGTGCCAGTATAAGTTAATCGGGTAGACGTATTAGCAACATTTATTTCTAAATCTTCAGCCAATGTCTGTATATTTTTTCCATTTCTTCCAACAGTAAGTTTATTAGTGGCAAAGTATGTTGCTTGATCTGTAAAATCAACATAATGATTTATTGCTGGATTAGCTGGTAGTTTTACTGTAAAAGCACCAGCTGTCGTATCAATCATATATGAAGTATTAGTAATAGCATCGTAAGTAGGAACTGATTGTGTGCTGTCTTGTCTTGTAAAATAAAATCCAAACCAATCAGACCGAGGCCACATAGCACCACGTACACCTTTCATTCTATAATATTTGTAACCAGTAGTATTAGCAGATAATTCAGTACGATCTATATAACCTTGTGGGTTTGAATAAGGACTAGCTCCATATGTCATTCCCTCATTATGCCAAGCCCATTCTGTACCTATATTAACTTCTTCTCCACCCCAAACACCTGTTGCACTTCCTTGCCATTGCCAAATTCCATATGGTGTGTCATTAGCTGTTACAGTTTTAGTAAAAGTACTTGTTCCACCCGTAATAGTATCAGAAGTAGTAAATCTAGTTGCTCCAGACGTTTCAGTATAAGTAACAGTTGTAGTATTAGCATCACCAAGAATAACAGTTCCTGTTGCACCTGATGAACTACCAGTAATAGTTTCACCTACTGTAAAAGCTTCGGCTGTACTTGTAACTGTAAGTAATGGAACCTCAGGTATTGTGTCTTCATGGTGATTCCACATTCTTACTCCAGTCATAATGTTTGGTGTTTCAAAAGCAAATTGTATATATTTTGTTGCATCAACTACTTCAAGTGTCGCAGTAATAGAATCGGCTGCACTGCCTGCATAACCACCATCAACTAGATTGTCAATAGTTCCCGAACTAAAAATTAGATTAGATGTTGTAGTAATATCAGATGTTCTATCTGATAAATCAGTATCTAATGCTGAAGCTGCATATGTAGTAGTAACTACTCCGTCAGCAAATACAAGATGTTTCCAATCAGCACCATCACTATCAGTCTGTACCCATCCATCAGTTGCAGACGTATATACTAAATCAATCATTGGTCCACTTTCTAAAACCAAATCATAAGCTTGTCTATTTATGTTTTTACCATTTCTTTTAATTGTAAGTCTATTAGTATCCCAAGATCCTGTCTTATCTACAAATCTAATAGCATCTCCCGCTGTAGGTGATGCAGGAAGTTGAACAGTTTTAGCAACACTTGATGTATCAACTATATAATCATTATTAGGATCAACCGGAATATCTGATGTTGTGCTTGCAGTACCACCCATTCCTGTATGATGAGCACAATAGTAATATAAATCAGGTGCTCCTACAGCTACAACTATTTGTGTATATGCACCAGCAGTACCCGGTGTTCCAACATATGTTACACCAGTTGTATATTCTGTACTACCAGCGGCATCTGCAGCAGTTGCAAATTTAAATGCGTGTCCTGATACAGAAGCATTGGCTGTATCAAACTTATAAGTATTTCCTTCTGCCAAAACTAAAGAATCTTGCGATACTCCATCTATTTTAAATTTACTAGCATAAACAAGTACTGATTTCGTTATTGTTCTATTATTTATTGCTTCTTCCCAAGCACCAATCCAGTACGCATCTTTACCAAAACCACCAGAGGCTAATTTCTGTCCAGCCTTGCCCGGTGCTAATACAACCCAATTTCCATTTGCATCATAATTAATAATCGCTCCACGCTGACCACCAACCATTGCTGCTAATGTATCAAAACGCTGAGACATACCTAACCAAACATTAGCACCAGCAGTCGCATCAGTTAAAACAAAAATATTACCATCAGTAGTATTAATCCATTCAGTACCGACAGTATAATTATTTGCTTCTGCGGAAGTAACGGTAGGATTGGTAGAATATCTAACAGGGATGAGTCCGGGAGTAAACATTGATTCTGTTAGTGTACCACCAGAGGGAACTCCAATATCTGTTACAATACCTAAATATTGTATAGTGATAACTAAGGTAGTAGCAGGAGCAGTATTAAATGTAAGTGTTCTATTACCAGTTCCTGATAACGTATAATGATCTGGAGAAAACTGATGAATACCACTAACTGTTACTATGATTGATGCTGGAACAGCAACATCTTGAGTTAATGTATATATTGATGTAGTACCATCGCCTGTAAATTTATCTATCTGAAAAGTTCCACCAAAACCACCAGTTAATTTTGAAGCCGCTACAGATTGAATTTTATCATCAGTAACAGAACCATCAAGAATTTTAGCAGTGGTAACAATATTATCTGCGAGCGATGTTTGGGTATAAGTTGAATGTGTTCCGGTTGTAGTTAAG
>Ga0257121_1003402_pt1 | contig 10406 bp, 8 predicted proteins | sample SI106_100metaG_FD_190180 | JGI IMG/M metagenome (GOLD analysis project Ga0257121, IMG submission 190180) | Marine microbial communities from Saanich Inlet, British Columbia, Canada - SI106_100 | ecosystem: Environmental > Aquatic > Marine > Inlet | place: Canada: British Columbia | collected... | reverse complement strand
CAGATTGAGATTCCCATGAAGGACAAACCCAAAGGTTCTCACCAAACTTCATTGAATGAAAATCTTTTTTACACTCATCCTCCCAAACTCTGTCTTTTAAAATAAATGAAGTTAAAGCGTTAACATTGCAAATTTCAAAAATAGAAGCCTCAATATCTTCTTGATTTACATCTGCTGAAAATAGAGCATTAACTGTGATGTTATCCCATAATGGCGTCTGCCCAACTGGCGGTTCATAGATTGCATCATCAAGAGTATCGGAATAAGTGATTGAGAGACTTCCCAATCCCGTAAGCACTTCTGAGATAAGATCAGCTTGAGATTTTTCAATTTGAAAAGATATTTGTAACCAATCCATTAGAATTAATTATACCTATGAATGATCTTTGGCTCTTTTCTATGTACTTCAGAATAAGTCTTTAACTGAATTTAAAGCTTCAGGTAATTTGCCAGGTTCAGTTCCTCCACCTTGAGCCATATCCGAGCGTCCACCGCCCTTTCCACCGATTTGAGTGGCGACATGATTCAAAATATTACCAGCTTGATATTGACCAATTAAATCCTTAGTAACGGTAACAACTAATGAAACTTTTTTATCAGAAACAGCTGCTAAAACGACTACAGCTGAGCCCAGCTTATCTTTTAATCTATCCGCTAAATCCCTAAGATCTTTCGCTGCCACATCTGAGACCTCTGTAGCCAGAACCTTAATACCATTTACATCAATCGCCTTACTTGTTAGAGCATCACCTTGGTCGCTTGCCAGCTTTTTCTGAAAGGTTGCTATTCGCTTTTCAAGGTTTTTTTGATTGCTAACCAGCTGCTTAACTTTTTCGACAGCCAATGAATTACTTGATTTAGTTAGATTAGCTATTAAATTAAGACTCTCTTCATTATTTTTATCAAGCTGATAAGCATCAATACCTGTCATTGCCTCAATTCTTCTAATGCCTGCTGCGATTCCACTTTCTGAGATTATTTTAAATCGTCCAATATTCCCCAATCTCTTAACATGAGTACCGCCACAAAGCTCAACAGAAAAGTTATCATCCCCCATTGAAAGAACTCTAACAGTATCACCATACTTTTCACCAAAAAGAGCCATTGCGCCTTTTTTCTTAGCAGATTCAATGTCTGTCTCTTCAGTCGTAACTATAGAGTTCCCTAAAATTTGTTCGTTAACTATAGATTCAACCTTATCTAAATCAGATCTTGAAACTATTTCATCATGAGAAAAATCAAACCTTAACTTTTCAGATTCAACTAAGGATCCTTTTTGCTGAACTTGATCGCCCAGTATCTGCCTTAGCGCCTCATGAAGCAAGTGAGTTGCCGAATGGTTGTTCATAATTTTTTTACGTCTTTGTTGGTCAATTCTTGCCTCAATTTTATCCCCAACCTTTAGTGATCCTTTAGACTGAACACCGTAATGCTCAAAAGCATTTGAAGCCTGTCTTTGAGTATCAGAAACTTGAAATTGCGAGTCTTTTTTTGATATGGTTCCATGATCCCCACTCTGGCCACCTGACTCACCATAAAAACTACTTTTATCTAAAACTATAATAGCTTCTTCACCTTTATTGACTGAACTTACAGACTTGTCATTTCTTATAATTGATTTAACAGTGGCAGCGTTATCAAATAACTCATAACCCAAAAACTCTGTTGCATCATCAATAGAAACAGTAGATTTTTTAGAATCAAAGTCACCTGCTTTTCGAGCACGATCTTTCTGATTCTTCATTTCAGCTTCAAAACCCTTCATGTCAATAGTTAGCCCACGCTCTCTTGCGACGTCAGCTGTTAGGTCAACTGGAAACCCATAAGTATCATAAAGCTTAAAGGCTGTTTCACCATTTATTTCAGTGTTAGTTAATTCATTAATTGCATCTTCAAGGATGCTCATGCCTATATCTAAGGTTTGGATAAATCGCTCTTCTTCCTTTTTTAAGACTTGTTCTATGTGTGATTGATTTGAGTTTAGTTCAGGATAAGCCTTTTCATTCTGCTGAGCCAGAACTGATACCAATTGATAAAAGAAAATTTCTTTAATTCCAATTTTATGGCCATGTCGAACAGCCCTTCGAATAATTCTTCTCAGGACATAACCTCGCCCTTCATTTGAAGGAGTAATACCATCAACAATCATGAAAGCAGTTGAGCGAATATGATCAGCTATAACTCTAACCGAAGCATTACTATCTTTAATTGCTTCAGCTTTAGGAATAAGCTTAACTATTTTATTTGTTAACTCTTTAAAGATATCAATGTCATAGTTGTTATTCTCATGTTGCAAAACAGCTGCTAGTCTCTCTAGACCCATTCCAGTATCAACACCTGTTGATTTAAGAGGCACTAGAGTTCCATCTTGATGTCGTTCAAACTGCATAAAAACTAAGTTCCAGATTTCAATGAATCTATCTCCATCTTCCTCAGGAGTTCCTGGAGGTCCTCCAGCAATATGCTCACCATGATCATAAAAGATTTCACTACATGGTCCACATGGACCAGTATCTCCCATTTGCCAAAAGTTATCCTTCTCTCCACAACGTGAAATTCTATCTGCAGGGAAGCCTATTTCATTGACCCAAATATCAAAAGCTTCTTCATCATCTTTAAAAATACTTACCCAAAGCTTGTCCTTAGGTAGCTTAATTTCCTCAGTTAGAAAATTCCAAGCAAACTCAATCGCTTCACTTTTAAAGTAATCCCCAAAACTAAAGTTACCAAGCATCTCAAAGAATGTATGGTGCCGAGCTGTATAACCCACATTATCTAAATCATTATGCTTGCCTCCTGCTCTCACACATCTTTGACAAGAGACTGCTCGGTCAAAAGAAGATTTAGTTGCTCCAGTAAAAATATCTTTGAATGGCACCATGCCAGAGTTCACGAATAACAATGTATTGTCATTATGAGGAACTAGAGATGCACTATGCTGAATTGAATGCCCATGATCTTCAAAATAACTTAAAAATTTCTGTCTAATTTCAGCAGTTTTCATTTCAAAAAAGTCTTGATAGTTATTCTCCAAATAGTAAGTCCACATTTTCAGATTGAGGAATAAATTCTGGAATAGCCTCAATTAGAAGATTTCGTAATTGGTTAGAGTCATTTGTCTCAACAGCTATCTCTAATTTATCCAAGATTACTTTTAATTTATCTAGCTTTAACATGCTCTCTTCAGCACTCATAATCAAAGGATTACTTGTTTCACTTATATTATCACCAATAAATAATTCTTCATATAATTTTTCTCCAGGTCTTAGCCCTATATATTTAATCTCAATATCACCATTTGGATTCACTTTATCCTTTACTTCTAAGCCACTTAATCGTATCATTTTTTTAGCAAGCTCATTGATTAAAAAAGGCTTACCCATATTTAATACAAATACATCGCCCTCTTTACCCATTGCACCTGCCTGAATTGCTAATTCAACCGCCTCTGGTATAGTCATGAAATAACGGGTAATATTCTTATCAGTAACTGTTACTGGTCCACCACTTTTGATTTGTTTTCTAAATAAAGGGATTACAGACCCACTAGAGTCAAGAACGTTTCCAAAACGAACTATACTAAATTCTGTTAGATTTGTTTGTTCTGCTAAAGCCTGAATGACAAGCTCTGCTATACGTTTTGTTGCCCCCATTATATTGGTAGGACGAACAGCTTTATCAGTTGAAATCATAACAAATGTATTTACTTTTTCTTGAATTGCAACTTCAGCACAATTTAATGTACCAAATACATTATTACTTACACCTTCAGTACTATTAAACTCTACCATTGGCACATGTTTATAAGCAGCTGCATGATAAATTGTCTCCACTTTAAAACGCTTAATTACATTTCTAAATCGACTTTTATTATTAATATTACCCAATATTGCATAAACTTTATTTTTCGAAATATTAATATTAGATAGCTCCGTATTAATAAGATATAGAGATAATTCACTACTGTCATACATTATGAGAGCTCGAGGCTTTAAAAGAAGGATTTGCCTACAGATCTCAGACCCGATTGAACCGCCCGCGCCTGTTACCATTACCATCTTATCTTTAATATTCTTTTTTAATAGCTTTTCATCACTTACTGCAATATCTCTCCCTAAAAGATCTTTAATACTTACTTCTTTTAGGTCATCAATTTTAATTTTTCCTTGTGCTAATTCTGCAACACCAGGAAGTGATCTTACTAAGACAGGCAAAGGCTCTAAAAAATCAAAAATCTCACTTCGTCGAACTCGAGAAGCAGACGGTAAAGCCAATAAAATCTCTTTAACTTTTTTGAGTTTAATTAATTTTAAAAGTTCAGCAGATGAAATAACATTAATTCCATAAATTAAATTGCCTTGAAGGACTTTATTATCATCAATAAAAGCAATTGGGTTATATTCTTTAGACTGCATTAGAGCAATAGATAATTGAATACCAGCTGAACCTGCACCATAAATAACTACATTTGTAGCATCAAAAAAATTATTACTACTAAGAAACCATCTAGCAATCATTCTAATGCCAACTATAACTACTATAGATAATATCAAATTAATCAGAATGACTGAACGGGGGACGCCTTCAAAAGATAATATAAAAACAACCATTCCCCAAAGTAGTGAATAAAGAGATACGGCTTTTACAAGAACCCATAAAGACTTAAACCCTATAAACCTAGTTATAAAATGGTATATACCAAAACGAACAAAAATAGGTATTGCTATAAGGGGTGTAAAGAAAATTAACAAAAGTAAATTATAATTTGGCAAATAAAAGTACCCAAGTCTAAGAGAAAACGAGGCAAATAAGACAAGTATTAGCGCAATATAATCAATAAAAAACATTAATAATTGCTTTTGATGTCTTGATAATGTAGTGAAGTATTTAATCAAGCTAAATCCTCATAGTTTGAAATATGAAAATACAAAACTAGCTAATTTTTCTGATAATATGCATACCTTCACCAAAACCAAACCCAGCTTGAGTTCCTCTAAATTTAGCAAGAGCCTCGGCAGCCTCAATAGACCTTGGACTAGGAAAGTCAGTAATCTGGGATTTGTAGCATTTTAATGCTTCTAATTTAATACCAATGTACTCAGTAATATCAATAACCCAATTTGGAGTAAAGTTAGGCTCAATGTGTGGCGCATTCCAATGAGTTTCTGAAAGAGTTTCATATGCTGCAATTATTTCAATTTTTCTACCCACACCTACTGGCCGTGTAGCAACCATAGCACTATCAAAAACTAATCGGTGATCAATATGACGATCTGGATAAGGACAAAAAACCATATGAGGCTGAAAATCACAAACTACTTGGTTGATTTTGCCATTTAACTCATTGACTGAAATACTGTTAATCATCGTAGCAGGAATCTCTAAAAAACTAGAATGATTAACACCTAAAATCTTAAATGCCTCTAGTGCCTCTTGGACAGTTTTATCGTAATCTTCACGACTATATAAAGGCGGCAAATGTCCAGATACTATTAGCACTTTTATCTCGTGACCCATACCTGAATACTTTGCTATCATTCCACCAACACCCAACGTTTCATCATCAGGATGCGGAGCAATTACGAGGATTCTTTTTACTTTCATCTGCATTCAAATATTAATAATAAAAATATTATAACATCTTAGATACTACCTAACAATTTGAGGGGTGGGCATTGGTAAAATAAATTGACCAATTTCTTTTGCATATCTTCTATGAATCTTCATAATAGGACTGGAAAAATTCCACGCTAGAATAAGAACATAGTCAGGTTTCTTTTGATATATTGCCTCAGCAGATAATACTGGTATATGCGTTATAGGGGTATATAATCCTTGTTTTAGTGGATTATCATCGACTATGAAATCTAACACACTCTCATCTAAATTAAAATGGCCCATAAGAGTTGTTGCTTTGGTGGGGGCACCAAAACCAGCTATAGTTTTTCCATCAGCTTTAATTTTCCCGATCAATGCATGAAGCTTATCTCTTACTAGATTAATTTGACTCTCAAACTTATAAAATGTTTCTATCTTGTCAAGAGATAAATCAAACTCTAATTGAATTAGCTCTTCAACAGAAGATTTTTTCTTAAATTTACCATTCTTTTTTTGCGCCATAACTCGAATAGAGCCACCCTGCGGTGATATTCGTTGAACATTAATGACCTCCATATTAACCTGTTCAAAAAGCTTCTTAAAGGGTCCAACAGTATGAAAATCTAGATGCTCATGATAAATTGTATCAAACCAGGTATTTTCATAAACATCTACTAAATATCCAACTTCTAAAACAAACACTCCATCTTCATCAAGGAGAAGCTCAACCCCCTTGACAACGTCTAGTAAATTATCTATGTGGGCGCAGGCATTATGTGAAGTAATAAATTTAGCAGGACCAAACTCTGTAAGTATTTTACTTGCAAGATCATAATTAAAAAAATTTGCAATAGTTTGAATTCCATTTTTAGTAGCTTTTTTTGCAATACTTATTGCTGGATCAACTCCAAGTACTTTCATATTTTTAGATTTGAAAAAACTAAGACATGTTCCATCATTTGAGCCAATATCAACAACTAGTGAATCTGGCTTAAGATGAAACATATCAATCATTTCTTTAGAGTAATTTTCCAAATGGTCAACAAACTGCTTAGATGTTGCAGACACATAAGTATAATTTTTCTGGTAAAGTATTTTAGGATCTACTACATGGCCTAACTGAATATGATGGCAGTTTTGACAAAAATACAATTCAAGAGGGTAGGTTTTTTCTTCAATACCTAAATCATCCTGGCTTAAAAAATCATTTCCTGGAGGCGTGGACTTCAGGCTCAATGCTTTTTTTAAGCCACTACTATTACACATTCTACATGTGTCGCGGAAATTAAAATTACTCACACTTAAACTTCTTCAGGATTTATTAGGATTACTCTTCTAACATCTTCTTCATAGGCTTTTTGGTCTCTTGGATTACGACTCATTGCCAAAAGCTCGCAATCTTCTAAAAAAACAGTAGCATGATCCTCCATTGGAGGAGTAAATACCATTTCTCCAGCAATAACTTTGACACATTTCAATTCATCACTTGAATTTGTTGGTCTATAGAAATAATTAAAAGATCCAGATAAAACGTACATATAGTGCCAATCAGTTAAATGGTAATGATTTGAGCGCACTGCTCCTTTCTTTGAAGAGATAAGAGATAAGTTTTTCATAGGAAAATTTACCAGAGATTGGATATATCCTCTATCATCTTTATGAGCATCATCCAGTTCTATAAGACCAGTACTTGGCCACATCGATTCATCATCAAGCTTTATATCTTTCCATTTCTCCATAGATCTCTACCTTTATTTAATTAAAAAAATTATTTTACTTTAAACTTATTCTTAAAAAAAATCTTAATTCAATTTAGAATGATTAATTATTTTTTCCATTACTTCTGCACGATTCAGAATACACTGAAACTCTTCATTAATTTTTTTACTAGAATTAAACATGTCGCTATAAGAACTAAGCATATCAACAAATTGTTCAGATTTTTTTCCATTAATAAAAGATTGGTTTCCATTTTTATCTCTTAATGTAAAAACAGTCTGATAATCCTCTGGTTTTGAAAATATTTTATCGGTATATAGAGAATTATCATGAGACCAAACATCAATTTCATTTCTATAAGCAACGCCAACTCCCCATTCTAGGAGTGTTGTAGTGCCACTATCAAATCGCAATAAAGCCCTACCTTCAGAATCTACTTTTTCATTATCTTTTGTGATAATTTCAGAAAAAATCACCTCCATATTTTGATTTGGAAGTAAGGAGAGAATTGCAGAAATTGTATAAGAGGCAACATCCCAAAACGCGCCCCCACAAAGAGATGCATCATTTCTAAATCCAGGTTTATCTAATAAGGGCAATCCAAATCTAACAGTAATTGAAAAAATACTATCAGATTCATTATCTTTTACAAAATTTTTTACTTTTTCGAACTGTGGATGATGAAGAAACATAAAGCCTTCAGTCAGCATTCTATTACCTTCTCTCGCTAAAGAAACAAGTGATTTTGTTTCATTATAATTGCAGGTAAGTGGCTTTTCACACCAAACATGCTTTCCTGCATTAAGAGCCTGTTTCACTTGTGATGCATGCAATCCAATAGGTGTTGCAATGTATATAATATCAACTAAATGATTTTTTAACATTTCTGAAGGGCTTGTCCAACCATTACAGTTTAATTCTTTTGAAATTTTATTAACAGTTTCTTGGTTTCGAGAACAAACACCAACAACTGAAATTTTTTTCAATTTAATTAATGACGGAATAATGCGCCTGATAGCATGAGGCCCAAGTCCCCAAATAGCTACATTAAGAATTTTCATTAATAGCCATGTTTAGTCTTTTTAAGATTTTTCCAGTTTTCAATAATAATCTGTTTGGCCCTTGCAATTACCAATTTACCTTTGGTGACATCTTTATTAATAGTTGAACCAGCCCCTACTGTAACATTTTCACCTAACTTAATTGGTGCAATTAAATTACTTCCAGAGCCCACAAATGAATCTCTACCAATAAAAGTATGATTGGTTTTATCTCCATCATGATTACAAGTAATTGTGCCAGCACCAATTGTAACATTTTCTTCTAAATTAGCATCTCCTATAAACGACAGATGGTTTATCCTAGAGCCAGTTTTAATAGTTGAGCTCTTAACTTCAACAAAATTTCCAATTTGTACAGAATCCATTAAAATTGTTCTTGGTCGAATGCGACCATAAGGCCCTATAGAAGTGTTGATTCCAACTAATGCTCCCTCAACCAAAGAAAACGGCTTTATTGATGAACCTGCGCCAACTTTAGAATCAGTAATAATACAATTTGCTCCAACAGATACGTTATCTCCCAACTCTACCTTTCCCTCAAAGATCACATTAATATCAATAGATACATTTTCTCCAAAAATAAATTCTCCACGAAAATCTATACGCTCAGGATCTGCTATGCTAACTCCCTTTTGAATTAATTGTTCTGCATATTTTCGCATCTCATTTTTTCGTTCATTTAGTATCTCAACTGAATTATTTTTGTAATGTTGGTTTTTATTCATTAGAGTAAAGTGGTCCAAATTTTATTGCCCATAATATACCAGGCAATAGAGCAAGAGCAGCCGCCTGTAATTGGAACTGTGGATAGAATATTGTACAAATTGATAATGGAAAAAGCCAAAAAATATGAAAAATAATTACCCCAGTTGTTACTTTTAAGTGACTCTTTGTAATTCGAGCTAAATTTTGATAAGCGTGGCTCCTATGAGTCCCATACCATTTTTTTATTGTAGCTAAACGAATTAATGAAGTGACAACCGTATCACTTAGATAATAACCAAAAATTACCAACCAAGTGAAAAAACTTATTTTATCCAGCATAGTTGAATAAATTATTAAAGCACTAAAAATATACCCTAAAAAAATACTACCTGAATCACCCATAAATATAGTTGCTTTTGGCCAGTTAAATAATAAAAAACCAAGGCAACTAGCTAGTAATATTGAAAAGATAATCAATAATTCAGTATCTTGAGAAGAAATAATAGTTATCAAGACGAGAGAAGACAAGATCAGTATAGCACCAGATATTGCCATACCATCTATGCCATCAATAAAGTTATACGCATTTATTAACCACACTATAGAGAACAAGCCAACCCCCCAGGCAACAAAATTATTAAATAAGCTTAGGTCTCTAAAAAGACCATCTTTAAAAATAAATAAAATCCAAAATGCAAGTATGAATTGTAATGCTAACTTTTTAAGACTAGAAATATTTTTAACATCATCTACATATCCAACAAATAGCGCAACCGCTCCACCTATTCCAAAAACCAGCAATAGATCAAATTTTATAAAATGATTAAAGTATAAATAAATTATAGAAAAAACAAAGACTAATGAAAATACTAATCCACCACCTCTTGGAGTAGGCTTTGCATGCAAAGTTCTTTCATTGAGATACGAAAAAATTTTATTTTTTACTGCAAAACTTCTATAAAAAAAGGTTCCTAATAAACTAGCAATATAGATCAATAATAGAAAAAAAAAGTAATTAGTTGTCATAGAAAATTATTATACTCATTGCACTGTTAGAGGGCAAAGAACTCTTGAAGGCAGTCACACAATTTGACTTGGATTTCCGATTCGAGCTCGCCCAATTTTTTTATAAAGCAAAATTTATCTATAGCTCTAAGCTGATCAACCATAATATATCCTTTTGCATCATCGAAACGACACTCAATTCTAGTTGGTAAGCTTTCACTTAATGTTGTCATAGGAGCTACCAAGATACTTGGCAAATCTTTTAACTCGTCAGGGGTAACAATAGTGCACAAACCAAGGTTATCAACTACTCTAGAA
>Ga0257121_1003400_pt1 | contig 10407 bp, 5 predicted proteins | sample SI106_100metaG_FD_190180 | JGI IMG/M metagenome (GOLD analysis project Ga0257121, IMG submission 190180) | Marine microbial communities from Saanich Inlet, British Columbia, Canada - SI106_100 | ecosystem: Environmental > Aquatic > Marine > Inlet | place: Canada: British Columbia | collected... | reverse complement strand
CAGCACAAAATCAGGACTCCAGAAATTACGGGCAACCTCTGCCTGCACAGCCGTTGCTACCGGGTCGCCCAATTCCGAAATTCTTGGCAGCCGACTCCACTTTTGATAAGCGTCAATATCTGCCAAGGAGGGATGCGCAATAGCCGCACCCCTCTTATCAAATACAAAGAGGCGTTGCTCGGCGCTTATGGTAGAAGAGGTTAGCTCTGCCGATAGGGTCGTCAGATCCAGATCAAGATAGATAGTGCCAATAGCCGTACCGCAACAGTCCGACAGGTGCTTGGTATAACTGATAACCGGGAGCTTATCGATTGGTTCCATATACATATCATCAAAGCCTTCAGTACCATCGCCGGGTTTGCCGCGAACAGCAATGTAAATCGACTCCTCATCCAGTTCGCCATCAACCTCAGCAACAGGCTCCTCACCATCTTCCCGCCAGACTGAGACATTGCTCCGATCTTTGCGAACCAACGTAAGACTATTCAGATAACTTTTATTTTTTACAAAAGGCTTAAAGGTCCAGATAACTGAGAGATTTTCGAGATTCTCTGCACTTTGTCCAAGAATCTCTGACAAAGTGATAACATCTTCTTCTACCTGATTAACAAAGTGCTTAATCTTTATGGCTACTCTGGCAGTCTCCTGCTGTTGCAGAGTGCGTGTGATCTCAAGCGTAGATTTAACTGCCCCCCAGGTGGATAACCCCCCCACGAGCCCAACCGCAGTAATGACAAAAAGCGTTACACCGATGCTGAGGACAAACCGGACACTGATTCTCATAGGTTAGACGCCTTGGGTTTTCTCAAAATCTAAGCACACGTCCCATACACGGCGGCTTTTAAATCTCTGCTGGCGCCCAAGTTCTTGCCTGAGTGTAGGTGGTCAACTCTGAAAATCAACGATTGTCCTCCTTCGCTTCGTCAGCGCCCATATTTTCGGTTTGAAGACCCACGATCTCGTTTGCAGCACGTTCGCCGGACAGGTAGGCGCCATGTACGGTTCCTGGATAAGTCGCGTGGGTGGCCTCTCCTGCAAAAAATATGCGCTCGCCAAGCGGTTTAGCAAGTGTTCTGTAATCGGCGAATGATGCACCGGGTGGAATACTTGAATACGAGCCACCAGAAAACTCATCTGAATACCAAGCGGTGACCACCGACTCAACAGCCGAAGTTGGCGTAGCACTGCCAAACATGAATTTAAGATCTCTTAGAGCTTGTTCTACGACATCTTCTTTTTTGACCGCTTCTAACGACCTTGCATGACGCCCGTGCGAAAGACCCACTATGACGGGCTCACCTGAATACGGGGTCATCGGGAGGTATTCGATCAGATTCTCGGTTGAACTGTTGAGTAACCCGAGTACGTAGGCATCTTCAGGCCAGAACCGCTTAGAAAAACGCAAAGCGATCTTATTCAGCGTGCCCATGCCAAGTCGACCAATGCTAGTGATCTTTTCGTCAGTCAGGCCCGGCTCAAACTCGACTTTATTCTTCTGCAAAACCCCAAGTGGGAGTGTAACTACCGCTTGATCACACTGTATAACGCCTTGATCGGTCGTGACCATGACTTTATCAAGAGTCTGTGAGATCTTGTTAACCACATGACCATATTTGATGTTAAGTCCTTCAACCAACCGATTTACAATCTGTGAGTATCCTCCACTCACAACTACATCATCACCGCGATATGCGTCGTCCATATTCCAGTGTTTGAAAGAGAGTTCATCTAAATTACTCGCATATTCGGCCTCAATCGTACTTGCTAACCACCATTGGATACCGCGTTTTATTATTGGATCTCCAGAAAGATTCTTGAAGATCGGTGCCAGTGCATCGGCCATGGAGCGACTGCTTGCAGCGCCCGATTGCCGATCATAGAGTTGCTCTAGGATGCTTGCAGATTTTCTTAGTATTTCTTCATAAGTCTCGTCTTCGATCTCACCATATCCAATATCAAAGAGCCATGTTTCCTCCCAGTCCGTCGCCTGGGTGGATAACCCATATTGGTGGGCCATCTTCATCAAAGGATTTTGTGAGGAATCTCCATGTATCCAGGCCGCCCCCAGATCCACCGGAGTGCCCAAAGAATGATCGGTCCATATCCGCCCGCCCGGCCGATCTCGCCCTTCTACTACGATCACGTCATATCCTTTGCTACTCAGTCTCCTGGCTGCAGCCAGGCCCGCCATCCCGGCCCCGATGACAACCACGGACTTTCCCTCTTTGTCCGAGGTGTTGGTATTCACGGCAGCATAAAGCCCCTTAGGGGCTGTCAGAAACTGGCCCGCGATTAATATGCCTGCTTTCAATGCAGCACGTCGGCTAAGCATGTTCATCGTTAAATTCTCTTAGTGACTTATGCCTGTTGCTTCGCCATCATCGACGCAAATAAGCCCGGCTGCTGGGTAAGCTCCTGGAAACTTCCCACCTGATCGATACGACCCTGCTTCATAACGATGATCTGGTCAGCGCCATGAATCGTGCTCAACCGATGCGCAATGGCAACTCGGGTGACCTTGCGGCGGTTGAGGCTTGCCGTCACTATGGCCTGTGTCTTGTTATCCAGTGCACTGGTGGCCTCATCCAGCAACAGGATTCTCGGCTTTTTAACCAGAGCCCGTGCGATAAGAAGACGCTGTTTTTGGCCTCCCGATATATTTCCCCCGCCCTCACTAATAACCGTGTGAAGCCCCATCGGCATCTGCTCAACGTCTTCCTCGAGGCCCGCATCTCTTACCGCCATCCACACATCGTCAAGGTCCATGCTGCCGCTTCCGGAAATATTCTCCAGAATAGATCCGGCGTTGATCTTAGCAGATTGAAGAACAGAGCCAATCTGGATTCTGACGCTGCCTATATCCAGGCCGTCAAGATCCTGTCCATCAAATAGCACCTGGCCAACATCAGGGCGCTCAAATCCAAGCAGCAGTCTGAAAATTGTTGACTTGCCGCATCCAGAGGGCCCCACCAATGCAACAAACTTGCCCGGCTGAATATCAAGATCAATACCCGCCAGTATCATCGCGCCGTCTTCCTGATACCGAAATTCCACCTCCGACAACGAAATCCCACCTTGGAGAACTCCCGGGTCTGTGCCACCTCTAGCAGACTCTTTTTCAGCCTCAATAATTGGCTTTATCCGATTAAATTTTGCGAGCATGTCCAGCAGTTCCACAACTGTATTGCTCATAGATGTCAGGCCCATCAAGAATGTCGCCATCGCCGTGCTAAAAGCAAGAAAGGTGCCCAGAGTGAGGCCAGTACCTGTCAACGCCGCTTGCGCAAACAGGCTTGCGCCAGCGGCATATACCAGAATAGAACCAATGAGGGGTACTGAATGATTCAATGTATCGATGTAGTCTTCTGTCCGTTGTGCTCGGAGTTGCAAGGCCAGCTGTTTCGTGTAGCGACTCATCCAAAGGGTAAAGACCCGATGCTGTGCACCTGCGATTCGGATCTTGCCAACAGCGTTGGCGATTTCAAAGACAAACCCTTTAAAGCGCCCTTGTAATTCCATCAAAACGCGATAGTGCTTATGAATAGAGGAGAAGCCTATTACCGTAATACCAAGAACAATCAACCCCAACAGCAATGCTATCAATGCAAGTTTTGCATTGTAGTGAAAGAGCAGCCCAAGATTGAGTATTGTGGTGAGGCCGGTCAGCAATGTGCGGATAGTTGTTGAGTTGAACTCTTCTGAGACCTGACTTATTGCCATTAGCCTGTCTAGAAGATCCCCACCACTGAACCTGCGAAAGAAAGGAACCCGCAGCGACAGCACATGGCAGAAGATTGCAACCTGCGCCTTCGCATTTGCCGCTACAGAAAACCGTATTGTCGCAATTCCCTGAGCGATCGAGAACAATGCGACACCAAAGGCTGCTGCAAAGAGCGCGAGTGCAAGCTCAATAACAAACCGCCCGTCGGCATCGGGTATTGCTGTATCCATCAATACCGCTGTCACCTGCGGGACGAGCATTCCAATCACGGTCGTCAGGAGTGATAACGCTACAACAAACCCGATGTCGGGTAGGACATCTTTAATAGCCCATCGTGGAATCTGAGAAACATTTGAAATGTTGGTAGGAATCGGTGTCGAAAACACCTTTGCTTCGAGGGCTAGCAGGTTTGCGGATTGCTCATCAATGAGGATACCCAACTGCTGTCTTGGGTCAACGATGCGGTAGGTGCCCGATCTGTTTCGTAACAATGCGACCGGATGCTTGCCATCCTCAAGAAATCCCAGCAAAGCGCCGCAATCATCTTTCCACCAGCCGTCCTTGAGCAAGACCTTGCGCACTCTAAGATCTGACGTGCGTGCAATCTGTTGCACCTGATAATCCTGATCTTCATTCTTCTTAGAAAACTCCGGCTCACGCACTTCTACACCCAGAGCCTCGCCAACTACTGCCATCGCCGTAAGCAGTTCGGTATGCCTGACGGGTGATCGGGAAGGCCTTTTATTGAGAAGGTCTCCTACCTCGTTAAGTGCATCTTCGAGATTATTTCTGTCTAGCCTCTCAGCAAGCAAAAAGTTCTCGCGTTCCGCACTGTCAGCACGAGTTTCATAACTTTTCAGATAGGCGCAGGCCAATCTATTGAAATGAGTAAGCCCGTTGAACTCATGCTCGGTCGTCGTGCAGATCTCAATCTCGCTCTGCTCGGTTGATGGCTCAATGACCAATCCCGTTGCGATTGGAAACGGTCCAGTCGGAGACACCAGGGATAACTCGGAAAACCCGCAAAATCCAATACCGCCCGAAACAACCTTGAGCCACGTCGTCACATCATCAGGTAGGTCAAACTGCGAGCCTGGAGTCAGGGTCACACGCCCAGCAGTCGGAATACGCTCACAAGCACGTTCTATTTTGTGAGGATCGACTAATTCTCCAATCAGTGAAGAAAACCCCATGACCCATGAATCTGTCGCCTCGGAGATAGTTAGGCCAAGGTCGCTTAAGCAGGCGGGAACCCGGTCAAACGGAATGGGAACCAGGCGAGCCGCGGTTTCTGAGAACGCTACCAGAACCAAATTCTGATCGACCGCATCTGTGTCGATGGAAAAGAGTAAGCTTCCTCGCGAAGCCCCAAAGAGTCGATGGCGCCAACCGACCGGCAGTCCCGACCGGGCGGAACTAACAGACACCGAGAGACTGCCCGCTTCGATATACCAAACTGTGTCGGGTTCGTTAAGTACGAGCGGCCTGCGCGGTGAGAGCTCAATAGGATTCAAATCGTGCCACCCGGGTAGTAAGAGGTCGGTGTCCTGATCGCCCATTCTTTAACTCGCCTCATCCGCCCGCATCAGGCGTACGTATTCCTCGTCGAGTTCCCACAATTCATCATGAGTGCCACGTTCAATTATCTTGCCCCTGGATAGAACAAGAATTTCATCCGCATCCCGAACTGTGCTTAACCTATGGGCAACGATTATGGCTGTGCAGCCCCGCATTCGAAGCCGCTCCATCACAACTGACTCTGTTTCAGCGTCCAAGGCGCTTGTCGCTTCGTCGAGAACAATGATTGAGGGTCGGCTAACCAATCCCCGGGCGATTTCTAGCCGTTGGCGCTGCCCACCACTGAGGTTCGCGCCTCCTTCAAGGATATCTGAGTCGAATCCATTTCGAAGATTATCGACAACCTCGAGGATTGCAGCATCATCACATGCTGCACGCAGTCTTTCGTTAGAGACCGTCTGATCCCAGAGGGTGAGATTTTCACGAACCGTTGCCGCAAACAATGAGACCTCCTGATCAACAACCGAAAATGAGTTAGCCAATACCTGTTCTGTAATCTCGTCCCGAGGAGTATCGTCAAACAGGATCTGTCCATCCCACAAAGCATAATCGCCGCAGATCAAACGGGCCAAAGTGGATTTGCCAGACCCACTGCTGCCTACAAGTGCAACCGCTGCTCCGGGGCGGACCGTAAGATCAATTCCCTTAAAGAAAGCTTTCGCAACGGGGCTATGGCCAAAGGTGACGTTAACCAGATCAATTTTCCCATCAAGCCGAATAACGGGATTGCCGGCGCTATCTTTGAGCTCTCTTTTGGCAATGGGCTCAGGCGTAGGATATTTGATGACATCGTCTACCCGGTTAAGATCGCCGCGAAGTTCCTGAAACTTCTGCCCCAGGTTTGATAACTCTGTAATCGGCAACAGGAAGCTGGCCATCAGGCTTTGGAACGCCACCAGCATGCCGATTGTTAAATCCCCATTGATCACGCGAAACGCACCTACAACAAGAATCGATGCCGTAGTTAATCCCAGGAGGAGCGAGGGCAGGATCACTAACACCAGGTTCGATAACTGAAGTGCTTGGGCTGCATTAGTACCCTTGGCAAAATATCCGCCAAACTTCTGAAAAAAGTCGTCTTCAAGGCCGCTGGCTTTTATGGTTTCAATGCTGTTCAGACCCGCTATTGCCACTCCATAGGTTTTCCCCATCTCGGACAAGACTCGCATATTCAATTCAATGCGGCGTTTAGAAACCAGCCTTAACACCACAAAATTAACGGCCGCAAAAAATATGCCTATACTGGTCAGCAGCGCATCGTAAGAAAACATCACGAGGGCGAAAAAGCCCATCATTACTACTCCAATCGCAGTTTGCGCTAACTCGCCAGACATAAGGGTCGCGAGTTTGTCGTTCAGTTCACTACGATTTGCGACCTCGCCTGCAAAACGCTGCTGATAAAAACTAATGGGGAGCGTTAGCATGTGCCAGATGTACTTACTGGACATATTCATGGCAAGTTTGATCTTCAGTCGCCGCAGATAACGCAACTGGAGAAAGTGGAGTAGGCCTTGTGTGACCAGTGCGATCACCATCGCAAGAATTAATGGCCTGAGCCAGTCGACTCGGCCCGCGAGGATAATACTGTCAATAAAAACCTGGTTAAAAGCCGGAATCGCAAGACCAGGAATGACGAGGAAAAGACCAGCGAGGAAACAGTACAAAGCGGGGCCAAACGAACCAGTCAAACGTTCGATGATTGCTGGCCAAAGTGCCGGCAGTTTGCCACTAGGCATAAATTCCGGCCCTGGCTCCATGGCCAGAACAACTCCAGTAAAACACCGATCAAACTCCTCGCGAGCGATCGTCCGGTGCCCTACCGCTGGATCATTCACATATACCTTTTCTTTATGGCAGCCTTCGTAGGTAACAAAATGATTAAAGTTCCAGAAAATAATAAAAGGCGCCTTTATCTTGGCTAGTTCATCACTCTGGCGGGTCAAGCCCTTGGCCTGCAACCCATAACGCCGCGCGGCCTTTATCAGATTTGATGCCTTGCTGCCATCTCTTGAAACACCACACTCGCGTCTTAGTTCTGCCAACGGCACAAATCGCTTATAAAACCCCAGCACAGCGGCAAGAGCCGCTGCCCCACACTCAACTGCTTCCAATTGGAGAACAGCCGGTGTATGCACTCGACTTGACGATTTCAAACCAATTCGCAGATTAATTGATGCCACTCCAACGCCGTAGCAAGGGAATCACGTACGAAATGGGCCGAAAATACTGAACGGTAGCCCTGACTTTGGCTGTTGTGCCAGAGCTGATCGTCATATCTGGCCCGCCACCCGATGTCCATCCATAACCAGATACCGTGTCCTGATCTATCTTCAAGGAGGCATAGACCTGAATTCGTGACTGCGTTCGGGTCAACTCAGCAGCCACCTCCTGATTCCCAACTACTGCGACCACGGCATCTGTGCTTACTGGAAACGCAGATACATCCGCGATAACTCCAATGATGCTGCCATAGCGTTCACGTTTAACGGTCGATGGCGTAATGTTCACTGGCATCCCAAGTCGGATTTTTTTGCCATCTCCCACCTTGAAATAGCCAACCGCCATTAACTTGCTATCCGAATCTTCCGCCTCAATGAATCCGAGAGTTTCCCCAGCGCGAACAAATTCGCCAAGCACAGCGCCAATTTCTAAAACGACCCCATTATGGGTATTTACGATCTCGCCTCCTTTCTTCAATGATTTCTCAAGTCGAGCTATATTCCTAAGCGCATCCTGGATTTGAATATCCAATTCTGCGGCTTCTTCAAATCCCTTTTGCTTCAGCCTGGTCTCATCAATAGATATTTCTTGTAGCTGTGCAGTAAACTCTGCTATCCGATTTTTCTGTTCCGCGTAGGCCTCCTCTGTCTCGAGTTTCTTTAGCTCAAGCTGTTGCGCCTCCAGCTCAAGATCTGATTTCTTAATTCGCACATCAACTAATTTCTGATAGGCCTGAAGGACCATCTCGTCTGAGGTAAGCTGCGACTCAAGCAACCGTTTAAAGCTTTGGTATCGCTTACCCAGTGTTTCCTCTAGCTCAGTTTGTGCTTTCAGGTAGTCATTGAGTACCGTATGCTGCTTCGCCATGTAGGTTTCGTTTTTCGTTCGCAGCGCCTGGGCCATCGCCTTGGCCGTGTCGATTCGGTCCTTAAGCATTGCGCGCTTGCGATGCAACGCTTCTGTCTCGAGGCTTAAACGTTGGTTTTGGAGGTCCGTGATCGTAGAGTGTCGCGCTTTCATGCGCTCGAGTCGTGTGATTTCCTGCTCCAAACGTTGGGCGATCTCCGGAACACTTATCGTAGCAATGACCTGCCCGGCCTGAACCCGGTCACCAACAGCAAAATTTAATGAAGCCAATTGACCCGCCGTTGAAGCCTGAAAAGGCATCACATGCCTTGGATAGATGAGAATCCCAGTGCCGCTTACCGTAACAGGAATCCGACCAAAGATACTCCAAACCAGAACAGCACCGAGTAATACACCAATCGTCCCGAGTGTGATCCAGGACTTGCGGCCGGTCACCTGCAAAAGCTGTTCAAGTTGCTCGGGAGAACTAAGTTGGTCGAGCGCTTCGGCCCGAAAAATACTTCTGGGCTTTGGACTGGCTTTATTTTTCTCTTCGCTCATTTCACCGCGCTCAAGTTTCCAAGCCAATCTAGCCTCGGGATAATGAATCTCGGAATAAATCCAGCATTAAATCAAAACGTCGACCGGCAAGATTAATTGTATCGAGAAGATCAGGATCAAGTTCTCCTGCCACTTCATCGGCATAAAGGTCTAATTCTTTTGATTCATCTACATGCTGAATCAGACCGCGTATCCGGTTTGCGAGTAACACCCCAATACCGCGAAAAAAGCGCGCACCAAATTCCGCGTCGCGGTCTAACTTGCCCTCGATATCGTCGCGATCCATCGCGAGCACACGTACCGGCGTGACCGCAACAATAGTAGCACTGGGAGGCCGGCTATCCAGGAAAGAGATCTCTCCAAAGAACTCTCCATATTTCATGCGGTTCACTTCCTGGTCGCCGCTTGTGCCCACCCGGACTGAGAGCTCTCCTTCCATCAGAAAAAAAACGTCGGTAAGAGGAGTACCAGCAACGACCAGCGTCTCTCCTTCATCAAAGGATAATGCCCTGCCGCTGGATACCAGCCATTTGATATCAAGATCGCTGAGACATCCCAAGAAATATAGTACGGCTCTCACAACTCTCTCCCAACTGGTTTTAGCCAATATGAACCGATCTTTTTAACACATTTTTGACTCGATTAAGGCCAGCCTGCTATTTACCGTGGTTCAGCGACTTTTGCCGACATCTTATCGAAAGGCCTGAGGCCGTCATTCAGAGCTTGCTCCATGAGGCTAACCAGTTGTTCTTCAGGAGGCATTTTCCAGTCGGTACGGGTACCCGGTGTTGACTCGATATTCCATGAAAACCCACCTACTTCGTGGCGCACAAAAACCAGTATCTCATTTGAGTCAGAAGAGCTGGGGCCCGCCTTATAAGGACGCTGAACGCTGGCGTCGAGAATCTTGAACGCATCGCGGTCACGAAAGCGTTGATCCATTTTTCCCCGGTACACAAAACGTATCAGCGGAGCCGGAAACTTCGAGAACAGGGTTTGAATTTCTGGGTCGCAACACAGATACCGTAAGAGCCCAAAACCCGATCCACCTTCAGGGACGTTATTAATCGCAGTTGTAATCTTGTCACAGGATGACCAAATGGAATCACTTGGATCCAATTCAAACACAACAGGGAAATGCATAGTGAACCACCCAACCGGCATACCACTTATGCCCCACTGACCCATTTGTTGCCGCCCGTGCGACTCCAAGCTAACCGCACAGAGTGCATTGCCAGACGCCTGATACCAGGCCCGTAAAAATGCCGTAAGGAATACATCATGCTGCTCTCTCAACGATGCAAAGCGATCAGACAAGGCCAAACTGAGAAACGGGTTCAACCGACCAGGATGTTGGTGAGGTCTAGATATCGCCCGCAACGAACTTTCTTCGCGATTGCCACGGGGCTGTAAATCAACAAGTGAGCCATTGATCTTTTTCTTGATATCCATCCAATAGTGCGTCTGCTCGCCTGCCACAT
>Ga0257121_1003390_pt1 | contig 10424 bp, 9 predicted proteins | sample SI106_100metaG_FD_190180 | JGI IMG/M metagenome (GOLD analysis project Ga0257121, IMG submission 190180) | Marine microbial communities from Saanich Inlet, British Columbia, Canada - SI106_100 | ecosystem: Environmental > Aquatic > Marine > Inlet | place: Canada: British Columbia | collected... | reverse complement strand
GTCATGTTTATAATACCACTGACTAAAAGACTCAAGACATAAGTTGCCATTTCTTGAAGGATAAAAACGGGTCATTATAGCTAAATATCCTTTGCTGGGTATTTGAGGTATCAGGCACGCTAGTTCTTCTCCTGGATTTTTTATATGCTCAAAGGTTTCTGTAGAGATAATCAGATCATATTTTTTTTTCAGGTCTTCATTGGGAAAAAAATTTAAGTCGTAGCCATGCGTTTTATACCCTTCTCGCTCCAGTAGTATTTTGAGAACAGGTTCGTAACCACACCCGTAATCTAGAATAGTATTTACTCCAGAACATATTTTGTTAATCGTGTTAATTTTTTTTTGAAACATTTTCACGTATCCTTCGTTGTCCAGAGTGTTGTTGTGTTCCAGGTAACGCTCGATCTCTTCTTTTTTTGAAATAAAAAATTCCGAAGGAACGAAAATGAGACAACACTTTTCACAAGACCAGTATTCCCTAGCATCACCTTTCAAAGTAAGGTTGGTGGAATTGTGATTACAAAGCGGACATTTCATTGGGTATGATCATGGATCGGGTTGTTGGTGTAGAACTTTATTTGACTTGCTTCCACTTGAGCGGTAGTTATAATTAGTAAAAAAATATTTAGGGTTTCTAGTTTTATCCAGTTGTTAAAATACTCGGAGCATAGCATGGTAGCTTATGTCAATGGAAACGGGGTGCGCCCTGGTTACGTAATCAAACACAACGATAAAATTTATCGGGTCATGACCTCTGAACACAGGTCACCTGGCAAGGGGCGAGCCTTTTGTCAGGTTAAACTGAGAAATCTTTTGGATGGCTTGCAGACCGAGGTGAAGTTTCGCGCTGATGAGCAGGTTGAGCGTTTGTCGCTGGAACAAGTAAAAATGGAATACTTATACAATGACCCTTCGGGACATTGTTTTATGAATTGCGAAACCTATGACCAAATATTTCTGGATGAGGAGATGTTGAAAGAAAGTATCAAGTTTCTTCTTCCAAATACTCTGGTTCAAATAGAATTTTATAAGGAAAAACCTTTAGGTGTTTCCCTTCCTGAGGCAGTAGAATTGGAAGTAGCAGAAACTGACCCTCCACTCAAGGGAGCAACCGCGTCCGGAAGTGGTAAGCCAGCCACTCTTGAAACGGGGCTTGTGGTCACTGTTCCCAACTTTATAGAAATTGGAGAAAAAATTAAAGTCTCTACCTCCTCCGGTAACTATCTTGAACGAGCAAAAAAATAGTTAGGTTTTGATATTTATCCCTTGATATCTTCCCTCTTTAAATACACTAAACGGTTTCTATCACGTGCCTTTTACCTTGGCTTTTAATCGTGATCCCCAGGCGGGGAGGTTTTTGTGATTGGCAAGCAAATTTGACAATAAAGTGTTGGTTTATTATATTTGTGGAAAGTTAATTAGTTGAAAATAAATAATTTATAGGGTCAGTCTCGTTTTAAGCGGTCTGATTTGAGTTTACCATGCAAGAAACCGTGTCTGAAAATACTTTGAGCGTAGCTAACCTAATGCTGAATTCTAGTATTATGGCCAAGGGTGTTTTGTTGGTGCTACTCGTGTTCTCTGTTGTGTCGTGGGCAATCATTTTGCAAAAATATTTCTTTTTCAAAAACGCAAAGAATGAGGATCGACGGTTTCTCTCCTATTTCTCCAAAGCTGACAACTTTCTTAATATCCACGACTACGCTCGCGAACTAGAATACAGTACGGTTTCCCGCATTTTCCTGGTTGGGTACCGGGAATTGTATGTGTTTCAGGAGGCGGCTCAATCAGAAAAAACAAAGAGTTCTTTTTCACGGAACGAAAAATTCGTTTCAGCAAGAGACATTAAAGGGATAAGTTTAGCGGTTAATAAAGCGATCAATGCTGAAATCGCTCGGCTTTCGCGTCGCTTGGACTTTTTGGCTACTACGGGGAGTACGACACCATTCATAGGGCTGTTCGGCACTGTGTGGGGTATAATGACTTCTTTCAGCGCAATTGGATTTCAAGGGTCAGCTAGTATCGGTGGAGTTGCTCCTGGGATTGCTGAAGCATTGATCGCCACAGCGGCGGGATTAGTCGCGGCGATACCGGCAGTAATTTTTTTTAACTACCTTAGTGATAAGATTCGAGCTTTCACCAGCGATATGGATGACTTTTCTAATGATTTTCTTTATCTACTAGAAAAGAATTTTTCTAAAGATGTTTCGCCAGTTCAAATTACTGACCTGGATCTAATCTGATCGTTGTTATTAAAAAATAGTTCCTATCTTTCGTCATCCTAATTATGCTGAGAAAAAGGCGACCCATGATGGCAGAGATCAACGTGACACCCTTTGTGGATGTTATGTTGGTTTTGTTGGTGATATTTATGATCACCGCCCCCCTGATGCAACATAGTCTAGAGGTGCAGCTTCCTCAAGAGTCTACCGAACCAGTTCAAGTCAAAGAAATTCCGAGTGTAACCCTTAAGGGCAATAAAAAAGTTTTTTGGAACGAGGGTGAGATGGTAAACCTGCTGATCCTCGCTCGCAAGGTGGAAGAATACCTCAGTAATAATCCAAACGGAGGGGTGTACTTAAAGGCGGACAAGACACTGAATTATGGATTTGTCATGCAAGTGATTGCAACAGTACGACGAGCCGGGGTAGCAAACATCGGGATGGTAACAGAACCTTGAGCCCATGCGTGTTGAATTCTTACCATCAATCGACTTTAATCAGATGCTGGTCTACTCGACTTTTACGCATCTGCTTTTTTTAACATGGGTTATGTTTCTTCCTGATCATAGAATCCAGGAACAAATTATTGTCCCTACGTTCCGATTAGACCTTATTGAATTATCCCCGAAAGCGAAACCCGTACCACCATCTAAAAAGAAACGGGCGGTTCTTTCGCCGATAATTAAGAAAAAAGCCGCGCCTAAGGCGAAACCAATTGTCAAAAAGCTAAAAAGGTCGAAGCTCAAACCTAAGGCTAAACAGTTACCTCCTCCAAAACCTATAATTAAGGAATCAAAAGCTAGAAAAAAAATACTGGAAGATTTAAAATCCCTCGAAAGTAATTCGATAAAACGATCACCTTTAGAACAGTTAGACTTGTTAGCTCGTCTTGCCCCCAAAGCCCAAGAGGAGAAGGTAACTCCTTCTAAGAGAATGCAGGAGGAAACATTTAGAGAGCCAGAAAGAGAAAAAGCAGCAGAACTTCCGGTGAAGGCAGAACCGGAAATACGTGTTCCGCCAGTTGATGATATCGAAACTGCTACAAAGGAACGCGAATTGATCGCGTTACCAGAGCAATTAGTAAAACTTGATTTGAAGAAAGAATCTCAATCAACATCCGCTCTATTGAAGGAACTCGAAGCAATAGAGAATAAGGAAGTACACCCAGCAGATGTTTCAATGAATGGGGAGCAGTTTGAAAAGTCGGACAGCTTTTCGGCTTTCAAAGACATCAAGGGGGAGTCCTTTACTTCTGTAGTTGAAAAATTTCAAGAACTGGAAGAATCCTCAGAAGAAATTAAAATTGATGTTTCCCAGGGACAAATGGTTCTTGAAGAATTTAAGACGTCGATTCAAAGAGGTGGAGTTCCGATCTCCGAAACCAAAACCGAACCAGAAACATCAAGTGCTTTATCTTTGTATGTGGGGAAAGTTTATAAGCGTGTTTATTCCAAATGGAAAACACCTCTTGGGTCAAGATTTAAAAATGTAACTGTGTCATTTACCATTTTTTCAAAAGGAAATATCAATAGCCCTGTAATCCGTAAAAGCGCGGGAGATAAAAACTTAGATTCAATTGCGGTCAGTGCTATAATGGATTCCGTTCCATTCCCTGAACTGCCGGAAGAATTAAACCGACCAAACCTTAAAATAAATATAATTTTTAAGTATGTTCCTGAAAAAAATTAAGGTATCCAGACAATTATTCTTTTTGGTTATGGTTTCATGCCTGATGTGTCCCATCGAACTGTTAGCGGTTGACTCCAATGTTCGTATCGAAATGGAGCGCGCGACTCATAAAGAAGTGAGAGTGGCTGTTACCAAGTTTATTCTGGGAGAAGGAATTGGTGACCCCAAAGGATTGGGGATGGAAGCTCGTGAAATTTTGGAAAATGATCTTCGGTTGACTGAGATGTTTGCGAAACTAGAACCCGAGGTTTATGAAAATTTAGAACGAAAGGAAAAAGGAAAAAGAGCTGTTGATTTATGGGCCTGGCATCAGGTGGGAGCTCAGTGGCTTATCAAAACAGAATATAGTGTTATCCCGGGAGGAAAACTGTCACTAGTATTTCGTTTGTATGACACGGTAAGTGAAAAATTTTTACTTGGTAAGCGCTATTTCGTCAGCGAAAGAAAACTTTTGCGGAAAGTTATCCACCGCTACGCAGATGAATTGGTTCTTCAGTTGACAGGCAAGCGGGGTGTGGCTGAAACAAAAATTGCTTTTCTTGCACGTCATAACAAAGGCATAGAAATTAACGTTGTTGATTTTGATGGAGAAAATCTAAAACAAATAACAAATGATAAGACACTCAATTTAACACCTACTTGGTCGCCTAATGGTCGTTGGTTGGTCTACACTTCTTACGCTGGGAATAACCCAGACCTGATAATGATCGATAATCTCGGCAAGAAGCCAAAGAGAACGCTCCTGAGATTATCGGGACTTAACGCGGCCCCCTCCTGGTCGCCTGTTGATGATCGCCTTACACTGGTTTTAAGCAAGGACGAGAATTCAGAAATTTATACCCTCAGCAACAACCGAACTCTGCGGCGCCTTACACGGCATTTTAATATTGACACTTCACCTACTTGGTCACCTGATGGGAAAAAAATTGCTTTTACATCTGACCGCTCTGGAAGGGGGGCACCACAAATCTATATTATGGATGCCCACCATGGTGATAAGGCTGGAGTTCAACGGATTTCATTTGGTTCTTCCTATAACGATAACCCTGCTTGGTCTCCCGATGGAGACAAGATTGCTTATACGGCACGGGTCGGGAGACGGTTTCAGATAAAAGTTTACGATTTGGTAACGAAAAAAAGTACCATTTTGACAAGGGAGAGGGGGAATAATGAGCAGCCCACCTGGTCACCCGATGGGCGTTTTATAGCTTACAGGCATAAAGTCGGTTCAACTATGAGCACTTATATACAGCGATTGGGAAGCGATAAAGTTCGACAACTCTCTTTTGGTGGTGATGGTGGCGCCAGCCCAAGTTGGTCGCCATACTTGAATCACTAGCTATTATTTCAATAAAGTATAATTAAATGTTGCCAAATTTAAGCTAGTCCATTAGAATTAAGGGGTTAGCGTGTATTTATTTTTTCTGGAGGCTGTGCCCGTTAGATCCAAGTATCTCTAAGATGTGTTGTGGGTGTTATGTGAGTTGGGATATCATGGTTAATTTGATTAAAGCCCCTTTTTAAAAAGATTAAAGTAGTTTTGAAAAATAATTTTAAGAACATAATTTTGTTGGAGGATTTTTGTAGATGATTAAAAGAAAGGGTTACTTGTTGACCGCAGTTTTATTTGGATTAAGCTTTATGACAGCTTGTTCTAAAAACCTGATGCCCCCTGAAGGTTTAGATGGAGCTACACCTGTTGGTAGTCAGATGAGCCAGTCTAGCCAGTCTAGCCAGCCTAGCCAGTCTGGAGGTAGTGCAGGTCGTGGTTTTAATATTACCGAGCAGGGAAGTGGTAGTGGTTCTGGGTTTTTGGCTGAAGAAAATGTAGGCGAGTCAGCTAGGTCCGGAGGCTTTTCTTCCGGCGGTTCAGATGGGTCAGCTCTAGGTGGTGGTAGGTTTCAATCTGACGCTGAGCCTTTCTTAGGCAATGATTCAGGTTCAGGTTCAGGTTCAGGTTCAGGTTCAGGTTTTGGGAGTGGTATGGATGAAGCGCGAACGCTGCCTTTTAAGGAAACAAATTCGTTGCAGGACATTCACTTTAATTTCGATCAGTATGACCTTGATGAGGATTCTCGTAATACTTTGAGAAAAAATGTTAGTTATTTAAAAGCGAATTCTTCTGAAGTAGTTGAGATTCAGGGCCATTGTGATGAGCGTGGTACTAACAATTACAACGTTGCCCTTGGGGAGCGTCGTGCTCATTCAACAAAGATGTACCTGGTTTCTCAAGGAGTTAGTGCAAGACGGATTCATACCATCAGTTACGGCGAGGAAAAACCATTTTGTTTTGACAGCAATGCTGCATGCTGGGGAAAAAACCGTCGCGCTCATTTTAGGATTAGCAAATAGCTCGTATACATTTCGTTCGTGGCGCTGGTTTCGATAGGTAGAAGTATTTTGTTCCTCGAATTAGCTTATAGTTTTGAGTATAATAGACCGTAACAGGGTGGCCCCTGTTACGGTCTTTTTTGTTTTCGTGTCAGCAAAACGAGTTTGTAGTACCTAACTTTGAAAGGTCAGGTTTTCATGTGGATTAAATTTGTAGTAATTATCTCTGTAATACTTGTCCAGGTAAGTTTTATTCCAAAAACTTGGGCAGGTGACGAGGAATTTCATCTAAAAATTCTGGAAGCTTTAAAAAGAATGAACGTTCGCTTGGTGCGTATGGAGACCAATAAGTTGAGATCCATCAAGGCTGTTCAGGAAAGTTTACTCAACCAGGTAATGGCATTAAGAACTAGTCTCGAACAAATTCAATCCACAGGAGAGATGAACAAGGCAGAAATGCTGGCCAGTGTCGGGGGAGTTAAGACGAAGGTTTTGGATGTGGAGAGCCACCTCAAGAATGAATTGATGCAAGCATTCGACGGGCAAAATCGAACTTTCAGTCAGCTAAAAAATAGTCTGGCAACAGATATGGAAGGCATTTCAAATACAAACCAACAGCAATTCAAAAACTTTAGTGAAGCAAATAATAAGCAACTTCAGCAAATTGTAAGTGCGTTGGAAGAGCAGAATAAAAAATTATTGCAGACACAAGCGTTGTTTAAAACCGATTTAATACCTGCACTTGATTCTCAAAATGAAGAGACACGACGGGCCTTGCTAAGAGATCTTTCTCAGGCCCGCGCTGTTCAGGACAACTTTCTTGGGTCAAACCACAAACAAATACTTGCTTCTTTAGGCACGGTGGAAGCAAAAAACAAGGCGTTGATTGAGATTTTAAAAAAAATAATTTTGGTTGATGAATCAACAAATAAAGCAATAGTTGATTTGCGGAAAACTTTGGTTCCAGAAATAAAAAATATAGCCGAGACTGAAGCGGATTTGAAGTTGCGTCTGGATAGAGATCTAATGGAGGTTAAAGAGAACCAAAATACGGCAAAAGATCACTTGAAAACCCTGGTTAGTTTGTCTCACAAAATCAATCAACAATCCGGCCAGATGGAGAAGAACATACAACAATCTGCGGTTAGTACCTCCAACCAAGTAAGGAAACAGTTATCCCAGATGGAGAAGGGCATAAATAAAGCCATTAACATCGCCGCAAATAATACCAAGGCGCAATCAGACTTATCCAATGAGAAGTTATCTCGTTTGGTTGATATATTGAAGTCTTTTGCGGTTGAGCAGAGTAAAATTGATCAAGAGTTGCGGGCCCTTACTGCAAGTCAAGGTAAGGTTGACCAAGTCCTCGAAGGACAAAAGAAGTTTGATATAGTTTTGCAAAGTCAGAAAAAGGTGGAAAAGGTGCTACAGGGTCAAAAATTAGGATCGATTTCAACGGAAGAAACAATCTTGACTACCCAGAAAAAGATGACAGAAGCATTGAAGGACTTGAGACGTAAAGCTAATGTTAATATTTCTCGTAGTGATAACATCTTGAAAAATTTAAAAAAACAGAAATAAACGTTCTATTTTTTCCCCCTGGGGTTTGTTTTCCATCTTTGTTTTCTCTGTGACTTGCATGAGCACCATTGGGATGTTTTACAGAGGTCTCAGAAATTTAAAAGATCAGGGCCTTTCCTAAAGTAGGGAACAATAATTTTACTATAAATTCTTTCTATGGCTAAAACGCTTTCAGAATACGTGTGTCAAAGCTGTGGGCACCGTGCTCCAAAATGGTTAGGCAAATGCCCAGAGTGCGAGGGGTGGAATACTCTCGCAGAAGAAAAAGTAAAGGCAACGCGTTCAACTCGGAAAGCGGATCATAGTGTGGCTGATGGCAAGTCGGTTCAGCCTGTTACCTCGGTCCAGGCTCTTACACAGAATAGATTGGTTACAGGAATAGGCGAGTTTGACCGTACTTTGGGAGGTGGGCTCGTCGAGGGCTCCCTTGTTCTGATTGGAGGGGATCCGGGTATTGGGAAATCTACCCTTCTCTTGCAAAGTATGGGTGAGATGGCCAAGTCTGGCGCCAAGGTCCTTTATGTTTCAGGAGAGGAGTCACCTGCACAAATAAAATTACGTGCAGATCGTTTAGGAGCATTGTCAGATAATTTGCTTGTCTGCTCGGAAATTTGTATTGAAGATGTACTTCGCGTAGTCGACCAGGTGCAACCAGATGCGCTGGTTTTAGATTCCATCCAAACGTTTTTTACGGCCGACTTACAATCGGCGCCAGGGAGTATCGGCCAGGTTAGAGAGGTGGCATTTAAAATTTTTCAGGATGTGAAGAAGCGGGCCATGCCGGCGTTGCTTATCGGTCATATTACTAAAGACGGAGCCATCGCGGGACCAAAATCCCTAGAGCACATCGTTGATACGGTAATATATTTCGAGGGTGAAAAAGGACATTCCTACCGAATTTTAAGGGCTATTAAAAATCGCTTTGGCTCAACGCCTGAAATTGGAGTTTTTGAAATGTTACCCGAGGGTCTGGTTGGAGTTGAGAATCCGTCCGATATTTTTTTATCGGAACGTCCGGCAGATTCACCCGGTTCGATCATTGTTTCAAGTATGGAGGGAAGTAGGCCTTTATTGGTGGAAGTTCAAGCCTTGGTGACGTCTTCCTCCTCAATAGGCATGCCTCGACGTATGTCAGCGGGATTTGACCACAATCGAACGTCCTTACTTGTTGCTATAATGGAAAAACGGCTGGGACTGAATCTTCAGGGAGAAGATATTTTTATCAATATAGCAGGTGGGCTTAAAATATCCGAACCCGCTGTTGATATGGGGGTAGCTGCGGCGATTGCCGGCAGTTTCAGAAATCGATCAGTTGATCCACATACTGTTATGATTGGAGAGGTGGGGCTGACCGGGGAGGTCAGGTCGGTCATGCAATTAGAGGCCAGACTGACAGAGGCTGAACGCTTGGGTTTTAAGAAGTGCGTTGTTCCGCATTCAATAAAGGAAGACAGGCTAATCAATAAGACTAGTTCTCTAAGCTTAGTTCCCGTTAAAACCCTTTCTGATGCATTCGACGCGGTATTTTAACTAGAGTCGATAATCAGTATAACTTTTTAAAAAATAAGCCAAGAAATGAAAGTTGGTGCGATTATACCTGCGGCGGGGCGTGGCAAACGAATTGGTGCGTCAATTCCAAAACAGTTTTTAGAAATTCAAGGTAGACCCCTCCTCCATCATACGCTTACGGTATTTGCTTCCTGTAAGTTGATTGATTACGTTGTTCTTGTTATGCCACGGGCAGACGTGGATGAGGTGGGGGAAGACTGGATAAATAAATACAAAATCGTTCAAGAAGTGGTTGTGGGTGGAGAGCAACGCCAGGATTCTGTCTATAATGGGTTCAATTCTCTGGAGAAGGGAACAGACATAGTAGTGGTTCATGATGGTGTGAGACCATTCACCACACCCCAAATGATAACAGCTACGGTGGAGGCGGCACAGCAGTATGGCGCGGCTATTACTGCAATACCAGTTAGCGATACGGTAAAACAGGCTGCAGATGGTTTTGTAAAACAAACAGTTTCGAGAGATGGATTATGGCGGGTGCAGACGCCGCAAGCATTCCAGCACGGATTACTACAACAAGCTTTTAAAAAAGCGAAGAAGGATTCTTATTATGGAACGGATGAAGGATCATTGGTTGAATACTTAGGAGAAAGAGTCAAGATAGTTCCTGGTTCAGAACTGAACATCAAAATTACTCGGAAAGAAGATCTCGTCTTGGGAGAAAGTCTACTTTCTAGGATAAGGTAAACGCTGAAAAAATAATTACAAGCCGGTCGCAGTTAGTTTGCATCTAAATGAAAGTCCTCCAAATGTTATTTTTTTGATAGGACACCAAAGATTTTATTGTGAATTACGAAAAGGAGGTTTTTCATGCTGGAAAAAGAAACAAGGGCTCCTGGTTTTTCAGTTAAAGATCACAATGGAAATGCCGTTAGTCTTGCTAGTTTTAATGGGAAAAAAGTGGTGTTATGGTTTTACCCCAAGGCAGATACGCCGGGCTGCACTGTTGAAGGGAAAGGGTTTCGTGATGATTATGAAAAGTTCGCAAAAAAAAACACGGTTATTCTTGGAGTTAGCCTAGATAATGAAACT
>Ga0257121_1003380_pt1 | contig 10448 bp, 12 predicted proteins | sample SI106_100metaG_FD_190180 | JGI IMG/M metagenome (GOLD analysis project Ga0257121, IMG submission 190180) | Marine microbial communities from Saanich Inlet, British Columbia, Canada - SI106_100 | ecosystem: Environmental > Aquatic > Marine > Inlet | place: Canada: British Columbia | collected... | reverse complement strand
ACACACCTCCCATGTCTGGCTCAAACTCGATCTGCGTTTCCACGGTTCTTTTGAATACTGGAATCATTCCAATCAAAGAGCCAGTCACAGAATTCATTCTTGAAGCACCTGGCGGTCTTGTTCCAATCAAAGCTTATTGTGAAAATGGCAAAGCGAAAAGTATTGAAATAAATAATGTTGCCTCATTTGTAGACAAGCTAGATGTCTATTTAGAGGTTGAGGGGGTAGGTACTTTGCAGGTCGATACTGCCTACGGAGGTGACAGCTTTGTTTTGGTCAATGCACGTGAGATTGGCTTTGAAATAGAGCCTCACGAGGCAAGAGACATATCTGATCTGGGCTCAAAGATTACCGCAGCAGCAAACCAACAACTAAGCTTTAAGCATCCAAAAAATTCTGAATGGAGTCATATTTCCTTCTGTGAATTTGCGCTTCCAGTATTTGAAGAGGAGGGCGTTAAGGTGAGTAAAAATACTGTGGTTATTGACCCAGGAAAACTTGATCGGTCTCCTTGCGGTACGGGCTGCTCGGCGCGTATGGCTGTGCTTCACGCAAAAGGAGAGCTTAAGGTAGGAGGTCGAATGATTGGGCGCTCCATACTAAATTCAAGGTTCGACTGTCAGATAGTTGAAGAGGTACTCATTGGTAATCAGAAGGCAATCATCCCATCGATCAAGGGAAGCGCTTGGATTACGGGTACTCATCAACTTACACTTGATTTGGATGACCCCTTTCCAAAGGGTTACCGACTCAGCGATACCTGGCCAAGTAAACAGTAAATATAGACATTTATTTTTTAAGATTTATCTGGAAATAGTGTAAAAAATAAATATTGTAATGAAACATTATTTAAGGAGTATCAATGCCTAAAATTCATTGGCTGGGGACTGGTCTATCAGCTATCCCAGGCCTTAAAATGCTGATTGAGAATGGACACTCTGTTGCTGTTTATAATCGAACAGTAGACAAAGCAATTGAAGCCTTATCACGCGTGGATGGGGATTACCAGGTGATTACATTTTCACTTGAGGCTGTAAAAAAATACGCCAGTGCTGGTGATGTAGTTGTTTCAATGCTCCCAGGTAACTTTCATGTGCCGATTGCCGAGCTCTGCATATCCTTAGATGCTCATTTTGTATCAAGCTCTTATATCTCAGATGAGATGAGAGATTTAAATAATGTTGCCAAAGAGAAAAACCTATGCCTAGTTAACGAGGTTGGGCTGGACCCAGGTATTGATCACAGTATGTCACACGCCTTGGTCGAAGAGTATAGGAGTTCAAATGTCTTTTCTAAAGAGAATAGCCACTCTTTTCTGAGTTATTGTGGTGGCCTGAGTGACGTTCCAAATGATTTTTGCTACAAATTTAGCTGGTCACCACTCGGCGTCCTTAAGGCGCTGATGTCAACCTCGATGAGTATTCGAGATGGCGAGGTTTATGCCGTAACAAAGCCATGGGAATCTGTAGAGATTTATCCACTTCCGATGCCATGGGGTGAGGATGAATTCGAGGTTTATCCTAACCGTGACTCCCTTCCATTTATAGAACAATACCAAATGGATGACGACCTCAAAATTGATCAATTTGTGAGAGGGACTCTCAGATATAAGGGCTGGAAGAGTGCATGGAGTAATATCTTTTCAGAGGTAGACTCGCTCGATCCTTCTCACTCAGAAGAGCGACTTAAAGAGATCAGCGATGAACTATGGCACAATTATTCCTATAAAGAGGATGAGGTTGACCGAGTTATTTTGACTGTTGAGCTAAAGGTTAAAAATGAGTCAGAGGTTGTTTGGCATAAGCAATTCTTGTTAGACACGCTTGGTAACTCTAAAGGAAGCGCAATGGCGCAACTGGTTTCATGCTCGGTAGCACTTGCTGTCGAGGCGGTTATTGGTAATGAGATCTCTGTTGGCGTCACTGCGGCGCCTCACCAGAGTGAGTTGGTTAGTCGCTGGTTGAAGCAAGCTGACGCCATAAGTGACCACTTTGTTTTAATTGATCACCTGAGTTAGCCATTTTGTGAGCCTTCCCAATCTTAAATTTGATCATGAAACTAGGGGTTGGGTAGATTTAATTCATAGCCGTCAGCCTCAGCCATATTTGACCTCGAATTTAGATACAAGATGGCTTGTTATTGGTGCAGGGTTTACAGGGCTTTCGTGCGCTAGAAGATTAGCTGAACTTAATCCAAATGATAAGATCATTTTGCTTGAGGCTAGAGAGATTGGACAGAGCGCATCAGGAAGAAATTCAGGATATGCAGTTGCACATAGTCATTTTTCTGGAGGGTATCAAAAAGAGCAACTTGAGCAATATGAAAGAATTGATCGTATCAATCAGTCGGGCCTTAAATCTCTCAAATACATAATCAATAAAAGCCATATTAACTGTGACTTTAAGGAGTCGGGTATCTACCATATGGCTGCTGATGTTAGCTCGTCTGAAGAATGTGATGATTTTATTGATTACTTAGAGAAGAGAGAGATTACACATACACCACTCTCACAGGACCAAATTCATCTTGAGCTCGGAACAAAATGGTATCAAAAGGGAGTTAAGGTAACTAATGGTGCTTTGGTTCAGCCAGCGCAACTCGTTTTCGGTCTTGCCGATAATCTTCCAAAAAATGTTGAGTTTTATGAGAATTCACCGGTCATAGATATGAGACTTGGAAATATTAATACTTTGAGGACGCCAAACTCAACGATTAGAGCCGAAAATGTGATTATGGCTTGTAACTATGAGCCTTTAGCAGGAGGTCAACAAAAACAAAGAGTAGTCGGCGTTACCCTTTCCGGAAGTATTACTAGGGTGTTGACTCAGGATGAAATTGAAACGCTAGGAACCGAAGCATCGTGGGGCGTGTTATCTCTTCATAGCGGCGGGGCAACGGTAAGGCTTACTGAAGATAAGAGAATTTCAATTAGGAATACTGCTGAATACAATAATCATCGTTTATTAGGTAAAGGCCAACTAAAAGCAAGACAAAAAATTCATCGACAATCATTCGATAATCGATTTCCAGAGCTTGCTCATGTGCCATTTGAGCATCTATATTCTGGTGTTGAAGGAGTCACTGCTAATAAAACAAATATCTTTAAACGACTCTCACCTAACCTATATTTTGCTGGTTGCTACAACGGTTCTGGTATTACCAAAGGGACAGCTTTTGGATTAGCAGTTGCTGAATTTGCAAGTGGTAATGATGTTGAATTGGTGAGTGACTGTTTAGGGATTGAAGAGGCTAAATGGCTTCCTCCAAGACCTTTCCTAGATCTTGGGGCATGGTATATCACCAAGCAAAGATTTACTGGGGTTGGAAAAGATCGTTAAATATAAGTACTAAATGAGATGATTTAGTTTTGCTCCAAACTCAATAAAATTCCCCTTTAATTTTCCAAAGATCTCATCGTTGCTATGGGTTGGTATAATAGGTAGAGACTCTTCACTGCCAGTCAAAAAAGTCTCAACTATAGACTTTCCGAAGAAGGTTCCAGGCCCTATTCCTCTTCCAGAGTATCCAAAAATTGAATACGCGTTTTGACCAATATAAAGAATTTTTGGAATATGGTCATCTGTCATTGCAATCTGACCACCCCAGAAATAGTCTAATGAGGTATTTTCTAGAGAAGGGAATATAGATTGCATTTTTCTTTTTGCCCAGGCAGAGTGAATTTTGGAAATATTAGGACCAAGATTTCCTATCCCGCCAATAATAAATCGATTATCACTATCTAGTCTAAAAGATGACATCACAGTGGCTGTATCCCAGCAGCCCTCATTATTTGGCAAAATACCCTCTAAAGAATCTTTAGAGAGTGGTTTTGTTGCTGCTTGAAAATAATAAACAGGTGTATATTTTGATGCGGCAGCGCCGTTAATTTTTTGCTGATAGGCGTTCGTTGCAATTAATAGCATCTTGGATTGAACTGACCCGTCTTCTGTGTGAATACTCCAAAGTTTATTTTTGTAATCAATTTGAGTTGCTAGAGATGATTCAAAAATCATAGCGCCTCTAGACTTCGCTGCTCTGGCTAGGCCTTGGCAATAACTCAAAGGATTGATTGTGCCAGCTTTTTTATTGAGTAGGGCGCCATGAAATTTAGATGATCCAATTCTTTTCCAAGCTTCTTCTGGACCTAAGAGATCCAATTCAGCTCCGCGCTCAGTAAGTTGTTGATATCGATTTTGAATATCCTTAAAGCCTTTTCGTGAATGTGCACAGTGGAGCGTACCTGAGCGATTAGCGTTACAATCTATATTGTATTTATCAATCAAGTTAAATACTAAGTCTGGTGCAGAAGATAATGATTGATTAAGCTTAATGCCTGCCACTTTTCCAAGCATATTCTCAACTTTTTTTGGAGGGAGCCATAGACCTGAGTTGACTAGACCAACGTTTCGGCCTGAACCTCCAAACCCAATTTTTTTATCAATAAGTGTTACTGAAAGTCCACTCTCAGCAGCAGATAGAGCTGCTGAACAACCCGTGTAACCCCCGCCAATAATTGCTAGATCTGAAACAATTGAATCTTGCAATGGTTCGAAGCCTATATTTTCTTTTGAACTTTGTTCCCAAAGGTTATTTTGTCGCATTAATAATTCGTTATTTATTCTTATGAATATAGTAAATAAAAAAGACGCCCTTGGGCGTCTTTTAAGCTAAATCCTGAATCAATTACTTAAGAAGTGTTGCACCAGTTTCAGTTCGTATTACTTTTCCATCTTGAATTTTATGGAAAGCAAGAACCGCCTCACGTGTACCATCAGGAAAGCTCATAACGCCATGTGTTACCAACGCTTCATCATTTTCATAGAGACAGCGAGGGTCATGAGTTTCAAAAGAATCATTACCCATCAAATAAGCAAACATTTCCATCGCCTTTTCTCTGTTCATTGTCATACCATCCATATGACTAATGAATTCATAGTCATTATGTATGGTTGCTGCATAGGCATCCAAATCTCGATTTTGTCTTGCAGTTTCTTGTGTTTTGTATATCGACATACAATCTCCTAAGATGATTAAATACTTGTTAAAAAATCAAGTTATTTAAGTATACTAATTTTTTTTAGAAAAAAGTTGTAATAATCATTTAGAAATTATGGATATAACTAAAATTCAAAATCAGCTTCAAAAGTTTGCTTCTGAGAGAGATTGGGAGCAGTTTCATACGCCAAAAAATCTAGCCATGGCTCTGAGTGTTGAAGCTGCAGAGCTTGTTGAGATTTTTCAATGGCTCAATCCTGAGGAATCAAAGTTGCCTGATAAGAGGCAGCTAGAGTTAATTAATAGTGAGGTTGCTGATATTGCGATGTACTTACTTCGTTTTTGCGACTTGTTAGATGTTAACTTAGAAGATGCTATACAAACAAAAATAGTTAAAAACGCAGAAAAATATCCTATAAATTTATCTAAGGGAAATGCAAAAAAATATAACCATAGGGGAAACTAGTTAAATCTCCACTTTAAAGCATTCGTAGGGCTTACCTGATGAGGGTTGTAGGTTAATATAGTCATCAGCCAAAACCATGATTTGCTCTGAATTCCTTTCATTGAGGGTGAACTGCTCTTGCATGTTAAAGTATTGATCGAGCCACGGATGGTTTCTATTAGTAACTTTAATAAAGTCTATCATGCTGACTAAGTTTTGATCTTCAATCTCCCAGACACCAGACCCGAGAGCACTGTATACAACTTTAACTTTATTCTCTTCGATGGGAAAATCAACAATGAGCTCACCAAAGCTATTCCATGTCCCATCTTTTTTATATCTGATCATCTCAAAGGCTGCATAACCCGGATAGAAGTCTTTGCAAATCCAGTTTCCTAGTATTTCAGTCTCATAGAATCGAGGAGACATAGCCGCATTTGAAGTAGTGTTAAATAAGAATATTAATAACGCAGTAAATATAGTTTTCATAATTAAATTATAGTTCAAATCAATTGATAATTTGTGAACTAATAATGTATTTTTAGCGAATTTTTCTCCTCTTTTTTAACTGATCGGCTAACTCAATAATTTTATGACTCACTGTTCTTTTGAATACAAATGGAAATAATGCATGTAAAAGTGCAATGATAGATAGTCCAAATAAAATGAGGCTATATTTACAAGCTACTAAAAGGTGCTGAAGGTAGGTTTCACCTACCTCTTTTGGATGCTTTGAAAAAATATTAGACACTTGTTATTGCTCTAGCGAATTCATGGATAAATCAAGTATATAGACTTAAAAAAAATAAGGTTATTAATTTTTAAATTTTTGTAATAAAATGTGGTTTTTTATTCATATCAAATCTTTTAATAATTATTGAATTAATTAAATAAAGAGTGAGCACCAATCAAAGCTTGGTCTTATGAAAAGGAAATCAAATAAATGCTAAAAATATTAACAAATGAGCAGGTAGAGCAATACCATGATGAGGGTTTTATATCTCCAGTCAAGGTCATGTCTGAGGAAGAGGCTTTAAAGGTCAGGATAGAGTTAGAGGCTATTGAGTCTAAGTTTCCTGATGAAATGAATTCAGTAAGTCGCAATAACTTACACCTTTCATTTGCTTGTTTAGATGCACTTGCACATAACAAAATAATTGTGGATGCTATTGAAGATCTCATCGGCCCAGATATTGCTCTTTGGGCTTCTGTCATGTTCATCAAAGAGCCCTCTTCTAAGCAATATGTGAGTTGGCATCAGGATGCAACATATATGGGCTTAGATAGCATGGATTTTCCAACACCATGGATTGCATTAAGCCCAAGTAATAGAGAGACTGGGTGTGTGACGATGATTTCGGGTAGCCATAAATCAAAAATTCAGAAACACGAAGACACATTCGCTGAAGACAATATATTAACGAGAGGTCAAGTTATTCAAAATGTGGATGAAACTAAAGCAGTTGATTTAATTTTAGAGCCAGGTGAAATGTCGATTCATCATGGCGCTATTATTCATGGTTCTCAGCCAAATAATAGCAATCAAAGAAGAATTGGCTTTTCATTGCAATCTTATATGTCGCCAAAGATAAAACAAGTTGTGGGTCAAAACATATGGACGCATGTCCGTGGACAAAAGAGGCAAGATGACGATGGGATGCTACTAGAGCGACCAAAATTTAATATGGATCCAGTCACTATTGCTCAAAGAAAAATTGCCAACGACAATTTATCTAATATTCTCTACAAAGGTGCAAAAATAAAACGTAAATATTAGACCTCTCTTCTAATCCATTCGAGAATTTTATTAATCCCTTGATCGGTTTTAGTTGGACTCAAAATGTCACCAAGAACTCCGTGCTTAGAAGGGTCATCCTTTATTGAAAGTATAGGGTTAAAGACCTCAACATTATTTCCCATTTTAGAGATTACTCTTCTCGTGGCTTTTGGAGATACAACCTTATCATAATCTGAAAACCAAAAGAGAATGGGTTGTTTTATCTTACTGTGGTTAGCTAACGAGGCCGCAATAACAGAGTCCTTTACTGGGAAAAGTGCCTTCGTTGGATAGCGTGTTGTCCAGCAGCGCTCGTGTTCAGAGTTTTTTGGCACAAAAGAGTGTTCGCTTCCAAGTATCAGAGGGATGAACCACTTTGCACCTGGCAACCTAAGAAAATGACCTTTATATGAACTTGGCCCAAAATTCGGTGAAACATAAATAACAGATTTAACTTTTTTCTTTACTTCTAGAAGACTATGAATAAGTGAACAGCCAGTTGACGATCCAATAAGAATAACCTCATCTCCTATAACTTCACCCATACCAATTGCCTCATTTGTATCAGAAATCCAGTCATCAAAAGTGGCATTACTGAGAGCATCTCCATCTTGACCATGACCACGAAGCCTAGTAAAGAAAATATTTGCGCCTAAAGCTTTTGCAACCTGCTCAATCACAGGGCTTAGCTCGACACGAGTTGCTGAAAATCCGTGAATAAAAACGATACTTAAAGGTGTTTTTTGAGAAGATTTTCCAGCCCATATAATTTTCTTTTCAACATTTGGACGAAGATTGGGAACGGTTTCCTCATCAAATTTTATTTGTTTTTCAATGTTACTAAGATTAATCATTTTGAGCTATTTTTTTTGAAAATCATTTTTGATTTTTATTATAGCTTTAACTTCTTAAATAATTGATTTATTTTGTATACAAAAAGTAATAAAATATTATTACAAAAAGTATACAAAAAGTGTATACTCATTTTCAATACAGAGCTTGATAGATCTTTAGATGGGTAAATACGTAACAAAAAAACAAGAAGAGGATGAGAAAAGAGTGGTCAGCGTCAGAATACGAAGACCAATTTTTGAGGCGTTTAGGGGCGCTTCAATTGCCGCTAAAGATTTCGGCTACAGCATGTCTCTATCAGTTGTATTTGAGACTGCAATGGAAGATGCAATTTCTGAGTTTAAGGAAATTAGTGGTATTGATTACAAGGATATTGCAAAAACGGAGCTTGATAAGAAATGGGAGAGTAAATACAAAACTTTAAAGAAAGCTTCAAAGGGCAAATCTCAATCAAAAGATTGAGATTTTTTTATATTTAGGAGTTAAGTCAATGTCAGACAATAGTGTCGTAAATAAGATTAAAGAGTTAAGAAAGGATTTAGATAAGGAGACTACTTTTTTGCAACAACAGATGGAGCTTCCATTAAATGGAAGTATTCAAAGGAATGTTCAATCAGAAAATAATTCCATTCAGTTAAGCAAAGGTATTGCAATTTCTAAATGGGTTCGAAAGATAACCTCTCAATTCGAGTCAGTAGATCCATTTTATAAATAAACCTTAATCTATCGAAGATTGAGTTGTTTTTTTTAGCCAATTCCAATTAATGAGGGTGCTGGCAACACCAGTCATTACGCATAATCCACCGATTCCCATTGTAATTGTAAATTGTTCCTCAAGAAGCACTATGCCAGCTGTGATTGAAGTGACTGGTAAAAGCATCAGAAAAGGTGACATCTTGCTAACATCACAAATTCGCAACAAATGATACCAAACACTATAGCCAACTACTGTCATGATAACTGACAAGTAAAAGACTATAGACCAATCTAGAGCACTGGCACTTTTTATAGATTCCCATTGGCCATCTTCAATAACTAGTGAGATGAGCAACATTTGAGGTGTAGCGATAATAGCAACCCATGATAGAATCGTAATGCCTGACAGTGATTTGAGGCGACTAATCATGATTTGCGCTATTGCCCAGAAAACTGTACCAATTACTACTAAGGCAGCACTATCCAAACTATTATTTAATCTTGGTTCGCCAACAATTACAAAAACTCCGAAAAAAGCTAACCCCATGCCAAGGGCTCGAGACCATCCAAGCCTTTCTTTGAGAATGAGAGTGCTAAGGAGGGCTAAAATAGGACCTTCAAGTTGTACCAAAATGGAGGCTGTTGATACATCAATGCCTCTTAATCCATAGTAGGTGAAGCCATACTGTATAGTGGAACCTATGAAGGCAATCATAAAGAGTTCCCGCATATGCCCCCAAGGGGGTTTGACAAACCATACCAGTATTAGACCAGCAATACCAAAACGAAGCGACATTAATAGTAATGGAGTAAACTGATCCATACCAATCTTTGCTAAAGCATAACCAAATCCCCAAGTGATTGGAACAATGAGCGCTAGGAGAATTTGCTTTGAGTTCATTTAATAAATATCTACCAAAAAAAAGAAGGTCAATTATGACCTCCTTTTACTCATGAAACAAAATTATTTATCAGTTATTTAGATTTCATAAAAAATCCAATTGCAAATAGAGCAGTAATTATTGTACTAACCCAGTCTAAAGCGCCGCCAGGTGCCATTCCAGAAATAAGAATTTGATAGAGTTGTAGCAATAAAAATAAAATAGCAATAACACCGAAAGATTTTGCTGCAACTTTTAACTGATCATCACTTGTCCAGTTTGGAATGCTATAAGCTAGAATAGCTAATCCAGTCGAGGCAACTCCTAGGCCTTGAGCAAGCGCTACAAGTTCTAGAGATGGTGTCCACTGATACTGAGCAAAGAATACTCCTGGAATAAAAAGTAACTGAAATGCCCATAAAGCTAAAAATACTGCTTGAAGTCTAAAAATTAAAGATAAGCTCATGTTTACTCTCCTAAATTAATAAAAATGTTGATGAATGTTTATCATCAAAAACAAATATATACAAAAAAGGGTCATTTATGACCCTTTTATTTCATATAGTGAAATTTTTTATCTTGATTTCCAGTAGAAAAGTATGATGAATACAAGACCAAGGACGATTCCACTTAATGGCATACCTCCTGAAGGGATGGCGCCTGAAGTTATATGATAAACCTGCATCGCAACTGCCACCATTTGAACTAGAATGAGCGTCTTCGTAGCTTTTTTTAGCTGCTCTTCAGAGGTCCAATTTGGCAGCATAATAAAAACAACAGCAATAAAAAAGAATGACATTGC
>Ga0257121_1003375_pt1 | contig 10461 bp, 9 predicted proteins | sample SI106_100metaG_FD_190180 | JGI IMG/M metagenome (GOLD analysis project Ga0257121, IMG submission 190180) | Marine microbial communities from Saanich Inlet, British Columbia, Canada - SI106_100 | ecosystem: Environmental > Aquatic > Marine > Inlet | place: Canada: British Columbia | collected... | reverse complement strand
TTTTGCAAAAGTGTTTGACCTAAAAAAGATGCTGATGCTCCTAAAATGATAAATACGGTTGAAAAACCAAAACAAAATAAAATTAAAGGTAGTATATTTATTTTTTTTGATTTTAAAATTTCCTGTAATGACTGACCAGAGATAAAAGAAACATACCCAGGTATCAAAGGTAAAACACAAGGAGATAAAAAACTAATAAGTCCAGCTCCAAAAGCTATTAACAATTCAATCATTTATCCTGTATTTTTCATGGCCGCAGATATTCCAGCTATAGATGTCATTAACGCATCATCTAGAAATTTTTTATCTAATTTTTTATAATTTTTATTATTAAGTTTATTCATAACGTTAGCCTGCAATATATTTAACATTTCTGTATAATTATTTCTTATAAATAATGCTTTTCTAAATTCTTTTCTCTCTTTAATTACTTCTTTTGGGGTAATTTTATTGTGTAATTCAACTAATGCTTTGAATTGAAATCTCAATTTTTTACCAATTCTTCTTAATGCTTTGTCTGCTAAATTATTTTCATAAATAATTGAAATCTCTGGGTCTACTTTTGAAATAACCATGTCTAATATATCCATTGTTGAGATAAAATAGGGCCAGTTTTTTTCCATATCAGTTAATGTTTTGGAATATTTTTTAATTGATCCATATCTTAGTGCTTCAGTGGTTCCTAACCAAGCAGGTAACATTAATCGAATTTGAGTCCATGCAAAAACCCACGGGATAGCTCTTAGACCTTGAATATTATCAATATTTTTTCTTTTGGTAGGTCTTGATCCAATTGCAAGCTTACCAAGTGATTTGTGTGGAGTAACAGTTTTAAAATATCTAATAAAATCCTCACTTTGATTAAGGTTTTTTCTGTAAGCTGATGTTGAAATTTCTGACATTTTTTCAATTAGATTTCTCCAATTTTTTTTAGATTTTGGTGGAGGGTTTAATGAAGCATCCATTACAGCTCCTATATAACTACAAAGGTTATATTCTGCTAATGGCTTGTATCCGTACTTTTGTTGAATAACCTCTCCTTGATCAGTAATTCTAATTTTTCCATTAACAGTATTTGACGGTTGAGATTTTAGCGTTGCTTGAATAGGGCCACCACCTCTGCCTGCAGAACCGCCTCTACCATGAAAAAATACTAAGTCGATCTTGTATTTTTTTGCAAGGTTTCTAAGTTCTTCTTGAAGCTTATATTGATGCCAACTTGCAGATAATTTTCCTGCATCTTTACTAGAGTCTGAATAACCAATCATTACCTCTTGTTGGTTTTTAATAAGTTTTCGATACCATGGTAATTTAAAAAGGTTTTCCATTACACTTTTAGCATTTTTTAAATCATCCAAAGTTTCAAAAAGAGGTACAACTCTTAATAGTTCATTAGCTTGGGTTTGTTTTTGTAAAAAATAAACCGCTAAAATATCTGATGCCTTTGAAGTCATTGATATCACATAAGCACCGAGACATTGAGAAGGTTCATTTGATATTTGTTTAAAAGTATCCCAAACTTCTTTGTTTTCTTTATTTCTAATATTTAATTTTTTCAAAAAATATTTTTTTTGTTTAATTAAAGAATTAAGATAATTAATTTTTTTATCTTCACTAAAATCAGAAAAATTAATCTTAAATTTATTTTTTAATATTTCATTTAACAATTGGTCATGCCTAGATGACTCCTGTCTAATATCAAGTCTAGCTAAATTAATACCAAAGCATCTCACTCTTCTTATTAAATCTAACAAATCAGAATTAGCTATATACTGTGAATTATTTGAATTTAATGACTCTCTTATATCTCTGAGTGGTTTTAAAATTTCGTTTTTATCTTTTAATAATTTACTTTCATCAAGTCGTTCATTTTTGTTTAAATGATTTTCAATTGCTTGATAAGTAGTCCTAATTTTATCTCTGATTGGTCTTAAATAAACCCTATAAGGTTCGAAAGTTTTGCCTGTTACTTTTCTAATTTTAGAAGAGCATTCTTTCATGGATAGATCTTGTATTAATTTAGTTAATTCTTTTTCATATAATTTTGCTGCTTGCCATCTAGAAAAAAGGATTGCTTTTTTTGTTACTTTAGCCGTGACATTTGGATTTCCATCTCTATCTCCCCCCATCCATGAGCCAAATTGAATGGGATTAAAACCTCTTGGCAAATCTTTTTTTAAATTTTTTCTAAAGATATCATTTAGTCTTTTATAAACTTTAGGAATTGTGTCCCATAAGCTATCTTCTATAACAGCTAACCCCCATTTTGCTTCATCTAATGGAGATGGCTTTGATCTTTTGAGCTCATCTGTTTTCCATATTATTGTGATTTGGGTATAGATTTGTCTGTCTATCTCTGTAATTTTTGTGGGATATCTTTTATATAAATGTCTTTGCTCCATTAAATCGATTAAATTTGCATATTTTTGAATCAATGTTCTTCTTTTAACTTCGGTTGGATGGGCAGTGAGAACAATGCCAATATTCAAATTTTTAGCTTGTTCATATACCTCATCATTAGAAATTTTTTTATTTTTAAAAAGCCCTTCAATTATGTCTTCAATAAATAAATTTTGATTTTTATTTTTAAAATAAGGATTGTTGTACTCATTAAGTTTTCTAGATGCATCAAGGGACTCAGCCAGATTCATTAAATTTAATATGTGTAAAAACGCTCTTGTAATTTTAAATGTTTGTTCAGGTGAAAATTTTTTAATTTTATTTGAAATCTTTAAAAAAACTTTATTCTTTTGTTTGTCCAATAACGTGTCTTTAGATAACAATCTAAGACTTTCTACTATTTTAAAAAATATTTCTCCTTCTTGATCCTTGATTACCTTACCAAGAATTGTACCTAAAAATCTAATATCCTCTCTTAAAAGTTTAGTTGGAATTCGTTCGTAATAAAGATCTCTTTTTTTCATTACTGAATATAAATTTTTTTTGTAAAATTCCTTTCATGTTAGTTTTTACACTAAAAAGGAATCCTGAGTATCTATATTTTAGCAAATCTGCTTTGCTCATACCTTTTGTGGCTGTAGTGATAAAAATTTCACTATTATTATGTCCTCCAAATGTACAATTTGTAATATTTTTTGCAGGCAAATTTATTTTATGTATTAATTTAGCATTTTTGTTAAATACCGAGACACAAGCACCATGAAAATGTGCAACCCAGAGATTTTTATATTTATCCAATGTCATGCCATCTGGAGAACCATCTTTTATTAAAAATCTCTTGAATATTTTTTTTCTAATAATGTTGTTCTTTTTATCAATTTTTATTTTATAGATTATTTTTTTTGAGCTATCAGTGTGGTAAAAATTATATTCATCAATAAATGCAGGCCCATTTGTAATTCTATAATTCTTATCCACTTTTATTAAATTCAAATCTTTATCTAATTTATAAAGTGAGCCTTTTTCAATTTTTCTTTCAAGATTGTCCATAGTACCAAACCATAAATTTCCTTTTGGATCAGTTTTACCATCATTAATTCTATTTAATTTTATATCTTTTTCTATTAAAATACTTTTAATAATTTTTTTGGTTTCAATATTTTGGATTCTTAATTCTCCCTGAAGACCTAAAATAAAAATATTACCTTTAACATGGGCCAAAAAACCAATTTCTTTATTAACTTTATATTTTTTCTTTTTGTTATTTTTTATATTTAAAGAAAAAAAAATTTTCTTTTTAATATCTACAAAATAAATTGAGTTGTGCTCTTTAACCCATAAGGTTCCTTCACCCAATTTACATCTTAACTTCCAAAGTACTTCAGGTACTGAAGTTTTAATTTTATTCATTAATTTCAAATTCTTTAATAAAGTCATTATTTGGTGTTAGGCCAATACCAGCATTGTCTGTAACGGCAGCCAATCCATCATTTTGTTTTACTTGATCTAATATTGAAAAATCCTCAGTTGGTAAATCTGTAATAAAAATATTCTTTTCTGTAGTATCAAACTCCAGCATTGATTTTGATGGAAATAATCCTCCTGGCATATCAGGTTGGGCTGTTAATAAATGCAAATTAACTGCAATACTTACTGCTGATCCCCATACATGATTTATAACAGGAATAAAATTAGCTTGTGCTAGCGCTGATATTTTTAAATATTCTGTGATTCCACCTAAACCACATACCTCTGGCTGAGCTATATCTATGCATTTGTTTTTTATTAATTCATTCCAACCATATTTTGTAAATTCTGCTTCTCCTCCAGCAATATTAGTATTTATTTTATGTTTTAATTCTTTATATCCCTCATAATCTTCAGGAGCTACAGGCTCCTCAAACCAAAATATATCAAGTTCATCCAACCCTCTTCCAACATATAATGCATCGTTTAAATTATAGGCATGATTGGCATCAACCATTAACTTAAAATCTATACCAATTTCTTCTCTAACCGCTTGAACTAATTTCAAGTCATCTTTTGGACCCAGTCCAACTTTCATTTTCATTGCTTTAAAGTTTTTGGATTTGATTTGTTTTGCTTCTTCCTTGAAAAGCTCAATCAATTCATTAACTGATTTATTTTGCAACATCATTCCATAACCATATACTGGTATTTGGTTATTACATTTGCCGCCAATTAATTGATAAAGTGGCATATTTGTTTTTTTTCCTAAAATATCCCATAGAGCGATATCAACACCTGATAAAGCTTGGATTGGCATTCCTTTTTGACCGCTATCCCTAAGTAAATTATATACTTTTTGCCAAATAAACTCTTTATTCATTGGATTTTCCCCAACGATTAAAGGCTGAATAACTTTTTCAACTATAAACTTATTAGCTAAAGCAATATTACCAGGTCCAAAACATTCTCCCCAACCTGAAATTCCTTCATCGGTTTGAACTTCAACGAGGTGGGTAGTTCTATGTTTATAGTACTGCTGTGAATAACCTAGCTCTTTATCTAACTCATATTTAAGTACATGACTTTTAATAGAAGTTATTTTCACAATTTATTATAAAGCAACTACTTTCGAGTTTTGCTCACCTAAATTTTCTATTGATAGTTTCATTGTGTCTCCTGCTTTTAAAAACTGCTGAGGCTTCATTCCCATACCAACACCAGGGGGAGTTCCAGTAGTTATTATATCGCCAGGTTGTAAAGACATAAATTTGCTCACATAGGAAACAATTACATTTACATTAAATATCATTGTACTTGTGTTACCAGTTTGCATTCTATTGCTATTGACATCTAAACTCATTTTTAAATTATTAATGTCAGATATTTCATCTTTTGTAACAAGGTATGGTCCAATAGGCCCATAAGTATCATGAGATTTTCCTTTAACCCATTGACCCATTTTTTCTATTTGCCATTCTCTTTCACTTACATCATTAACTAAGCAATATCCTAAAATGTGATCTTGAGCTTTATCCTCTGAAATATGTTTTGCTTCTTTACCGATTATAATTCCAAGCTCAACTTCCCAATCTAATTTCTTTGATCCATTTACAATTTCAACATCATCGTTTGGACCAGCTATACAACTAGTTGCTTTCATAAACATTATAGGTTCAGATGGAACTTCCGCACCAGTTTCAGCAGCATGATCAGAATAATTGAGACCAATAGCTACAAATTTACCTGGTTTTGTTATGCATGAACCAACTCTTTCACTTGAAGATAGTTCCGGTAGTGAGGACAAATCTACACTTTGTAGTTTTGAAATAGTGTCAAAGTTCACATGATCAGGATTTAGATCTTTTATGTGTGAACTAATATCCCTAATTTTACCTTCTTTATCTAATGCTGCTGGTTTTTCACTTCCTTTTTGTCCTACTCTTAATAGTTTCATAATTTCCTTTTTTTATTAATTAAATTGAAATTCCACCATCCACTGAAATTGTTGTTCCAGTCGTAAATGTTGCATCATCACCTGCTAGATAAACAGCTACAGCAGCAATTTCTTCTGCTGTCCCTAATCTTCCCATAGGTTGTCTAGCTATAAAATCTTTTTTTGCTTGAACTGGATCTGGGCTTTGATTTACTCTGTCTTGCCACGATGGTGAAAATACTGTTCCAGGTGCAATTGAATTACATCTTATATTTTGTTTCACAAAGTCTGCTGCTATTGATTTAGTCAAACCAATAACCGCTCCTTTTGTAGTTCCGTAAACAAATCTATTTGGAAATCCCTTTAAACTTGAAGCGCATGATGAAACATTAATTATACTTCCACTATTTTGTTTAACCATTAAAGGCAAAATTGCTTTACACATTTGATACATAGATTTGACATTTACATCAAAAGAAAAATTCCAATCTTTATCCTCACATTCAAGAATGCTACCATGATGAACAAATCCTACTGCATTAAATAAAACATCAACTTTATCCAAACTTTTTACAAATTCTAAAATCGCATTATTATCTGTTGAGTCAAGCGTTTGAACATTAATATTAGGATACTCTTTATTTAGATCAGCAAGGGTTTTGTCGTTTAAATCTGTTGCGGTAACATTTGCTCCTTCATTATGAAATGCAATAGCAGTAGCTTTTCCAATTCCTTGACCTGCTGCAGTTACTACAATTTTTTTACCTTCTAATCTTCCACTCATTTTTTATTTATCCTTTCAATTTCTTTATATAGAGAACTATGATCTGTTTCTCCATGGCCATTTTCAACAAGAGTTTTATACATTTCTTTCACTAAATTTGAAATAGGTAAATGTGTGTTAAAACTATTTGCGCACTCTAAGATATTATTCATGTCTTTAAGATGAACTGAAGTTTTTCCTTTTGGAGTAAAATCTTTATCAATCATTCTTTTTCCATGTGTTTGTAGTATTTTACTATCAGCCCAACCACCAGATAACGCTTTAATCATTTTATTTGGATTTGCTCCTGCTTTTTCACAAAGAGTTACAGCCTCTGCAACCGCTCCTATAGTTAGACCAACAATAACTTGATTTGCTAATTTGGAAACTTGTCCACTTCCTGAAGGTCCAACTAACGTTGGATTACCCATAGTTTTAAAAACTTCAATTGCCTCATCAAAAACAATTTGCTCACCACCCACCATAATTGCTAATGAAGCTTCTTCTGCACCAATAGTACCACCTGACACAGGGGCATCTAAATAATTTATATTTTTTGATTTTAAGTTATTATAATGTTTTGTTGCAGTAGTTGGTTTTACTGAGCTCATATCAATGACTGTTGAGCCTGACTTTAAATTATCTAAAAAATTGGAGCTACTCATGACGTCATCTATTGCTGTGTCGTCAGTTAACATTGTGATTACAATATCACTATCTCTTACAACGTCATTAATAGTTGATGCGATTTCTGCACCTAACACTTTTAGTGGTTCTGTTTTATTTATTGATCTATTAAATGCCTTTAAATTATATCCAGCTTTAAGTATATTTTGAGCCATTGGTAGACCCATTAGGCCTATACCTATAAAACCAATCTTTTTCATTATTTGGGCTTAAACTCGTGGAAATTTTGCGTAGTAAATTCTGGAAAGAACATTACACACGCTAAAACAATTAGTTGAATTAAAATGAATGGACCAAATCCTCTAAAAATATCTGTCAATGATATGTGTGGAGGAGTAACTGATTTTAAATAAAAAGCTGCAGGACCAAATGGTGGGCTTAAAAATGAAACTTGCATATTTACACAAAATAAAATCCCAAACCAAATAGGATCAAAACCAAGAGCTAAAACTATTGGCAAAAATACAGGCATTGCTAATAAAACAATTCCAACCCAATCCATAAACGCACCTAATATTAAGAACATTATTTGCATCATAAAAATTAAGTACATTGGTTTTAAATCATAACCTAAAATTAACTCAGCAACGTATGTTGGGCCACCTGCTAACGAGTAAGCTCCAGCTAAAGTTGTTGCGCCAAATGTAATTGTTAAAATTGTTCCAGATGCTTTAAAAGTTCTAACTAAGGCATCTCTAAATAAAAACCATGTTAATTCTTTTCTAAAGAAAATTATAATCAATGTAGCAACAACACCCATACCTGCTGCCTCAGTAATTCCAGTGATACCAGAATAAATTGAACCCAAAACAATTACCACTATAGCAATTGGAGGAAGCAGACCTGGAAGGTATGACATCTTTTCTTTAAAAGTTAAAGCTGGTTCATCACTTATCGGCGCAAGATGAGGCTGAAGTCTTGTTCTAACAAGAATATAAGTAATAATTAAACCTGAAATCATTAATCCAGGAACTATTGCTTCTTGAAACAACATAGTAATAGAAGTTTGAGTTGTTAATCCATAAATAATTAAAACAATGGATGGCGGTATCATTGTTCCTAAAGATCCAGATGCACAAATAATACCAATGGACATATCTTGATCATATTTAAGTCTCAACATTTGAGGAAGCGCAATCAATCCTAGTAAAACTATTTCTCCTCCAATAATTCCACTCATAGCTGCCATGATTGTTGCCATTATTGCTGTTACAACACCTACTCCACCTCTAGTTTTTCTAAGCCAAGCATTTAAAGCATCATAAAGGTCTCTCGCTATGTTCGAGCGTTCAAGCAAGGAAGCCATAAATATAAATAAAGGAACAGATAAAAATGAATAAGTTACTACAAGCGAATAATATCTTGAAAGTAAAATTCCAAGTGCATGTTCACCAATATTTGCAAATACCACTACGGCAGCCATAAAACCAGAGGCAAAGCCAAGTGGAACACCTATTGAGATAAGTGCAAGTAAGCCAAATATAACTATTAATGAAAGTGCTCCTATTTCCATATTATTTCAAATCTTTAGATGGGTCGTATTGTTTTTCTTTTGGATTTTTCCAATCCACTATTAAGTTATTTACTGATTGAACCGCAATAAGAAACACACAAATCAGTGTAAGTGGTTTCATGGTAGCAGGTATAGGAGGATCCCAAAAAGTTGCAAATCTTTCCCATGTTACAAATGATCTATGCGCGTCTTCCCAACCTCCATAAATGACAGCAGCAGCAAATATGACTATTACTAATGTGCTTATTAAATCAAAAATCCTTTGAGTTGGTCTTTCTACATAATCATAAAGCATCACAATTCTAATATGACTTCTAAGTCTTGTTGCATATATCCCACCAACTAAGTAAATAACCCCTGCTAACCACAAGCATAGTTCATTTACCCACATAGTTGGTTTTTCCATAATATATCTCATAAAAATTTCGTACATCATCACAATTACAATGACTGGTATTAAATATTTAATTGTATGACTTATGAATAAAGTAATTCTATCTATCCAATTGATTGGAAAGTCATCTTTGCTTGCAACTTTTTCTGTTTGTTCTTGTAAGGACTTATCAAGCATAATTTTTTAAATTTTGAAAAAGAAGGGCCCTTTCAGGCCCTTCAAGATTTTTCTGTATGCCTATAATTATAGGATACCGTTAGCTTTCATGTAAGCTTTGTGCATTTCTATAAGTTGAGCAGCCTCAGGAGATTTTGTCTTCCAAGTTTCCCAAGCTTTTAATGCAGATGCTCTGAACTTAGCTCTCTCTGATGGAGCCCAGTCATGAAGAGTAACACCCATACCTGCTAATTGTTTAACAGCTTCAGCATTTTTTCTCTCAACTAAGCTAGTGATAGTTCTACCAGCAATTTCTATTCCGGCTTTCATAGCACCTCTTTCATGAGCTTTTAACTTTTTCCAAACTTTAGAATTACAAGCTAAGTGGTCAGCTGGCATAGAGTGGAAACCAGGATATGTAGCATATTTATTTTGCTCATAGTGTCCACCTGCAGTGTTAGTTGCTAAACTAGAATAGTCAGCACCATCAATTAGACCGGTTTGTAAAGCAGTTGGAACTTCACCAAAATCCATTACGATTGGTTTAGCACCTAACTCAGCAAAGATCATACTTTCCATTCCTGGAGGTGATCTAAATTTAAAGTCTTTAATAGAAGCAACATCTGGAATTGGAACACTTGAAATAAGTGACTCATGTCCAGGTATCCACCAACCAATAAGTGTCATTCCATACTTATTGTATAATGCATCAACCGCATCTTGAGCACCAGGGTACTTTAAGAAATCATATTGTTGATAAGGGTTATCGTATCCACCCATTACATCACCTGCAAATTGAAACGCAGCATTTTTACCAGTTTGGTAACCAGCACCCGTCATATCACAGTCAATAATTCCAGTTTGTGCAGAGTTAAATACTTCTGCAGATTTTCCTGAAACTGATGATGAATAAAACATTTCTACTTTTAAGCTTCCACCAGAAAACATTTCTACGTTTTTAGCGAATTGAGCTGCAACTTCACCATTTGGCGAATTAGCAGTAAAGTGAGTTTCAATCTTTAGTGTTTTTGCATTTGCAGAACCAAATAAAGCAACTGAAACAACAGCTACCGCAGCTATAGTTTTTGTTATTAATTTTAACATTATCTTCCTCTCGGTTATGTTTTTAATAATAGGACTAAATC
>Ga0257121_1003372_pt1 | contig 10465 bp, 8 predicted proteins | sample SI106_100metaG_FD_190180 | JGI IMG/M metagenome (GOLD analysis project Ga0257121, IMG submission 190180) | Marine microbial communities from Saanich Inlet, British Columbia, Canada - SI106_100 | ecosystem: Environmental > Aquatic > Marine > Inlet | place: Canada: British Columbia | collected... | reverse complement strand
TAAGTAATAATGATTTTATAACATATCCTGAATCGTATTTACTCGAACAACCATTATCCCCTCATGCAGCAGCAAAAATTGAAAATAAAAATATCAAGTTAAATCAAATTCAACTGCCAACAAATGACTCAAATTTGATTATTGAAGGAGCTGGAGGCTTATTGGTTCCGATAAACGACAACAATGAAACCATATGCGACCTAATCATTGGATTAAAATGTCCCGTTGTTCTAGTGGTTAAAGAATACCTTGGTAACATCAACCACACGCTACTATCGTTGGCGTGCCTCAAACAAAAAAATATTCCGGTATTTGGAATTGTATATGTTGGAGACGAATTGCCTGAAACGTCGAGTGTAATCGAGAATATGACTGGAATTAAAAGCTTGTTTAGAGTTCCTTTGTTTTCATTGCTTAACAAAGATACTATCCGTAAATTTGCAGAAGAAATACAGATATCGTAATGAGTCTTAATGATGATAAAAAATACATTTGGCATCCTTTAACCCAGCATCAGCTTCATCCCAATAATATTGTAATCAAAAAAGCAAAAGGCGCATTGCTTTATGACGAAGAAAACAATGAATATATTGATGCAATAGCTTCTTGGTATACCTGTATGTACGGACATTGTAATCCCTATATTACTTCCATGGTCTCCAAACAAATGCAAAATTTAGATCATGTTGTATTTACAGGATTCACTCATGAGCCCGCTACTAAACTCGCAAAGTCTTTGATGAAAATTCTTCCTGAAAATCAAAGGAAACTATTTTTTTCAGACAATGGATCGACGTCTGTGGATGTAGCCATTAAAATGGCACTTCAATTTCATTACAATAAGGGCAAAAAAAGAAATAGAATCATTGCTTTTGAGGATGGCTTCCATGGAGATACTTTCGGAGCCATGTCGGTTTCTGGTCTTTCTGTTTACAACGGCCCTTTTAAAGATTTCTCTCTAGATGTTGAAAGACTGCCAGTTCCTAACGCAGAAAACATAAACGCAGTTACAAAAAAATTAGCTTCTATTGCCCGCAAAGGAAATGTAGCCGCTTTCGTTTATGAACCTCTGGTTCAAGGTGCTGCTGCTATGAAAATGCATAAACCTGAACACCTAGATGAGCTGCTTAAAATTGCAAAAAGAAACGATATGATTACGATTGCCGATGAGGTAATGACCGGTTTTGGTAAAACAGGAAAGAATTTCGCTTCAGAATATATGACTCAACTACCGGACATTATATGCCTATCTAAATCATTAACTGGAGGACTTGTTCCTATGGCCATTACCAGCTGTTCTGAAGAAATTTATAATGCTTTTTTAGGACCAAATATGGAAAAAGGTTTTTTTCATGGGCACACCTATTCAGCAAATCCCACATCTTGTACTGCTGCACTTGCGAGCATTGAGCTCTTAAATTCGGACGAAATTCAAAAAAGTATAAATAGAATACGACTGTCTCACAAAGCATTTATATCTAAAATAGAGAAACACCCTAAGGTGAGAAACACGCGACAGCAAGGTATAATAATGGCTATTGATCTTAATGTTGAAACAGATCAATACGGAGATTTGAGATTTAAACTTTTCGATTTTTATATGAGTAAGGGGATTTATTTGAGACCATTAGGGAATACTGTTTATGTTCTTGCTCCGTATATCATTTCTGATGCGCAGCTTTCAAAAATCTACAAAGCAATTGAAGACAGCTTCGAAATAATATAATATACTGATACAGAACCATGGATTTAAATTACTGGAGCATACGTTATCAAAAAGAACAAACTGGATGGGATATTGGCGAAGCATCAAGTCCTTTGATTCACCTTTTTCAAGGCATCCAAAATAAAAATGCTAAAATCCTAATCCCCGGATGCGGTAATGCTTATGAAGCAGAATATCTACTAAACGCAGGTTATAAAAATGTTTACATCATAGATATTGCTAAAGAACCATTAGATGATTTTAAAAATCGAAATCCTAATTTCCCTTCAAAACAAATTCTTTTAGGAGATTTCTTCAAGCACCAAGGGAAATACGATATTATTGTAGAACAAACATTTTTCTGTGCGATAAACCCTGAAATGAGACCGGTATATGTTGCTAAATGTCATGAAATACTTAACAATACTGGGAAGATTATTGGTGTTTTATTTAATCGAGATTTTGACGGAGGCCCTCCGTTCGGTGGTAATATTAAAGAATACGAATCGTTATTTAAAACCAAATTTTCAGAGGTAAGATTTGAACATTCACATCATTCCATAAAACCCAGAAAAGAAAGCGAAGTTGAGTTTTTTTGTGAAAAATGATTTAATCTACCAATTGTTTATCTAGGAGGTATTTGATATGATAATCAACCAAAGGACCAACAGGTTTTTGGACAATAGAATTGATAACGATACCCATTTCTTTTGCAGCGATATCGAGTTCTTCCTTTAATAAAGCAGAAAGGGATCCTACAAAATGAACTGATATGTTTTCATAGTTTTCATAACAACACACATGAACTTCTAGAAAATGCTTTAAGCCACTTACAATGTAATCACCAATAAATGGATTGTTTTTACAATCAATTATGAAAGGCATAAATGAAGCAATAAATACATTGGGATTAGGTTGTTTGTATACCCTATCAATAATTTCATCCTTACTTAATCCAAACTTTTTATCAAATGCCTCAGATATCTCTTTTGGTAGCTTGTTATATAAATAACTAGAAAGCAAAAATTTACCAAAATAGCTCCCACTTCCTTCGTCCCCCAAAACATATCCTAGTGCTGGCACTTCTTCATGTAAGTCATTTCCATCAAAATAACAAGAATTAGACCCAGTGCCCAAAATACAAGATATACCTGGTTCTCCATCATAAGTTGCAAATGCACATGCCAACAAATCATGTTCAACAATTATTTTTGCTGAAGTAAAGACACTGCCAAGTCCATTTTGAACAATATTATTCAACTCCTCACTCGAACAACCAGCTCCGTAAAAGTAAATTCGATCGATTTCATCAACAAGATCAATCAATTCCTTATTCTTCCTAATTTCTGAACCGATGACATCTGCAGAATGGAAATAAGGATTAAACCCTATTGTTTTGTAAAAACTTTGGTTATTTTTGTCATCAATCAAAACCCAATCACTTTTGGTTGACCCACTTTCAATGATAAAAATCATAAAATAAATATTTTAGCTGTGTGTCATTAACACACTTTCAAAGATATAATAAATAAAACAATATTGAACTCTGTAAACAAAAATAAAGCTTTAGAATTAAATCCAAACGTTTCTGTTGATTGCGTAATTTTTGGATTTGATTTTGATCAGCTGCATTGTCTCCTGATAGATAGTGGATTATCTAAAACCACAGGAAGGGCGAGATTGGCAGTACCTGGAGATTTAATATATGACAACGAAACACTCGATGAGGCGGCCAATAGGGTTTTGAAGGAGCTAACAGGAATAGACAACATCTATTTAGAACAAGTAGGTGCCTTTGGAGACCCCAACAGAATGGGAAAAGAATCCGACAAAGAGTGGTTAAAATCATTGCGAGCTGAACCAGATGCAAGAGTTATTACTGTGGCATATTTCTCATTGGTTAAAATGAATGATTTTAATCCAGAGGCGTCATCCTTCGCAGAGAGTGCTGGATGGGCTCCGATAAAAGAAATCGATGATTTGGCTTTTGACCACAGTAAAATTTTAGATTGTGCATTGGGACAATTGAAAAGAAAAATAAAAATTCAACCGATAGGATTTAATCTGCTCCCACAAAAATTTACGCTTAGTCAACTTCACAAACTTTACGAAAGTATTTTAAACAAGCCTTTAGATAAAAGAAATTTTAGACGTAAGATATTAAACCTACAAATCCTTACTCCTCTTAACGAAAAACAAGTAGGCGTGCCACACAAACCTTCTCAACTCTTTGAATTTAACGAGGAGAATTATCAGAAACTTTCAAGCGAAGGCTTTGATAATTTTGGGTTTTAATTCACCAACTATTTCACTATATTTGTTTAAGAAGTTACAAGACCTGTAACTTTTGACCTATTCAATTTGTATTAACTGTAATTGCAAGTTTTGAAGAGACATGAATATAATAATATCATTGAAGAGCTAAGTGCTCCCTTGTATCGTTATGCATTTCATTTTATGCGCAACGAAGAGGACTCTAAAGATATTGTTCAAGATGTTTTTGAAAAATTATGGATCAACAGAAAAAAGATTGAGTTGGAAAAAGTAAAATCTTGGTTATATAAATGTACGCACAATGCGATGATTAATTTTTTGAATAAAAAATCGCGCACTCGTTACATGGATAGCCAATCACTTCCAGAAAAAACAACCATGCCGGATTCAAATTTTGAATCAATGCAAATGGTTGAAAGGCTAGTGAATATTTTACCTCCAATTCAGAAAAGCATTATTCTGTTAAGAGACATCGAAGGTTACTCATACAGCGAAATTGGACAAATACTTGATTTGTCTCCATCGCAAGTAAAGGTATACCTGTTCCGTGCAAGAATGAAAATTAAAAAACAGTTAAAAGGATTGAATAAGCTCGCATGATTACCCCAAATTTTGACAACATAGACCGTTGGCTCTTTGACTATGTCGAAGGCAATTTGAGTTCTGAGCAAGAATCAACCTTGGAAAAATACATTTTAAATCACCCTGAACTCGAAGTTGATCTTGATATGTGGAGAATGTCCAATATCAAAATGTCAGACTCTTTTGTCAATGATATAAATATCCCAAAGAAAACAGAGCAATCGAATGCCTATCGTTTAATTAATGTTTTCGGGATCTTTCTTATCCTGTTAATCGGAAGACAAATACACTTTGACGAAAATGTGAGTTATCCTAATAATACCAGCATACAGGTTTCTCAAGACATTCAGAACAAAAACAATGTTAAAGAGAATAAAAAATCCGTTCTTCCCGCTTCGAGCGACAAACAAAGTGAAAACCGAAATTTATCTATCTCTATAAACCCAATGTTGGGTGCTTCTAATTTAAATGAAGATGTATTCTTATTGGGTTCCACCCCAAGTGCTTTCTCAAATCTTTCAAACAACATGGGAGAACCTTTTGAACTGAATCATTTAATGATAGAGGAAATGATAGTTAACCTAGACCTTGAATTAAGCTCAAAAAACACGAACAATGTAAGTTTAGAAATCATCGACCTGAAAGGACAAGATATTGAATTAGAAAGTAATATATCGAAAACACAAGGTCTTAAAGATAAAACCAAAAGGATCATCAATCAGATTGATCGAGTTCTCTCCAAAAATGTCGCACTAAGTAATTATCGAGATCATCATTATTTAATACCTCAAACATCATCTATTGATGCGAATCTTAGCTCCATTGGATCGGTATCACAATCTCGATTTCAATCCATATCTAGAATTCGTTGGATGAATTCTGACCAGCAAAAATTGAGTCAACAAATTACATTTGACACTTATGCTCGTCCAATTAGATCGGGAATCGGAGCACAAGTAAATTATGATTATTATGCGGACGGAAGTATAAAAGATTGGAATGGAGCATTAATTGTGTCGCCAAAAATAGCGCTAAGCAGAAACATAATTCTTGAACCTGTAGCAAAACTAAAAATAGGAAATAAGCTCTTGGACCGCGAAAAAGCAGAAAACAATTCATTGGCTCTTTTTAATTCGGATTCTCCTCAAACATTCTCTTATGACACTACCCAGAATATTGGACGTAAATTATGGTACAGAGACCTTGATTTAGGATTTACGATTAATACAAATATTTTTTATGTAGGATTTCAAGTCTCAAATCTTCTTAATCACTCTGAAAACATTTATCAAAATAACCAAAACACAAACTACCGAACACCCTCAGTTTACAGTCTATATGCCGGAACACAATACGTATCAAGGAATGAAAAATTGAGCTTTCACCCCTATTTCTATATGCGTTCTATCAATAAAAACAAACAATATTTTGGAGGATTCTCAATAGACCTAGATAAACTTTATTTAGGTGCATCAGCTGATTTCAATGATCAATACTCTGCCTCGATTGGCCTCTCTTTGGATAGATTCGCACTAATTCTTCAATCAACAAACTCTTTTATACCAGAACTAAATCAACATCTTTACACCCATCAATTAACAATAAGAATCAACTCTGACATCAGTAAGAAAACAAGAAGGTACATAACATTTTAACGTATGAAAAAATTACTCTTTATTATTGCAATCGTTTGTATAAGCCCAAAGCTTAATGCACAGGATCCAACCTTTACTCAATTTTTCTCTAATCCAATTTATTTGAATCCGGCATTAGCAGGTTCTTCTGGTTGTCCTAGAGTTTCCATGAATTATAGAAATGAATGGCCCCAGCTTACGGGTAATTATGTAACCTATTCTGCAGCATTTGATACCTATTCAAAAGGAATTCAAGGGGGAATTGGATTGATTGCCATGCACGATCAGCAAGGTCAAGGAACAATAACTACTTCCATGTTAGGTGGTATTTACTCATACAATCTTAAAGTAAATCGAAAGTTCTCTTTCATGTTTGGAGCAAGAGCTGCTTGGTTCCAAAAGTTTTTGGACTGGGACAAGCTTACTTTTGGTGATATGATTGATCCTCGTAGAGGGTTTATTTATCAGACTGGAGATGTTCCAAGAGGTAATGGAAGAAGAGGGTTCTTTGATGCTTCAGCCGGTTTTGTTGGTTTCGGTAAAAACTTTTATTTCGGAGGTGCTGTGCACCACCTTAATCGCCCAGATGAATCAATGATTCTCGGTGAATCAAGACTTCCAATGCGTTTCACAGGACATGCAGGGGCAGACATCAAATTAGGAAATAGAGGTAAATACTACAACACTACGAGTATTATGCCCAACATCATTTACCAATATCAAAATGGATTTCAGGAACTTAATATCGGAACTTACGTAAAGTATGGAAACTTTACTGTGGGCGCATGGTATAGAAACAGAGATGCCTTTATTCTTTGTTTTGGTATTACAACGGATAAATTCAAGCTTGGGTATAGCTACGATATCACCGTTTCTAAGTTAGGAAATGGTATTTCTGGTGGGTCACATGAGGTCTCAATGGGCTTCAACCTCAAGTGTAGAAGAAAACCGAAAAACTTTAGGAAGATATCATGTCCTTCGTTTTAAAGGTTGTAACGTTTTTAAAATTAATGTATATTAGTTAATAATAGTAATGGTTATGAAAACTAAAAATTATAAAAAAATAGGCTTCTTTTTAGCAACTATATTGCTTATAGGTTCTTGTGCAAAAGAGAAGTCCACTGCTACTGGTTGGGAATATAACAACTATGAAAACGGTGGTTTCGAAAAAGATGGAAATTTCCCAGCAAAAGAGCAAGAAACAGGTCCGGGACTTGTCTTTATTGAAGGTGGTACTTTCACAATGGGTAGCACTGAAGAAGACGTAATGGATGATTGGAATAATAGTGCGTCACGTGTTACTGTGTCGTCATTCTATATGGATAGAACAGAAGTTACAAACCAACATTGGAATGAATATATGTATTGGATGAAGAGGGTTTACAACAAATCATATCCTCACATTTACAAAAAATGTTTACCTGATACTTTGGTTTGGAGATCACCTCTTTCATATCGGGAAAAGTTTGTAGAGTATTACTTAAGACATCCATCTTACAGAGATTATCCTGTTGTAGGTGTCTCTTGGTTACAAGCCAATGACTTTTGTAAATGGAGAACTGACCGTGTAAACGAGGCAATTCTTGTAAGAGAAGGAATTATAAAATGGCATTTCGCGGAAGGTTTAGAAGTTGGTGCTGCCAATACTAAAAAATATAGAGATGGTGATTACAATTCTTCTCCAGAAAACATGTTTTCAACTGAAAACTACCTCAATGGTAATTATATAGTTCATACAGGTAAAATGGGATTGGACAAAAAACAAGAGCCTACTGGTAAAATTGAAGGCGGATATACTTTAGACAACGGCACTAAAGTTTCTCCAAAAGACAGTATTGGTCGTAACATACCTAGAGATCCTTATAAATTAATCAACTTTGATCCTGTATATGCCAATGGCGCCAAATTGGGAGATCGTCCAGTCAAAATGGAAGACGGTGTTTTATTACCAAAATACCGCTTGCCTTCTGAAGCAGAATGGGAATTTGCTGCTTTAGGTTTAATTGGTAACCTTGATCCGAATTCAGAAAACATCGATTCGAGAAGAATCTATCCTTGGGATGGTCATTACGTTAGACGTAAAGAAGATCAATGGGCTGGTGCGATTCAAGCAAACTTTGTGAGAGGTAAAGGAGATTACATGGGTGTTTCCGGAGCACTTAATGATGGAGCAGATGCCACCGCGAAGGTCGATGATTTTTGGCCAAACGACTACGGTTTATACCACATGGCAGGAAACGTTTCGGAATGGGTTATGGATGTTTACCGTCCAACCTCTGGAGAAGTCACTGAAGAATTCATGCCTTTCAGGGGTAATGTATACACGACACAGCTTTTGAGACCTGATGGGTTACATGACAAGCCTGTTCAAGCAACTGACAACTTGTATGACGTATACGGAATGAAAGAATTTGTCAATGAATTTGCAAGGGCGAAATACTTGTCGCTTACTGGTGGTAAAAATGAAGTGAAAAGTCTTGAAAAGAAAGAAGACCCATCCTACATTTCAAATTATTTGAATGATAAAGACGAAGACAATAAATATATTCAATTTACTATTATACCCACGAATAAAATGTCTAATGGTCCAAGTAAGGTGAATGGCAACACACTTGTATTTATTCAGGATACAGTAACGTTAACAATGTCAAAAGCTGATAAAATTGTTCGTCCGGAATCTGGCAAAACCTACAATTACGATTGGAAAATTGGAGCAGGAGCTACAGAAATTGCCAAGATTAATAGTGATTCCGTTGTTACCCTATTTTACAATGAGGCAGGTGAATATGAAGTCACATTGATGCAGCCTAATGGATTAGCGGAAAAGAAAATGATTAAAGTATTTGATAATCAAAAATCTTATGATGATTACATCAACTATATAAATTCTCAAAGAGGACAAGTTCTAGGTAATTCTCGACAAGATCCAAGAAAATTCAAATTTAATACTCCAAAAGACTCATACATCTATAGTAATTCAAAATACTCTAAAAATGATAGCATTGAATTTTCAGTATTAGATGATATAAATGCGGTATTGGATACGGCTATTTATTTATACAACAAAGGTAATGCAACAAAGGCCTCTCATTACCTTGAAGTTGCTCTTTTTGGAAACCAACACAACAAAACTAAACTTGCCATTGAAGATTATAGAAAAGGACATTTCGATGGAAAAGATTACGAAGACCCTCAACCAGTGGCAAAGGATGACAACGGACAAGATAAAAACATAGAAAGCGCAGCTAATTTTGGTAATATAGGGATCTATTATATGATCGCCAACAGAGACTATGATAATGGCGGTGAAATAGAAGATTTTAATCTTTATTCAAGCTCGATATTTAAAGATGATTACTTAGAGTATAGGTTTAAGGACTATAAACAAGACCCAAATGTTACTTCTTGGATACTTACGTTAAGAAATGGTTTGTCGGAGTTTGTAAATGAGACTAGAGGTCAACAAAGATTTAGAAACGTTACAGAGGATGAAAATGCCGGTCGTTTAAATTATAGAAAAGATGACTACATTAATTATTTAGATGGTGATTTAGAGTCTTCTATATATTACAACAATCAAAATACCATCAACGATATTAATGATGGCAAGCGAAATCCGAAAATGTCGGTTTATCAGAGTGAATTTGAAAACTACGATCTACAAGGAGCGCCAATAAACGATGGTTCATCTGGATGGCCAACTACTCTTATCTCTGATAAATCTCGAGTATATAAAGGGGGATCATGGAAAGATAGAGCTTACTGGTTGTCTCCAGGAAATAGAAGATTCCTTGATGAGGACAATTCCACAGCACTTATTGGCTTTAGATGTGCAATGGATCGCCTAGGAAGTTCAAGAGCAAACTCAAAAAAGAAAAAGAAATAACTAAGATTTATATTTAATTAAAAAGCCCGCTTAATGCGGGCTTTTTTTTTTACATATTTGTATATGGAAATTTTGTTCCCTTTACTCGATAAAACAACAGGAGTATGTACTGATACGAGAAAAATTAAACGAAACTGCTTGTTTATAGCCCTTAAGGGTGATAACTTTAATGGAAATGAATACGCTCAAGTTGCTATTGATAAAGGGGCAAAGTATGCCATTGTAGATGAAAAAGAAAAAGCCAACAATCAGAATATTTTTTATGTCAACAATGGGCTATTATTTCTGCAAAAACTTGCAAATTTTCACAGACATAAATTTGACATTCCAATAATTGGAATTACGGGAAGTAATGGTAAAACGAGTACAAAAGAGCTCATTCAA
>Ga0257121_1003370_pt1 | contig 10466 bp, 10 predicted proteins | sample SI106_100metaG_FD_190180 | JGI IMG/M metagenome (GOLD analysis project Ga0257121, IMG submission 190180) | Marine microbial communities from Saanich Inlet, British Columbia, Canada - SI106_100 | ecosystem: Environmental > Aquatic > Marine > Inlet | place: Canada: British Columbia | collected... | reverse complement strand
TAATTAAAAGTATGGCCGTAAAAACACTTCAAGCTCTTCTCAAAAAGAATACAAACACATCATCAACGTTTAAGGAATTAAACTGGACTGGTACATTCGATGATTATCTAAAAATTATATATAAGTCTCCCAAGACGGTTAGGAATTCATATCAACGTTTATATGATATGGTGATGTCTCACGGGACTGAAGAATTCGAATATTGTAAGCGCAAATATACGAAATATAATTTTTTCGAAAAATCAGATGATATATCGATTTATGGATTAGAAGAGCAGTTAATGGAGTTTGTTGACGTTCTAAAATCTGCCGCTAGGAGCTACGGCCCGGAACGCCGCATTATATTATTACACGGCCCGGTTGGTTCTGCAAAATCAACAATTGTTACTCTCTTAAAGAAAGGACTCGAAAATTACAGTGAGTCAAAGGAAGGAGCACTTTATAGCTTTACGTGGATGATTCCCAAGGAGAGCGATCCAGGTACCCTAGAAGCAATTCCTTGTCCGATGAATGAGGAACCTCTCAAGCTTCTTCCGGATGAAGTCCGCGGAAAGGTGTTGGATGAATTGAATGCAAAACTCGGTGATGATGAGTATTCAATGAAGCTAGATGGAAATTTATCCCCGGTGTCTGAGTACTATCAAAAGATGCTCCTAGAGAAATACAACGGTGATTATAATAAAGTGTTGGATCATATAGTTGTCCGCCGAGTAACACTATCGGAGAAGAATAGGGTAGGTATTGGTACATTTCAACCTAAAGATGAAAAGAGTCAGGACGCGACAGAGTTGACCGGGGATATCAATTATAGAAAACTGGCTCAGTTTGGTAGTGAGTCTGACCCTCGTGCTTTTGATTTTAATGGTGAATTTTTAATTTCTAATAGAGGTTTAATTGAATTTCAAGAGGTACTAAAACTACAGACAGAATTTTTGTATGACCTGCTAGGTGCAACACAAGAACATCGAGTAAAGCCCAAGAGGTTCAATCAAGTACCTATCGATGAAGTGATCATTGGGCACACTAATAATGCTGAATTCGAAAAGTTGAAGAATAATAAGTTTATGGAAGCTCTTAGAGATAGAACTATTAAGATAGATATTCCATATCTCCTAAGAGTTTCTGAAGAAAAGAAGGTGTACGATCACTTCTACAATAAAGACACAGTACATAAACACATCGCGCCACATACTACTAAAATCGCGGCTATGTTTGCTGTTGTTTCACGTCTAGAAGACCCTGCAAAGAACGACATGACGATAATTCAGAAAGCTAAGCTGTACGATGGAAAGAGTGTACATGGCTTCACCGAGGAGCACATCAAGGAGATGATGGAGGAAGCACCAAGCGAAGGGCTATTGCAAGGAGTGAGCGCTCGGTTTATTCAAAATCAGTTTAGTAACGCGATCGTCAACCCACGTATGGGGTCAAAGAGCTTGAATCCTTTTATGCTCTTCGCACAAATCCGGGAAGGATTAAAAAACTATTCTGGATTTAAAAACGAAGAGTCGCGGTCGGAATTATTCGAACGATTAGAGCTAGTAGAGAAAGAATATGATAGGATTGTCAAGCGGGAAGTGCAACAAGCGCTAAGCAGCAGCGAAGAAGCTATTAAAGCACTATGTGCAAATTATATTGATAATATCGTCGCATACGTTAATGAAGAAAAGGTGGTCAACCCTATAACCAGTAGAGAAGAACCACCTAATGAGAATCTCATGAGAAGTATTGAGGAAAAAATAGGAATTGCTGTAGGAATGAAAGATGATTTCCGGAGAGAAATCATGAACTACATGGGAAGTATGGCAGCTAGAGGTAAAACTTTTGAATACAATAGTAATGAGCAATTATATAAGGCTCTTGAGAAGAAATTGTTTGAAGATACTAAGGATAGCATAAAACTGTCCGCTTTAGCACAAGATACCGCTACAGTTGTTGATAAAGAGCTCTTAGATAAGATTAATTCTTTAAAGACGCGATTAATTGAAGATTTCGGGTATGATGACGATAGCGCACAGGATGTACTGACGTATGTTGGTAGTATATTTGCGCGCGGTGATAGTACTGATTAATAAGCTCCATGTCCGGCCGTCGCATACGAGAGGATCATAAGAGATATCATGATATTATACGTGATAAGGTTAAGCATAAGCTCAGAGACCACATAAAGAACGGCAGGAAGATTGAGCGCCGAGGTAAAGATTATGTGGTTGTCGACATTCCGGTCATAGATCTACCTAGATTTAAGCATGGGGATCCCTATGAAGAGGGAATAGGCGCCGGAGGCGGTGAGTTGGGTGATAAGGTTAAGGACGGTCCGGATCAACCCGGTGATGGTAATGGTCAGGCTGGTAGCGATAAGGGCGAACATACGGTCGGAGTTGGAGTGCCACTAGATATGTATGTAGATATATTAGGTGAAGAGCTATCGCTACCTAAATTGAAACCAAAATCCACGAGCGAGATCATTCGACCAAAAATAAAATATGATAAAATTGCAAAGGTCGGTAATAATTCACTGATACACAAGAAAAGAACACTAAAAAATGTAATCCGACGATCGATCGCAAGTGATGAGTACAATCCAGACGATATATCAAACCTGTATCCTGTACCTGAAGATAAAGAGTATCGAAGCTGGTCAGAGAAGGACACCCCGGATGTAAATGCAGTAATATTCTTCATGCAAGACATTAGCGCGAGCATGGATGCATCGAAAAGAGAGCTAGTTAGAGAGTTGTGCTGGTATCTAGAGTGTTGGATCCGGAAGTTTTATGACCAAACCGATATTAAATATATGGTTCACGATGTCGAAGCATCTGAGGTTGATAGTGAGAAGTTCTATAACTACACAAGCGGCGGCGGGACGAAAATAAGCTCGGTGTTTGAACTAGCGACTGATACTATTGATAGCAGCTATCCGGTCGAAGAGTGGAATATATACTGTTTTTATTTGTCAGATGGTGAGAATTGGGGAAGTGACAACAGTTTATGTATTAACTACCTCAAGAAACTACAAGATGTATGTAATGTGATAGGAATAACAGAGGTCAAGGCTCAAAGAGACTGGGCTGAATTTGTTTTGAGGGTAGATGAGGCGATTGATGACGGTGTTCTAGATAGAAAGACAGTGACAACCGGGACAGTGAATGCTCATAGAGATATTTTGAGTGTTCTTAAGGAATTTCTAACGATAGGGGCAAGATGAGTGTTGTTTGGGAGAGTAATTTATTATCTAGTGGAGTTTCCCCGGAATTGGCGGAACTCATCCCGGAAGTTATAGATATCTGTAAGAAAGAAGGGTTAGATCCATTTGATCTAGCGATTGAGGAGTATAATGCAGATGAAATCGCGGAGATCGCGGCATATGGAGGGTTTCCTGTAAGATATCCGCATTTTTCATTCGGACAGTCGTATGAATCACTATATCATCAATATCACACCGGACAAGGTAAGATTTATGAGATGGTTGTCAATAATGACCCAACATATATGTACTTGCAGCGTAATAATCCCTTAGTTGATAACCTAACTGTTGTGGCTCACGCCCTAGCTCACAGTGACTTCTTTAAAAATAACATAATGTTTAAGCACACTAATCGTAATATGATGAATGTATTAGCAAATCACGGTCAAAAGATCCGGAAATATATTGATCTGTATGGTTATAATACTGTTATGGACTTTGTAGATGCTTGTTTGAGTGTAGATGATCTTGTAGATCCTAGTTCTAGTTGGAAAGTATCGTACCTGAACCGGCCAAATAAGGTTCAATTCGATGAACTTCCGGAAGTTGAGCAATTAGATACAATAAATGTCCCGGATTATATGGAGTCGTTTGTAAATACTGATGAGTATAAAGAACATCAGAGAGAAACAAACCGGAAAAGGTCTAAACATGCCCGGAAAACCTTTCCTTCTAAGCCTCATCGCGATGTTTTGCTTTTTATATTAAAATATATCCCAATGGAACAATGGAAACAGAATATCTTGAGCATGATCCGGGACGAATCTATATATTTCCAACCACAGATGAGTACTAAAGTCATGAATGAAGGGTGGGCTAGCTATTGGGACAGTTATATTATGACAACAAAGGGATACGCGGGGGACGCTGGTATATTTAACTATGCAAAACACCATGCCGGTGTGCTAGGTGGTAAGAATAACATGGGCAACCCATATAAATTAGGTGTTTCGTTATTTAATGACATTAAAAAGCGTTGGGACCGGGGGATGCATGGCCGAGAATGGGATATGTGTGAGGATATGGACAAAAAACGGACATGGAACACTAAAGCCATGAAGGGAACAGATAAAATATTTGAGGTCAGAGAGTTATATAATGATTATACGTTTATAAATGAGTTTTTCACCCGGGATTTTTGCGAGAAGTATGAATTTTTCGAGTACAAACTTGATAAAGATAAAAACGAGTATGTCATAGAGTCTAGAAATCATGCTGCTATCAAGAAAAAGTTATTAAAGCGACATGAGAATGGTGGGAGGCCTATAATTTATCTTGAAAATATGAAATATAAGGGCGGTACGGAGGTACTATTACGTCATCAGTTTGATGAACTGCCGCTTGATAGTGACTATGTCAAGATGACGTTAAAGATGTTAAATCGTATCGTTGACCGACCGGTTAATATAAAAACAATCGACGTTGAAGTTATACAATCAACACAATATTTGAATAGTAAATCCGGAAGACAGCCCGGTGCTTTCTTTGGCATAACACAGGAGTTCTTTTCTCAAACTAGTGACGAGGTTAAATACACTCCGGTAATATATAGATATGATGGTTCGCGGTTTACGCGGATGAAAGATGAGCGTTCTGCTCGGGAAGCCTCTCAAGCTGGAGATGGTATATAAAATTACTCTGTTTCGCCTCTAACAGCTGCCTTAACAGCTTCAGCGGCTTCAAGTTTCTTCTTCAGCATATCAACATATACATGCAATTGACCTTGTTTTGCATATTCTTCAATCTTATCCACCGGTGGATTGAGAATTAGATTCTTAAGAGACTCAATTTCATGATCCACTTCATCTGGTTCATGTTCTAGACCCTCTTCCCCGGGCTCTGGAAGCTCCTCATCCGCAGCTGGTCGGTCCATCATGGCCATTTCAACTGTGTCACTGGCTTCACCAGTTACCTTCTTGTCACCCTCTTCTTCCTTTAGATCGTCCTCCATCTGCTTACCCTGTGCTTTGAGTCCAGCTGCCTTCCGGTCGTCATCAGCGTTCTCTTCATCAGTCTGCGCGGCTCTTAGAGTACTGTGATCTGTCTCGTTTATAGAACCATACGCTTCTTCTAATAAGTCGCGTTCCTTCTTCCATGTCTTTGTTTGCATAGAAGTATTTATTCAAAGGTTAGCCGTTATTCTTGGCTTCTTGGATCTCTTTCCGCCGGTCTTTGCAGGACTTTGTAATCTCCATAAGAGCTTTCCGTGCACGGGTACCGGCGGCTTTATTTCCCTTATCGGTAAACTTTTCGTTTTCTTGAATATATTGCTCAACAAGAGCTAAAAGATTGTTGTGTATGTCGCTCATATAATGTATTTAACTATATTGTGTGTAATTTCTACACCAAAACGATAAATATTTTTAACATGAGTACAGTTTCAAAGAAAGATAGCAGTGAGCTTGAAGACATATACGCAAAAATATATGAATCAAAACCGGAGGATGATAAAGACCTCGCAGAGGAGTCCAATGAAGAAGAAGACGAAGGCGCTGAAGTCGATGCATCGATAGAGTTAGCTAATAAATCTGCTGATATGAAAAAAACCGGCGAGAAAGTTCCTCCGAAACTAGCAGCAATCTTCGCGAAAGCCGATAAAAAGCTAGATTCCGTAGCGAACAAGCTTACTACCGACTAAATTTTAAACTACCTAGAATCTGATTAACTGGTGCAAATATACCAGTGAACTTGTAAATCTTCTGTTCATCAGTGCCTTCTGGTGTGTATGTGAAGGTTAATCCTTCGGATGGAACAATATTTTGTAGTCCGCCTAACTTTTCTATCATCTTCAACTCAGTTTTGAGCTTATCCAGCAAAGATATATCACCAGTTGCTTCAATCTCTTTAGTAACTTCTTCAATACCTCTGCGGATGTCTTGAACCGCTTCATCTGGGTTGAGAGTTAGTAGGTTCGCTATGTTATTATTGAGCTCTACACCCAATTTAAGAAATAAAGTCTTAAATGGATCAATCATCGCCGCAGAAATGTTCTTTAACTCACCGCTTTTCTCCGTAGCACTAATCCATTGTATAAACTCCATATTATCCACCATGGTTTTCAGCTCTGTTATGTTCTTAAGAGCTACTGCATTATATTCACTTGGTCGTCTTCCCGGTGTGAGCAACTTGTATGCCCATCTAAATGCTATCTTTTTAAGGGTATCCGGCTGTATATTGTATCCAAATTGTGATGCTCCCTCGCGAACCTTTGTGGACATATAGGATACCCAGTAGTCTCCTACTGTATTCGTTGAGTTTAGCCCGTGAGTACTCATTGTATTATTAACAACAGATAAATACTCGTCTTGACTAGCTTCGAAGTTCTTAACCTCTGGTAATTTGAGCATCGGCATGCTAGTTATTGTGAATTTTGATTGTACTTTTTGGTTAATTTGCTCAATCATCCCGGACATCATCCGGCCATACTCATCAAAATCACCATCAACAACGTTTCCATCAATATCATACTCACGAAAGTTGTGTAAAACAAGTAATTCGTGGTTATACGGTATAACATTCACGGTTGCCGGCCAGATAACTTCGATATTGACCCACTTTTTTCCGTCTGCAAACAATAACTGCTTCTGTTTGTCACTTAATGCTTTGATCGCCTTCTCTAAATCCTTCGCTGCATAACCAAACGCTTCCTTTACGTTGTCGTTCGGGTGATCTTTGAAGAATTTTGTGATTCCAGTGCTTCCTTTGATGGCTCCCTTGCCAAATTCCTTATAATGTCCCTTATTACGTGCAAAAATCACTCGCCCGGCGCGGAAACTCACTGCTAGCGCTTGCCCGTCGGTTTTTTCCTTGATTTCACCCTTAATATTACCGGTAAGTGCCTGTTTTATTATGTTTTGAAGGTCTTCAAACTGTAAACTGAAGTCCTCATGCACGTTTGCCATGTGACCGTATGCACCGCCTTCTTCGATTATTTGATTGTATTGTTTGAAGCTCATTGTTTTGTAAATTTTATTTGAACGCCTTTGTTTTGTTTATCAATACTCAGAGGACAATCAACACCATTCGCGACAAATGCATCATATAAATTTAAAAATGTTTGATTGAGATTAGTTTTATATGTCTTAACGATCAATGATTTTTTCACAGGACTAGTCACATCATTCACAAACATAGCATGAGTAAAGCCGTCATGGCCACAGTATGATGTCATTTGAATAGCGCCTACAAGTTGCCCCAACCTAACTTTGTTAGTCGTTTCAAACTTCCCGGTAGTCACCCCTTTCTTGAGAGTCTCCTTTAACTCATCTGGCATAGCAACATTATCGGTACGCATGGACCAGATTAAATCAGCTAGTTGATCGGCCGTTGGTTTGACGCTCAATACCGGTAGAACATTCCAGAAAAACGTTTCAACCCCTGCTTTAAAATTGGTAGCATTGTCCATCATCTTTACACCGTCTGTGAGCACCTCATTTTGAAAATCCATCATTGTTGCAATACTACTTTCGTTACCCCTACCACTCCATTCAACCATCCCGGAAATCTTGCGAAGCGAATCGTTACTTAAAATTGTTGTAGCATATTGCCCAATTCGCGATCGATATTCATCTGTATTTGTCGCTACATCTAATAATTTCATAATGCTCTCAATAGCTTGATTCTTCTTTGTCTCCTCTTCTTCATTGCGCGAATGCTTCTTCGCTAGCAAATTACGGAACATTACTTTTTGGGCATCAACTGTTTTGCCGAACTTTGTTTCCACTGCTTTCTCCGCAGCTGCTATCTGCTCCGAAGAAAACGAACTGGTATCTGTATTCTCCTTATCTGCTTTCGGTAGCTGCCCTAACACCTTTATAGCATCCCTAACGAAATTTATTCTACCGTAACCTTCTGTGCCTGGCCGTCCACCGAATCCTTTAACTTCTATTGCCAGATACGGTTGCTTTGGATTACCGACCACCAAACTAACATTCACAATATCACCATCCGGATCATTTTTATGTTTTTGACCGGCCTTGACGTCTCCTGGTTCACCTTTCTTACAAACCGACAGACAAGACATAGCTAGCTCCCCCTTCCCTACAGACGTCCGTCCTTCAACATCCTTCACATCCCACAACTCTGAAACAAACTTATCGATCCCCTGTTCCGGTGTAAATCCATATTGTTTGCAATTTGCAACTATTGCAGGAATTATATCAATAATATCGAACTCCTCGATTGCATCCACTTTCCTAACTAAAATATCATTATTGATCTGCCCCGAATCGTCTGACGCTTTAAGATTATTGCGAAGTGATTCCACTAAGCGCCCAGGGATGTGATGCTTTTGGAAAATATCATACACGCCTCTTGTTGCAACTTCATCCATCTTTCCTACAGCTCTTTGAACGAGACTTATAACAAGCTTACTCATCGTCTCATCTAATCTACCTAAAATACCAGCCCTAAAATATTTCATTGACATCTCTCTAGAGTCACCCCCGGCAGCATGCAATTGCTGAATTATCGTCGGATCTGAAGAGAAGAAAACTGTTATAGTATTCTCACCATCTTTGGCGTTAGGGTTATCTTTATTCTCCAAATATATATGTTTATATAAATCACCTTCCCGTTTCGGTGCAATATACTCGTCACCGCGACGTACGCCCTCGTACAAGTTTCTCAGATCGCGATCAGTCATTACAGTTCAGGGTGTGGGTAGTTGTTACGTACGATGCGACTCACAAGTTCTTGCATCTCTTCTAAATTTTCTGTATCAACAATCTTGGTGAGCTTGGCATAATCAACATCCTCGATGTGTTTAGGAGCCATGATTAGAGCTTTACGAATCATCTCAACGTAATCTACTTTCATCTTAGCGGTATCGTCCTCGCCTTCATCCTCACCTTCTTCCGGAAGCTCCGACTCTGGAGTTTCGGGCGGCACTGCTGCTGGATCAGCAGCTGGATCCGCTGCCGCCGCTGGATCTCCTTCTGGAGGTGGAGGAGGAACCGGTTCCTCTTCATTTAATATTGAGAGCTGCTCATCTATCATCTGTAAGAATTTATCGTTCATTGTTGTGGATTGTACTGTTGTTCAAATTGTTTTATTTTTGCCCAAGTGTCTATATTATCACCGTAGGCGCCTTTTAATTGTGGTGGCAGGGTAGCCCACTCTGTTCGCATATTAGGGGTTATGTTTATTGCCGCTCCGGGTTGTCCGGGCGGTTGTCCTCCTCCTGCCGGTGGCTGTCCTCCGGCCGGAGGTTGACCGGCTTCAGGAGATACATCCGGAGCTGCTCCGGGATCGACAAGACCTCCTCCTTGCTGCTGCTTCTCCCAATCCTTTTCCCTCCTAGCCTGGTCTCTTACATCTGCCACTGCGCCAAATGAGCCTTGTTGTTCTTGGCTTTGCCGGAAGTTTTTGAGCCGGTGTCGAAGAGGTTCTTTTTCCTTTTTTACTGGTTCCGGGTCATCACCGAAGAGCGAACCAGACTCTAAGAGAGCGTTTGTCTTACCGCCAAGGTTTTTATGAACACTCTCATCTTTCTTAAGATATTTTTGTTCACTAGATGCTAATTTCTCTTCAAACGTACCGGACATACTATTATTTATACATAATAGACTTAACTTTCACCTGATTAATATATTGTTCTGTTAGATATATTAATTTATACTTCATGGTAAATTGCTTAAACTTCGAAAAATCAAACCGAGTAGGTCGTTTAATGGATCGGATCTCATTAATGGTCTCAAGATACTTACCTTTATTTGTGTTATAATATTGTATAAACGTATTGAACTTAACTTTTCCGAAAAATACTCTAACAGGTATTATATTTTTGATTTGTTTAAAAAATCGATTCATGAATAGTATAAATTCCGGGCGGTTGTCTTTCTTTCCCTTCCGAGTTTGTTTATTCGTAACTTTCTGGAAATCACACTTAACATCTTTCTCGCAATAATACAAAACAATCTTGTTATCAGTATTCATTACGATAATATCATCACAAATTTGTTTTATAGTGTGATAATAGTATATCTTTTTCGTATCTTGCGACCGGACGTTGTGGTCATGAAACTTATCATACATAAAGAGATCATTTACAATATTTTTATATGCCTTTGTAAATATTGACTGAAAATCAACCACACGTAAGCCATATGTATTGAGATCGATATGATTCATTGTGGCATATTATATGTGACTACTCACATAATCGCAACAAAGAACTCTTATACCTCTCAAAAAACCCATCCATTGAAGTTATATAGTA
>Ga0257121_1003360_pt1 | contig 10484 bp, 7 predicted proteins | sample SI106_100metaG_FD_190180 | JGI IMG/M metagenome (GOLD analysis project Ga0257121, IMG submission 190180) | Marine microbial communities from Saanich Inlet, British Columbia, Canada - SI106_100 | ecosystem: Environmental > Aquatic > Marine > Inlet | place: Canada: British Columbia | collected... | reverse complement strand
GCATTATTAGTAAAAGTATGAACTACAGGAGTTAATCCAAAATCAGTTGCTAATTCATTTCCTAAAACAGTTTCTAAAGCACCAATATCATCTGCCTCAGATTTACCTACAGAAATATTCTGCGCATCTCTATATTCACCGTTAGGTATTAATCTATCATCCAAGTCTTTATTCATCTTGGATTTTAGAAAACTATTTTTAATTTCTACCATGTTTAATATTTAATCCATTTAGATTGATTTCTCATAACTTGAACAATTGTATCAAGTTTAATATTAGATAATCTAATTTTTGCATTTCTTAATTTAGCGCTTCTTTCTTTTTTAAATCTTTGTACTACATATTCTTGAATACCAACATTAGTAGATAATATTGAATACAATATATGAGCATATAAAGCTTCTTCAGCTAATTTAGGTATTCTTTGATCCAAATCATAAGCATTACCATCTGAAATATATTCTAATATTATTAATTTTTCTTTTAAATTGTTAGAAAAACCAAATAATCCTTTTCTATCATCTACTATAAACCATCCATTTCTTTGACTAGTTTCTGGATTTAAACCATATCTTTGACCTAAAGCACCATCATAATAAGTTTTCCAATAAACATCTGCTATTGAATAATCATTTAAATATGCCCCACTTATTTTTCTAGGATTGTTACTATCCCAAGTTGCTACAGTTTGAGATGTACCATCAACATTAGAATTTTCACTATCTTGAGTTGGTATTCCTTCGTTATCTTGAACTGGATTCGCATAAGGTCTTAATGTTAATTCATTTGCAGGATAAATAGTATGTTGAACACCCATAGTATCTGTATAAGATAATCTTGTATAGTTAACATAATCTTGAGGTATTACAACAGATAAACTAGTAGGTATAGTTAATTCTTGTGATCTAACGCTTTTTAATGTATCATAACTAAATTCTTGTAATCCTCTTTTAGCATGAAATATTACATCTGTTCTTTTTACACTTGGTATAAGTTTACCAACTCCTACATAAGCAATTAAAAAATTATCAATAACATCTGTTAATCTAGTATATGAATAATCACCATGCATATCCCATAAAGTATCTTCATTCATTTGAATTTTAAGATACGTAGATGCGGGTAATGAAGTATTTACAGTGATAATATTAGGAGTGGACATAGTCCAAGGACTAGCAAATTGAAATCTTAAATCTGTAGATGCAGGTATTTGAGATGTTATATTACAACTTATACTGGTCCAAGGAGTTAATGAATCTGCAAGTACAGTTCCATATACTGCTCCTGTTGCAACATTAACTACAGTCATGTCTTTTAAAATATCTGCATTTGCCGCAAGTAAAGGTATATTAACTGGATTACCTACTAAAACTATAACTGCAGTATTTGTACCTGTGGTAGAAGCTATTGTAGAGGTAGGTATTAATTCAGTCCAAGTATTTGCATCGGGACTTGTATAAATTTTAAAGTTATTAAGATTATAACTTGCACCTGAAGGATCTGAACTTCCAAAAACTAAATTTGTTTGAAAAGTACTAGTAAAAGTTTGACCTACATAATCACTTGGAATATCGGTAGCGGTAGTAGCTATCGTTTGAAACTGCTGTGCTCCTGCGTAATATTGTCTGTTAGTTTCGGTAATTAAACCGCCATTAGGTATAGGCATAATTTATTAGCTTTGTTGATTTATATTTTCTTGTTGTACTTGTGCTGCTGCTACTTGAATTATTTCTGGATCTTTAATTACTACTCCAGCATATAATAATATTTTTAATATTAATTCCGTTTGCTCTGCTGGATGCAATTCAAAATCAAAAGAAGTAGAAGTACTATATACATATTGATTACTTACTCCTAGAGTAAAATTCCAAACCGGTGTGATTGGCTTTCTAATATAAGAAACATTTATACCACTTGTAATGGTGTCTGGGTATATAGTTAATTTATTTTGTTCATATATATAAATAGGATAAGTAGTAGTAGGACTAGTTAAATTAGAACTTAAAAGATGATATAATTCTCCTCTATCTATTCTTTGTAATTCTTGTGTAGGTAAAGCTCCTGTAGTATATATTATTTGTCCTAATCTATAAAACTGTTTAGGATATACATTTACTATTAAAGTTTGACCAATAGTAGGTTGAGAGTTAAAAGTAATAACTGTTCCAGATATTGTATATTGTGTTTCATCTAAAAGAATACCATTAGCAAAAACTTGAACAACTCCATTAGACACCTCATCAGCTGTTACAGTTTGTATAGTGTAAGTTACTCCACCTAAATATGTTAATGAAGCATTTAAACCAATTGTTTGTGGTGAACTTAATGTGAAAATAGTTCCAGTTACATTAGCTGTAGCAATAGTTACAGTACCCACTATACCGGTACCAGTAACTGTCATTCCAACTTCTATATTAGTGTTAGGAGTTACTAAAGTCATATTAATACTAGCAGCTACTGCTAAATTTGTACTAGAAGTTGTCCCTGTAGTAGCAAATACTGTAGTTGATCCAAGTACTGGAGTAGATCCGGAAAATTGTTGTGGTAGATTAAAAACGTTACTTGAAGAAATAGACGTAGCGCTTCCAAATTCTTTGAATATAGAGATTTTTTCATCAAGATCTACGACTCTATCAGCGTAGTCTGTATCTGTTTGTGGAATACGTATTTGTTGATTTAAACTCTCGAAATATGTTTCAAATATTTCTAATTGGGATTGAGCACCTGTTTTATTAAACTCTAAAGGTGTCATATAACCCCTTTGTTCTTTATTTAGTATTAATAAAACGGTTTGATATACAGTGTTTACGTTTATTGCCATTTTAATATTTTAGTTAATAATGGAAGGGCCGTTTTTTAAGCGACCCACCACTATATTTATAGTCACATATTATTGTAACTTTTTCTCAATTGTTTTGAAAACTTCTACCCCTTCATCGGTTTTAAACCATGCAGCAATTGCTGAGTAGGGATTTTCATCAAAAGGTATAGTCATTAATTTTCTATTATTAGATCCCCATAAAAATTCTCGTTGATCTTGAGATAACTTAATTATCTCTAATTCTACAGCTTTAATACCTACGTTTCTTAATCCAACGTTTTCATCATTTGCTATTGCTATAAAAGCTTTTGGATTTTTCTTAGCCATTAAAAGTAAATCTCTTTTAATTTCTTTAGAAGTCATATTTCCTACTGCTGTTCCTTTTTCAACTCTTAAAATAGCTTCAGCTTGATCAACATCCATTGTTTTAGCAGCATTCATTGCATCTAATTGTAAATTTATTTCTTCTAATTCATCAACAGCAACAACTTCTTTAGAAAACTCAGTATAAACATGTGCCATTCTTGGGTGATATAATGAAAGTAATTTTTGTAAATTTTGTTGTTCTTTAGATACATTTAAAACTCCATTTTCAAATATAATATGACCTAATGTAACTTCTCCTTTTTGTTCATCAACAAGTGGTGAATTTTGATTAGTTGCATATCTTAATTCTCTTTGAGTTCCCGTTATTGGATCAAACCATAATAAAGGATAACGAGTTGTATGTTTAGAACCTAATGTAAACGTTAAAGGTTCTTTATTTTGTGTTAAGATATAAGTTCTATCTTTAATCTCCCATTTTGGGGCTATAATTTCTTTTGTTTTTGACATGATATAATATAATATAATTAATAAAAAATAAAGAGTATCTCCGCCTTACGACGGAGATAAACTTTAAAGCAATCTTAGCTTTGGAATAATACGAAATTATTCGCAGCTTGAGTAATTAGACATCTTTCAGATAACCAGTTAACCTGCATTGCATCTAACTGAGAAGTATAAGCACCTCCAGCAGATCCAGTGATCCAGTTTTTGTATCGTCTGTCGTCTCCTTGTGAAGCTCTGTATCTAACATGCAAGAATGGTCTTCGTATGTTTGTACCAAGTGATTGGTCATAAACAGTTGAAGTTCCAGCAGGTATTAATACACCATCAATGTTATTAACAGCAACACCACCTCTTGTAGAAGCGTCATTTAAGTATTTCCAACTAGTTTTGTAGAAGTCATAAGAACCTCTTCTGAAACCAGAGAAACCTAAATTAAGAGCCATATCTTGAGAATTTTCAAATAAACCATAAGCAACACCACCAGAGAATCCAGCAGAAATTTGTCCTAGCATATCATCAAAATCTAAATCTAAAGATCTGTTTAAGAAAAGCATATTTTCTTCGATAGCTCCCTGAGTATCTAAGTTCTTAAGAACTTGATCAAAGTCACTGATACCAGTACCTGCAGAAAATCCTGTAAATACATTACCTCTTGCAGTAATCGCAGCAAAAAGACCTTGAGAACCATGAGCAACAGCAGCACCACCAGCAGCAGTAAATCCTGGTACATTAGCAGAGTTAGCAGTAAAACCATCAGCAGCGATAGCTTGTTCACCTTCAACCATTGCCATTTCTAAATAGTCATCAAATCTTAATCTTGTTTCAGATTCAGATTTTAGATACCATAAATATCCTGATGTTCCATCTTCAGTAGCAACTTCTACCCAACCGATTTGAGCCATATCAGAACCATTAATTTGGAATGAATCTTTTATGATAATTGGTTGATTAGAGAATTGAGTAAATCTTGGTTCAATAGATTTAACAGTACCAACACCACCAATACCTTGTGGTGCAGTTGTACCTTTAGCAAATATAGAACCATAAACAAACACTTTTAAGTTATTTGTTGCAGCTCCTAAAGTAGCCCAGGTAGCAACTTGGAAAGGGTAACAAGTTAAAGTAGTTACACCAGGTCCAGCAGCTACAGCTACAGCACCAACGATACCTTTAACAGTAATTCCCGTTGCAGGATTCATTACTACAATAGTATCATTTGGAAATATTGCATTTCTAGCAGCTGTTTGATTAACAGCGGCATTTGTAGGAATAGTTATTGTCATATTCCCAGCAATAGGAAGATCACAATTCTGATAAGAGACGTGTAATCTATTTTGTTCAGACCAAATTACTTGATCAGATGTCATTGGCAGTTCGGCGCCAACCATTTTCAAGAAACCACCTAAAGTTCGGTTTCCATATCTTTCTACCTCAGCTTCATAAACTTCTGGTAGATATTGTTGCGCAAAATCATTCGCACCAGCCGCAGCTGTGTTAAATGCTAGATAATTTTGAGCTAACGTTAATTGTTGTTGTGATGGAGTTACTGCTCCATACACGGGATTAATTGCCCCCATAATAATTGATTTTTGTTTTTAGTTAAATTTTCTTGTTTTTATCTTCAATTTTGAAGAATCAAGACCGCTAACAGCTTTAACTTTTAATCCACCAATAAAAACATCGCCAGGGGTTTCCCTAACATCTTCTTTTATATTTTTGGATTTTGCAACAAGATCTTTAGTAGCATCGGATTTTCCTTGCTCATAAAAATGATGTGCAATAGTGTCCACATTTTCAGCGGCATACATAGCTTTATGATAACCTTTAACATCTTTTACATTTCCTTTATCATCTAAGAACTTCTTAATGGTGTTGGCAATATTAGATTGTTTAGTCCCAACTTCAGTTGGATTTTTAACCCCATATCTAAATTTCTTTTCTCCTATAGCGATATCAAAACCTTTGAAATCTTTAGAGAAATAATCTTTAGTATTAGATTTAAAATCTTCGTGTTGTTGTTGAGCTGTGTTTTGCTCCTCGTTGTAGCGATTGAAAAAATCCATAGCTTTTTGTTGGTCTTGAGTAACTCCGGGTCTCAACTTGATTTCCTCGTAGTATTGACTCTTTAAACCTTCTAAATGCTGGCGGGCTTTTGCAACCTCTTCTTTATACGCAAGTTTCTTTTTACGAATCTCACGTTCTTCGTCTACTTCTTCATCATAAGAAAAATTATCTTCAATCATGAAGTTAATTTCCTCTGAATCTAAGTGTGACTTAGCTTGTTTATAATACTCTCTTAAAAGAGCATCATTATCTATATTAGAATAGTCAGCATTTAATCTAACATAATCCTCTAATGTACCACCTGTTTCTTTCATAAAGTCTACGACTTTTTCGATATTATCAGGTAGTGTTGATATTTCTCTTACTTCTTCTGGAGTAGGAGCTATAATTTTTTCTTCAAGTTTCTCCCCTATTTCTTGTATTTCTTCTTCTACTTTTTCTTCAATAGGTTTTACTTCTTTAACGATTTCCTTAATAGGACTTTCTATTTTTTCGTCGGTGGACCGTACATCTTTAACCATTTCTTGCACGTCTTTTTTGTCTTCTTGTTTTTCGACAGGCACATCGCCCACATTTGTCTTTTGTGTTTGAACGGCATCTTTTTCTTTTTTAGGTTTAGATAAATCTATTTTAATAGGTTCATCACTTTTCGCTAGTTTTTTTGGCCTTTTTTTAATTTTAAAAGTACCTTCTTGTTTTACTTCTTGTTCTGACATAATATAATATAATATAAATTAATAAAAATTGTTTACTACGGTTCAAATTGCTCTAAACCAAAACCACCTAAATTTTCATTTCCAGCGGTTTCAAAATCTGTAGGCAATGTATCGTTTTGCCTTTGACTAATCATTTGTGATTGCTGACTTGCTTGTAATTTTGTTCTTTTATCTTTACGATCTTCTATAAATTGTTCTTTTTCACTTACTCGAGCATTTTGAATTTGAGCAAGTTGAATCTGGTATTGATATTCTTCCGCCATTAATTGTCTTTTAATTTCGGCTTCTGTTTGCATTCTTTGTATTTCAAATTGAGATTTCGCTTGTTCTATTTGAACTTGTGATTCAGTATTTGCTTGATTTTTTTGGACTTCATTCATAGCTGCTTGTTCAGCTAATTGAGCATTAGCTTCAGCTTGAGCTTGTATTTGTTGTTGTTGGGCAGCTTGATCTTGTTCTTGTTTTTTAATTCTTCTAAATTTTAATACTTGATTTGCTAATTGTAAATTTCTAATTTCTCTTATATCAATAGCATCTTCTAAGAATATTTGATTTTGTTGTAAAGCCATTTGAATATTTTGTTCAACCATCGCTTTTTCTTCTTCATCAGGTTCTAATTCTAAATAAATACCAAAATCATGTAATGAAAGATCTTTTATTTCTTCTAATGTAGCAATATTAAATTGATTTATACTCTTTGTTAAAGACGCACTTGTTAAATCAAAATCTAACATGTCAGCAATTTTTAACGAAATATTTTCACAAGTTCTTAAAGTTAAATATAAAGTAGCGTCTAAAATATGTTTAGTAGCAACATTAGACGCGTTAGCTGCCATTTTTTGTAACCCAACTAAAGCATTCGGATCTGGTTGACTACCATCTCTAGCTTCATTAAGTCCTGTCACATCTCTTATCATTTGAAGATAATATTGATAAGTATTTACTAAAGATGCTATTTTACCATTAGCACTTGATGTTTGTAATTCTTGAATAGGGACTTTACCTCTATTAGGATCTCCATCTTGAGTTAAAGATCTACCAACTATCGAACCAGTTTGGAAATACATGTTTAATGCTTCCTGCGGATTATAATTAGTTCCGTTACCTAAATCAACTTCAGAAAGACCATCAACATCTACAAATACTCCATCTGGAACCATTCTTTGTATTACTTGTTGCAATTTTAATGATGTTAATTGAATCATATCTGCAAAAGTTGTAATACGACTTACTAATGAATCAATTCTACCTTGATAAATATGTGGAGCACAAATATTATAATTTAAAAATACTTTAGTTGTATCTCCTTTTGGTCTAGTCATGTTTTCTGCTAGTTTCCATTCTAACATTTGAGGAGCACCCATTACTTTTACTCCACTATATAATACTTCTATACTTCTTGAAACTCTATTAAAATTATCACTTTTAGGTGGATTAAAAAAATCTTCTTTTTGTAATATTTTTTCTAATCCATGATCAGTTTTTTTAATTTTAAAAACTTGATCAACATAGGTTTTATATTCAAAATATAATAATTGAATTAAATCATTATCATAATTAGGATTAGATATATACCCTTGTCTACCTGGGTATCTAACCATTGTTTCTAATTCTTCATTAGTGATAAGAGGAAATTGTTTTTTAATTTCCGGTATCGTTAAAGATTTTATTTCACCAACATACCATACGTCTTCAAAATTAGGATCATTAGTATAAGAATATACTAAATTAGCTGGATCTACATAATCTATTACTATTCCCTCTGTTTTATTAAAACTTGTTTTAACAGCTCCTATACCTATAGTAACAACATCTTCTGTTACTCTTTTACTAGTTAAATGATATTTATTAAAAGCTAAAGTATTATTTATAGCTTCTTCTTCTGCAATTTCAATAGATTGTTTATAATCTAATTGCATATAAACTTCTAATTCTTTTATATTAGAAGGTAAATTATTTTTTTCTCCACTTTGCGAAAAATCAACTCCTAACTCCTTATTAGCTTGTTGAATAAATGCTTGATTATTCATATCTGTTAAAAGCCTAGTAGCATAATCTGTTCTACTTTGTAATGCAGTGGGATCTTGGGCGTAAGCTTTTAAATCATATTTTTTTTGAGCAATTCCATTTACAACTATATCTACAAACTTAGGGATAATAGGAACTGGTTTCCAATCTAAATTTAAATAAGATAAATCTCCATCTATAGCTAATTCATCTTTATATTTTTGTACCGGTTGTTCGCCTCTGGCATATAACCGTAAACGATTAAAATTAGTGTAACCTGTGTTCCATTTACCAGAATTCATTCTTCCTCCTCTAAACCATTCATATTCAATAGCTTGTCCTACTCGTAAACCATATTCTAAAGTTTTCTTTTCTGCCTCAGGTACCACCTGACTAGGAAATGCACTATTAGTTACATTAGTATCAATCATTTAATAATTATTTTTGATTCATCGCCTTTATTGTCGTATTTAGAAAAATTTAATAGAACTTTTTCTTTTATAACTTCAGCCACAGGCTTATATTTATTTTTATTACACGCCATTATGGCTAATCCCGAACTAATCGAGGCATCATGTTTCGTTCTATCATTTATATTAAAAGCAGACCAATCTTCAAGTGTTCTTTGAAAATACATTGTCCCATATTGTTCATTGTTGTAACCTACAAACATTTCTATATATGCTTCAATTGCAGCTGCATGAGCTTGCTTTATATCTTCACTTGAATTTGGTATCCCACCTATTTCTTTTTCTGCTACAGATAATTTATACATTGTTTTATCTGGTCTGTTCATTGAATAACCTCTATAACCTCTTCTTTTAAAGTAATATAAAAGTCTAGGTTTATTGTTTTCTGCTAATATTGGCATACCATAAAAAACGCAAGCCATAAGAACATCTTCAAAAAATATTTCAGCAGTTGGTGGTCTAGATATATATTCTAAAAGAATAAATTAGGTGGAGCATCTTCCATGCTAAACTTAGTTAAACCATGTAATGATCCTTTAGAACCTCTCCCGTCCACTGTTCCTGATATATCATAACTATCACAACCAAAAGCTCCCATATGTTCATTGCCAGGGAATTTCCGACCATTTCTGATTAATACTCTATTTTGTTGGATTGTATTAGGAACCCATGATACTATAAATCTTCCTTGTTGACTAGGTGTAAAAATAACACTTGTATCCTTAACACCATCCACCCATTGAAAATTTCCTTTAGTTAACACTGCCGAATGCTTTAAATCTTCATTATAATCTATTTGCTCGTAAATCTTTGTTAAATTAAATAAAGATTGTTTTGTTTCATCTCTGAATGCGTGTTTTTCTGTACGTGGAAACTGTCTATATAACTCATTAAGTGCATCAGGATCCTCCTTAAGGCCATCTACTTCATTCTCCCAGTGCTCAATGACCCCGATCTCAATCTCTTGCTCATCAATTCCCTTAACTGGGGATTTCGGAGTGTCAAAGACAGGGTGCCCATGAGTATCGATGTATCCCTCGTAATTCCATTCCATAGGTATGAACAAGCTATATAATCCTGAGCGAGTCTGTCCATTGCGGTTTCTTTTTGTAACATCTGATCCATCGTATAGTTTTTTATAGTTTCTACCTCCTTTATCCAATGCATTTGATGTTGAACCCATCATACATTTTCCTATAATCTTACTACCTAATCTTAATGTAGTTTTTGTTACTCTCCAGTTATTAAGAATGTTTTCAGGTTTTTCCCATTTACCAGCTTCATCGTGTACAAGGAGCATAAGTTTTTCACCATCATAGGAGTTATCCCCTGTGTTTTTCCAGTCAATAGTTGTATCGAGTCCAACCATTTCACTAAGCTTTTCGTTTGACTCAAGTTTTTTTCTTGTAAATTTAGATGCTGGAACTCTGTAAGCGAGTTCTGTTTTCGGACGGTCCATACCATCTTGTATGGGTTTGAAGAAAAATGGGTAGTTAACCGAGATCGGGACGATCTTATCTGTAAACATTTTTTTAGCATCTGCTCCAGACTTTGATAAGACACCGAATCTTGCAT
>Ga0257121_1003353_pt1 | contig 10496 bp, 9 predicted proteins | sample SI106_100metaG_FD_190180 | JGI IMG/M metagenome (GOLD analysis project Ga0257121, IMG submission 190180) | Marine microbial communities from Saanich Inlet, British Columbia, Canada - SI106_100 | ecosystem: Environmental > Aquatic > Marine > Inlet | place: Canada: British Columbia | collected... | reverse complement strand
CTAAACCGGTTCCCAAAAGGAAACGCACGCGCTAAAATTTGTGACTACATTCAAGTTATAATCATCTCATTACAGCAGATTTAGGGAAAATCACTATGGCAGACTTATTGACTTTGGAAAATCTTGGCAGCTTGGTTATGCTGTGTTTTTTACAGGCAGTTCTGGGATTTGATAACCTGCTTTATATCTCAATCGAAAGTCAGCGCGCTCCAGTCGCTCAGCAAAAATCCGTTCGGTTCTGGGGGATTATTCTTGCGGTTGTCTTAAGGGTTGTGTTGCTTTTTGCAATGATCCGACTGATCGATGCCATGGCGAGCCCGTTTTATGTATTTGACTGGGTTGGTGTGATTGAAGGCGGCGTGAACTTCGCGACCTGTGTCTTTATTCTGGGCGGCGTGTTTATCATTTACACCGCGGTTAAAGAGATATCGCATATGCTGAGTATTGAACACCTTGATAAGAACGTAAGCGGCAAGGGCGGTAAATCCGCGGTTCAGGTGGTGATGATGATTGTTTTGATGAATCTTATTTTCTCGTTCGATTCAGTCTTATCAGCGTTGGCTATTACAGATGTGTTTCCAATTTTAGCGGCTGCGATCATTATGTCCGGCATTGCCATGCTGGTCTTAGCCGATGGGGTGACAAAATTTCTCGAACGCAACCGGATGTATGAGGTTCTTGGCCTTTTCATTTTGCTGATTGTCGGCATTGTTCTGCTGGGTGAAAGTGGCCAAGCAGCAGCGCATGCGATGCATGATCCATCTTTGGCGCTTAAGTTTTTTGGCTACGAAGTTGTGCCCATGTCAAAAACAACATTCTACTTCAGCGTGTTGGTTTTGGTCGGTGTTGAAATTATTCAATCCGGCTATAGCCGCAAACTGGCGATGGAGAGGCAGCATAACATAAAGTCATAAGGCTATGATCTGTTAGGCCGCTGCCTTTCTTTCATTTTTGTGAGGTGATAGTATCGGGCGCAGAGCAAGGATTTGCTATGCAGGTGATATACAAGACTGAAGACCCTAAAAAGCGTCACAACATACGCCTGACTAAAAATGGCGTAATCCAATGCTAGTGTTGTCACGTTTTTTTTGTTTGAAATTAGCACTGGTATTTATACTTGCAGGCTGCGCCGAACTACCCGCCCCACTTCCCTGGCCGCCCCAAGAGCGTGAAATAGAAACGCCCCAAACCTCTGAGGCTCTGCAAGAGTACTATCATCAACTAGAAGTGACACTGCGCGCACGTGGGCTTTTGCGCACGGACCAGCGTGCAAAAGATGCGCCTTTTGATAAGAGGGATCTTTTAGCCAACTTTGAAACCATCGTATTTTACGATGAATATCAACGCGGTAGCGCCTTTGAGAAATCCAATGGTCAAAATGCTAAATTGTCGAAATGGGCCGCGCCCATTAGGGTCAAAGTGCATTTTGGACGGTCAATTGATAAAAGCACCCAAGAACAGGATGAAAATTACGTTTCTGATTTTGTCTCAAAACTTGCTCAAGTGACCAACCATCCCATGCAGATGGTTTCAAAAAACAGCAATTTTGATATTTTGATTTCCCACGAAGATGAGCGCCCTATGATGCTGGACAGTTTGAAAGCCCAAGGGGCTCCTTTTGGATCTGCGGCTAACCGTATTATTACCCAGATGCCGCGCAACATTCATTGCCTAGTTCTGGCCTTTTCAGCCCCTGAGACAGAAGACGTATATTCCCATGCGCTCGCGGTTATCCGGGCAGAGCATCCCGACATCCTAAAGCATGCTTGCATTCACGAAGAATTTTCCCAAGGCCTTGGTCTAAGCAATGATAGCCCGCGCGCACGGCCCTCAATATTCAACGATGATGATGAATTTGCATTCTTGACATCTCACGATGAGATCTTGCTTAAAATGCTATACGATCCGCGCCTTTCACCCGGGCTAAGCCTTGATGAAGCGCGCCCTATTTTGCAGCAGATTGCTCTTGAGCTAAGCCCGTCAGGCACATGACGAAAACCGGGATACCTATAAGGTGTGAATGGGTGGCAATTCGGGAAAAAATTGTGTCTTGTGGAAGCAATAGGCTACAAGCTTTTAAACAACAAAGAAGGAAAAAATCATGCGCGCCTTGCTGCAACGTGTTAGCCAATCATCCGTAGAGGTTAGCGGACATACAATTGGTAAAATCGATCAAGGACTACTCATACTGATTTGTGCCATGGAATCAGACAGCCCGAAAGACGCTGATCAACTGGCCTCAAAAATCAGCAAGCTAAGGATATTTACTGATGATGCCGGCAAAATGAACCGGTCTTTGATCGACATTGGCGGCGCTGCGTTGGTGGTGAGCCAGTTCACGCTTGCAGCAGATACATCGCGCGGTAACCGCCCCGGGTTTTCATCAGCAGCCTCTCCCGTTGAAGGTCGCAAGCTTTATGAATATTTTGCCGAGGCAGTAGCGGCGCTGGGCATTCGAGTGGAAACCGGCGAGTTTGGCGCGGACATGCAGGTCGCTCTGGTCAATGACGGCCCAGTTACAATTTGGCTTGATACCAAAGCAAACTGATATTTTGCCGAAAAGCTAAAGCCCCTTAGAGCATCAAGTTTCAGCGTTAGTATATTTTTTCAACTCAGCCCGCGCCACCTGACGGCGATGCACCGCATCGGGACCATCGGCAAACCGTAATGTGCGAATATGAGTCCACATATAGGCTAGGTTAAAGTCCTGACTGATACCGCCTGCACCGTGCATTTGCATAGCCTCATCAACGACTTTTCCCGCCATTAGCGGAGCCACGACTTTAATTTGAGAAATCCAAGGCTGCGCTGCGCGAACACCCGCTGTATCCATCATATAGGCGGCTTTCAGGCACAACAAACGCGCCATTTCAATTTCCATCCGCGCATTTGCAATAATGTCATAGTTGGCGCCCAATTCTGTTAGGCGTTTTCCAAAAGCCTCACGGGAAAGTCCACGGCGGCACATCATTTCAAGCGCTTTTTCGGCCTGACCGATGGCCCGCATACAATGGTGGATGCGGCCAGGACCAAGTCGGCCCTGTGCAACTTCGAAACCGCGGCCTTCGCCCAAAATAATAGCGCTTGCCGGAATGCGAACATCGGTGAACCGAATATGCATGTGCCCATGTGGTGCATCATCATTACCAAAAACCTCCATGGGCCTCAATATTTCGATGCCCGGCATTTTAGCGTCCATTGCGAACATTGTGTGGCGGCTGTGCTTCGCAGCATCAGGATCGGTGCACGCCATCACGATATAAAGCGCGCAGCGTGGATCACCTGCGCCGGATATCCACCACTTTTCGCCATTTAACACAAACTCATCACCATCGCGTTTTGCTTCAAAAGCAAGTTGCGCAGCATCAGAGGATGCCAATCCTGGCTCTGTCATCACATAGGCAGAGCGAATTTTTCCATCTAGCAAATCCCCCAACCAGCGGTCTTTATGCTCTTGTGTCCCATAGCGCTCAAGCACTTCCATATTTCCGGTGTCTGGGGCGGAACAGTTGAAAACCTCGGCGGCGATGCTAACCTTGCCCATTTCTTCTGCCAGATAAGCGTATTCAACCGTGCTCAAACCATAGCCGCGCTCACTGTCGGTCAGCCAAAAATTCCACAGATTTCTTGCCCGTGCTTTGGCTTTAAGCCCCTCCATAATTTCAATCTGGCGATCCGTCAGGGCAAAGCGGTCCCCGCTGGGATGGCGACCAACTTCGGCATGATATTCAGCATCTAAGGGCGCAATATCTGTTTCGACCATATCGCGCACGGCATTTATCAGCGGGGTTACTTTTGGCGTTACACCTAAATCCATTTCGATTTTCCTATTTCATATCTGGTAATTTATAGTCGGCAAATTGCTTTCTGAGGGTGAGTTTTGACACCTTGCCCGTTGCCGTTAGGGGCAGTTCGTCGACAAACTCGATTGCATCAGGCAATTGCCATTTGGCCACATGATCAAGCAGCAAAGCATCAATGTCTTCTTTTGCGACCCGCACCACGTCTGCTGGAACAATGATCAACAAAGGCCTTTCATCCCATTTTGGATGCGCAACAGCAATGACGGCGCAACTGGCAACTTCAGGATGGGCCATTACTATGTTTTCCAGATCAATCGAGCTAATCCATTCCCCACCCGACTTAATCAGATCTTTGGCGCGGTCTTGAATAATCAAAAACCCCTCGTCATTGATCGAAGCGACATCTCCTGTTCCAAACCATCCGTCGGCATCCATAGCTGCTTTGGTGGCTTCAGTGTCATTGAAATAGCTGCTGATAATCGTATTACCGCGAACAAATAACTCTCCTGCCTCTTCACCATCATGCGGCAGCCGGTTTCCGTTTTCATCAACAATTTTCAGCTCGACACCAAAAACACGGCGCCCTTGCAGTGCTTTTAGGTCCAGCAATTCCTCTTTACTCAGCGTGTCTTTGTGATGCGCTGACAAAATGCCATGGGTTCCCACCGGGCTCATTTCGGTCATTCCCCAAGCATGACAAACTGTAACGCCAGATTTCTCGAAAGCCGCAATCAGTGATCGCGGCGCCGCAGAGCCGCCCACAATAATGCTTGCAAAGCCTTCAGGGTTTCTTCCTCGGGATGAAATTTCGCTCTGTAGCCCCAGCCAAACTGTGGGCACGCCCCAAGCCGAGGTTACTTTTTCACGGTCCATAAGATCAAAAAGCGATGCACCATCCAAGGCGCCGCCCGGAAAGATCAGCGATGCACCGGTTAATGGGGCAGCATAAGGCAACCCCCAGGCATTGACGTGAAACAAAGGCACAACAGGCAAAACGCGCGCGCCCTCTTTTAGCCCATCTGAGATAGAGATAGCAGCGGTAAAGGCATGTAGGACGGTTGAGCGATGCGAATAAAGTGCCCCCTTGGGATTACCGGTGGTTCCAGATGTGTAACACAAACCAGCGGCGGTTTCCTCTGGCAATTCTGGCCAGTCGTACTCTTCCACCTCATCTTGGATCAGATCCTCATAGCAGAGCAGGTTTAATCCGCTTTTAGGCATATGCGCCCTGTCCGTCATCACCACATACTGCATATCTTTGGGAAACTTATCAGCCAAAGCTTCAATCACGGGCACAAAAGTGGTGTCTAGAAACATCACCCGATCTTCAGCGTGATTGGTAATATAGATCATCTGCTCAGCGCTGAGCCGCGGGTTAAGAGTGTGACAGACCCCGCCAATCCCCGCGATGGCGTAATAAAGCTCGAAGTGACGATATCCATTCCACGCCAAAGTGGCCACACGATCACCGGTTTTGACGCCCAGTTTGGCTAAAGCATGTGCCAATTTTCCAACCCGGCTGTAGCACTCGGGATAGGTGTAGCGGTGTATATCGCCCTCGGTTCTAACCGAAACAACCTCGGCCTTAGGATGCGCTTCTACCGCAAAGCGTAAAATCTCGATGATCGATAAAGGTCGGTGCATCATGTTTCCGAACATTTATTCCTCCCGTCGGTTTTCTAAACTTTAATATGGAAAAGAAAGGGCTCCCTTTGCAACCCGTGATCGTATGCGCCGCAAACAACGCTGCGTCGCACAATGCGCATTAATCAATTTGCAGCGCCAATGGGGCGGCCTCCAAAGTGCGCAGATCATCGATGCCTAGCGGGTGTGTCGGCTTTGACAGCCGGTTTCGCACCACCCAGACAAGCCGATTTTGGGCTCTTGTAATCGCGACATAAGCAAGCCTTTTCCACAGTGGTTGCCCCGCCTCTGATCGGCCCATACGGGCAGCAGCATAGATGTCTGGGGCAAATACCTGAACCGTGTCCCATTGACTGCCTTGCGCTTTGTGAATGGTCACGGCCGACCCATGAAGAAATGCCGCCCCCATATTTGCAGCAAAGGGGATAAAGGGCTCTTCTTCGTCGGGTATTTCTATTTTGATAATCGAGGCGGCCGACACCTGCGGGTCTTCTGCTCCGAGCACATGCAATTTTGAAAACCCCGGTCGACGTCCGGCACCCAGATAGACAACTTGCGCCCCTTTCACCAATCCGCGCGCCTCAAGGTCTATACGTTTTTTTCGGTGTTTAAGCGGCAATTCAATACCATCGCATATCAAAGGCTCCCCCGGCAGCAAGGCATCCTCGGGCGCATCATGAACCTTGCGAAAGGCATTAATCAGCCGTATCCGCGTAGCATTTCGCCAAACCAAAACCGGACTTCGCGCCATCAGGTCGACCTCGACCCTTTGTCCCCAGACCACCCGATCATCACGATTTGCGATTTCCTGTATGCGCGCCTCAAAATCCTCAAACCCGACGCTCGGATCGCCCAGAGCATGTGCCAAATCCAGAATCGGATTATCTTGCTCTTGCCGATGAATTCGGCTGAGCTCGATTTTCTGAGAGGGCTCTAATCCGTCAAATACCATTGCGCCAGATTGGTTCACAGGGGCTAGCTGTGCAGGATCACCAAACATAATCAGGGTTGAAAAGATATCTTTTAAATCTTCAAACTGGCGTTCATCAAGCATTGATGCTTCATCAACAAAGGCCAGATCAAGCGGCTCTTCCCGGCGTTTCCAGCCAATGATAAAATCCGACCCCCTCAGGCCAGCAGCGGCCAAAGCGCCAGCGATCGATTGATGCGTTTGAAAAAAGTCATAGGCCCGATCAAGGGCATCTTGGGTTAACCCCTCGATGGTTGGTTTTTCCTCGTTTCCGGAAAGCCACTCTGCGATTTTTTCATATTCTGGATCATAAAGCGGGGTGTACAATATTCGGTGAATAGTAGTTGCCGGCACACCGCGCATGCGCAAAACACTTGCTGCTTTGTTGGTCGGAGCAAGGATGGCTAACGTGCGCTTATCGCGCCGCCTCCGGCTTTCATAATCGCCCGTAATCAACTCGATTCCGATATCCGCCAGAACCTCATAAAGCTGCGAAAGTAATAAGGTTTTGCCAGATCCGGCTTTGCCAATTAAGGCCATGACTGCAGACTTATCCGAGGCCAGTGGCAAGAGCTGAGCATTGTCTAAATCAATCCCCGCAGCCCGAAGTAATTGGCTGACAGTATCATAAGCTTCTGCCTGATCAGAAGAGAGTTGAAAACCAACGGAAGACATAGGCGCAAGGGTACACCCGTTTTAGACCAAGCTCCATAGCTTTAATGCGCGCACTTAACCCAGTTCGGCTTGACGATGAGCGCTACCAAAGGCATGATCAAACCACTTTGCAGAAGCTTTGGCCGACACGCCCGCCTTTTGGCATACTGTTTGCCGGTATTGGGGGGTGAATTTCTAAATCCAATACCCACAAAATCTTTGCCCGTACCAGTAGACCCGATAAGGCGTGGCTGCGCGCCAAGCAACCGGTATATCCGCATCATGCGCTGATCAAAAACGGCCATGCACTCCGTCACACCAAAGCCAACCATCGCCTCACCAGCTGCCAGCATCAAATTAGCCGCCACATGCCTTGGCGCATGGCGTGCAAGGCAAAAGCGGCTGCATTCCCATCGCTTGGGTGTTGCTATCATTTGCTCATCCAAAAGATGCGAAAAGTGTTCTTCAATCATGTTGTGGCCAGTGGTTGGCAACAACCGAAGTGAACCTTGATGCAGGCCTTGCGGGGATTCCCAGATCACATAAAGCGGGTTAAGAGCATCGTATTCATCTTTTTCGCAACCCCTGTGATCCACATCTACCTTCCACTTTAATCGGGTTTTAAATTGGTCTGCGCGATCTCGAAACATACTTTCGCCCAATAGTGGTCGCTCGGCTAATTGCTCTGCCCAAAGATAGGTCAACATTGGCTATACCCTTACCGTTGATGTAAGGCATAATCCTATGCAAACAAGCATTAAGAGTTGGGGAGGCTGACGTGCGGTCCGTTAACGATCTAAAAATATCAGGTGGTTAGGATCAAATGACGATTAAACCGCCGCTAAGGGCGCAGGCAACCGCATGGGTGGTGTTCATTGAGCCTAATTTGAAACGCGCGCTCTCAACATAAACGCGGACCGTATGCTCAGAAATCAACAATGTCTGCGCAACCTGAGCCCGATTATACCCCATCGCCAAAAGCGTGAGTGTTTCGATTTCCCGCGGAGATAATGCCGAGGCAACATTGGCTATTTTTTCGGGTTCAAGTTCAAGTGCTTTTTTATTGAAATAATGCGAAATCAAAATCAAATCTCGGCGCCTGCTTTCGATGAATTTGGCCCATGCATCATCCGCGCAATTGTGGCTAACACTGAACAGCGCAAATTGACCGCGCGGCCCCCTAAGAGGAATTGATAAACCCTGATTACCCACACCATGTGCAATCGCATCGGCTTGGAAAACGCGCGCGTGTTTGCTTGACCAGTCCAGATTTTTCCAATCCATTGGGTGAAACCTTTGAAAACCGCCCAAAATAACAGGATCAATTTTCAAATATCCTTTTTGCAGGTATCGGTTGATCCAGGACTGTGGATAAGTGCCAACACCCATATGCGCGCCCTTGGAATTCACCCAATGGTATACCGCATGCTCAACTTCAAAAATGCCGCAGAACTCTTCTATAACAGATTGTAAGTCAGCCCGCTCTTTTGCTTGCTCCAAGCGCGTCAGGGCTTGTTCGTAAGCCGATATTTTTACAAACTGTGTCAACGGCCGGCCCTTCGGTCTTTGACGCGATTTCTATTGCTGCCATCAATTTGGTATCATCAAGCTGCGCTGCCAAAGCATTCATATCATTTTTGGCCGCAAAGGTGCGCAAGTCCAGCAAAACGTCAATTATCCATTCATGTGCTGTTAGATACTCTTTAAATTAGATTATTTATTCCTTAACACAACCTTACCATGTTTTCCCGTTTTGTCGAAATTCGCATTTTTCAACTCCCCAGATATAGCGGTATAGCAATTTACAAGCGCCTGAAAAACAACGGCTCAAAAAAATGCGCTCGCGTTCAGCACTAACTGATTCGCGAGCAGGAGAGGGAAACTTCTAGATTTTAGCTTATTTTTCGATCGTATCTTCGAATGTTCGAAGCCCGGTGCGCGGCGCCTGAACCAGCACCGCCATATTGCCGGGTTTATGCTCATTTCGGCGCATTTTCACATGGGCCTTTGGAATTTCATCCCAGCTGAATACCTCGGACATACAAGGGTCAAGCCGCCGCTCGACCATCAACTTATTTGCTGCCGCGGCTTGCTTTAGATGCGCAAAATGGCTGCCTTGAATTCTTTTCTGGTTCATCCAGACATAGCGAGCATCCATAGTTAGGTTGTAACCGGTTGTGCCGGCGCATATGACAACCATACCGCCTTTCTTGCATACAAAAGTTGACACCGGAAATGTGCTTTCACCCGGGTGTTCAAACACCATATCCACATTGACGCCCTTCCCGGTGATATCCCAGATGGCTTTGCCAAATTTCCGCACTTCGCCAAACCAATCTTTATATTCAACACTATTGACCGTCGGTAATTGCCCCCAACAGTTAAAATCCTTGCGGTTAATCACACCAGCAGCGCCGAGACCAAGAACAAACTCGCGTTTGTCTTCGTCTGAAATGACCCCAATTGCGTTTGCTCCAGCAGTATTTATCAATTGAATTGCATAGGAACCCAATCCACCAGAGGCGCCCCAAACAAGAACGTTTTGCCCAGGTTTCAGCTCATGCGGGTGGTGGCCAAATAGCATTCGATAGGCTGTGGCAAGTGTCAGCGTATAACATGCGCTTTCTTCCCAAGTAAGGTGCTTTGGACGCGGCATCAGTTGTTGTGACTGGACAGACGTGAACTGTGCAAAGGACCCGTCAGGTGTCTCATAGCCCCAAATGCGCTGACTTGCGGAAAACATGGGGTCGCCGCCGTTGCATTCTTCGTCATCGCCATCATCTTGATTGCAATGGATCACCACCTCGTCGCCCACTTTCCAGCGCGTAACCTTTTCCCCAACAGCCCAAACAATTCCAGCCGCATCAGAGCCTGCGATGTGGTAGTCTGCTTTGTGAACGTCAAAGGGGCTTATCGGAATGCCCAGACCGGCCCAAACGCCATTATAATTGACCCCGGCAGCCATCACCAAAACCAAGACATCTTGAGCACCAACCTGCGGAATATCTACCACTTCGACCTGAAATGCAGTGTCGGGTTCACCATGTCGTTCGCGGCGAATGGCCCAAGCATACATTTGGGCTGGAACATGACCTAAAGGGGGCATTTCGCCCACTTCGTAAAGATCTTTTTCAGGTGCCTCATATGCTGCAATATTGGTTTCACGATCCAAAGCCAATTTATCCTCCTGAGTTGAACTTTCTGCGCCGCAGAATCGGCCGTTAATTTAGTAGCTACAATCGCTAACGTAATATTGCAACTAATTTAAGCGTATTTTTGTAATTTTATATCTCTGGCAATTTATCTTATCTTCGTTCTAATGCTATTTTTCGATAAAAACAGATCAAACAGGTCAGTTCTTCAAGTACGCTTATAGATTTTGGCTATTTTTCTTCCATCGGCAGAGAAAACCACAAGGCATCTTC
>Ga0257121_1003343_pt1 | contig 10514 bp, 13 predicted proteins | sample SI106_100metaG_FD_190180 | JGI IMG/M metagenome (GOLD analysis project Ga0257121, IMG submission 190180) | Marine microbial communities from Saanich Inlet, British Columbia, Canada - SI106_100 | ecosystem: Environmental > Aquatic > Marine > Inlet | place: Canada: British Columbia | collected... | reverse complement strand
AGGTGGTGGAGTAGATTATATTTATTCTTTACTTCAAGGTTATGAGGATGCACCAAGTGGAATGATTTTGGATGAGGGTGTTCATTATAATAAATATATGTATGGAAATAAAATTAAAATGTCGGCACCACTTTCTGAGGGCATAGTAGAATATGGTGATGGAACAGAAGCAACAGTTGAGCAAATGTCAAAAGATGTAACAACATTTTTAATGTGGGCAGCAGAACCTCATTTAGAATCTAGACACCAAATGGGTTTTAAGGCAATTGTATATTTAATTATTTTAACTATCTTGGTTTATTTAAGCATGAAAAAAATTTGGTCACGTATTGAACCTGAAGTTTAAAACGTCACCATCTTTTACGATATAATCTTTACCTTCTAGCCTCATTTTTCCATTAGTTTTAGAGTTGACCCAACCATCATTTGCTACAAAATCTTCGTAGGAAACTGTTTCAGCTCGTATAAAACCCTTTTCAAAGTCTGTATGAATTTCACCAGCTGCTTTTGGGGCTGTACAGTTTTTTTGAATAGTCCACGCTCTAGTTTCTTCAGGTCCTGATGTAAAATAGGTATCTAATTCTAAAATTTTGTAACCTTTTTGAATTAACATATCTAATCCAGTTTCGTTTAAACCTATCATTTCCATATAGTTATTTCTTTCAGAGGACTCCAGTTCATTTATTTGATTTTCTATATCTGCTGATACAATCAAAGTATTTTCTTCACCAAATTTTTTAATAAAATCTCTTGTATATTGATTACCCTTTTGAACACTTTGTTCATCAACATTGCAAACAAATATTTTTGGTTTAATTGATAGCAAACCACTTTGGTTAAGTAATTTTTTTTCAAACTGAGATTTTAAAATTGATATATCTTTATCATTATTAATACAGTCTAGGGCTATTTCTAGTATTTTTAATTGTTCTTCATCAACATTTTTTTTATTATTTTTTTCCAATCTTTTTTGAATTGACTCTAAATCTGCTAACATCATCTCTGTCTCAATTATCTCAAGGTCCCTAATTGGATCTACAGTAGGATTAACATTTTGGATATCATTGGAATCAAAACATCTAATCATATGAATTATTGCATCAACTTCTCTTATATGTGAAAGAAATTTGTTTCCTAATCCTTCTCCTTTAGAGGCACCTTTAACAAGACCTGCAATATCTACAAATGAAATAGTTGTGTTTATAATTTTTTTAGATTTTGATACTTTAGACAAACTATCTAGTCTCTCATCTGGTACAGGCACAACACCTACGTTTGGGTCTATTGTGCAAAAAGGGAAATTCGCAGCTTGTGCCTTGCTCGAGTTAGTTAGCGCATTAAACAGGGTGGATTTACCAACATTGGGCAAACCAACAATTCCACATTTAAAACTCATTATTTGTTGTTTACTGTACTAGAAAATAAATCTAATTTTTTTTCTACAAGTATTGAAATAGACTCATTGATATTATCTGAAATTTTTTTTATTCCAAGTAATTCATCTTCATCAAAATTTTGAAGAACAAAATCACCAACTTCTATATTTTCTTTTGGTTTACCAATTCCAATTCTTACTCTTGAATAATCTTTGCTAATAAACTTGTCAATTGATGCAATTCCATTATGTCCTGCACTTGATCCACCAAATTTTGCTTTAATTTTTCCGAATTCAACATCTAAATCATCATGAAAAACAATTACATCTTCTGCTTCTATTTTAAAATATTCAATAAGTTCTCTAATACAAATTCCAGAGTTATTCATAAAAGTCAAAGGCTTAATAGCATAGACTTTTTGATTACCAACATTTCCGGTTGTTAACAGTCCTTTAAATTTTGGCTTTTGTTTTGATAAACCAAATTTTTTATTGATAGAGTCAATAATTTTAAAACCAACATTGTGTCTATTATTTTCACTGTCTGGTGTGGGGTTTCCTAAACCTACAAATAAAAGCATATTTTTTTTATTAACGGAAAGTAAAATTCAACTTTGACAGATTATTTTTTTTCTTCAGCAGACTTTTTTTCATCACCTTCTTTTTTATCACCCTCAGCAGCTGGTTTTTCACCATCTGTTGTTGCTTCTGCTACCGCTGCTCCTTCTTCACCCTCAGCAGCTTCAGCTTCAGCTGGCTTTTCAGGTTCTTTCATAACTGTCGGTGCAGCAAGTGTTGCAATGACAAAGTCTCTTCCTCTAATCGTTGGAACGACATCAGTATCTAAATTTATTGAGGAAATTTTAAAACTTTCTCCAATATCAACTCCATCGAGATCAATCACAAGATTTTCAGGAATTTTTTCACTTGAACATCTCAATTCAACCTTTCTTCTCACTATGTTTAGTACACCACCTCTCTTTAAACCTGGTGATTTTTCATGATTAATAAACTGAACAGGAACTTCTATTCTAATTTTAACACCTGGAACTACTCTCAAAAAATCAACATGAATTGGTTCATCAGTGATAACATGGTACTTTATTTCTCTAGGAAGTACATTTTGAGGTTTACCATCTACATTTAAAGTTACGATACTCGATAAAAAATTTTCTTTTTCAATTAAAGATTTCAATAATTTTTTAGATATAGACACTTTTTCATTTGGTTGTTCGCCGCCATAAATTATTGAAGGCACACCACCATTATTTCTTAGTGAGCTTAACTCACCTTTAGTTTTTGTATCTCTAATGTTTGCGTCTAATGAATTCATAAAAACAAGGGTTTTAGCTCAAGTTCTTTAATAACTCAAGGTAATTATTTAAATAAATCTGAAACAGATGTTGAGTTAGATATTCTTTTAATTGCTTCTCCCATTAAGCTTGAAATAGCCAGAACCTCAATGTTTTTAACATTTTTAATTTTATCATTATTGTCAATTGTGTCTGTGATTACTAGATTTTTAATTACAGAAGCTTTAATTTTTTTTACAGCTTCACCACTTAGGACACCGTGAGTAATATACACATAAACTTCCTTTGCACCTCTATCTTTAAGAGCTTTAGCAGCATTAACAATTGTTCCTCCTGAGTCAATAATGTCATCAACAATCACACATGTTTTGTCCTTAACATCACCAATCACATTCATTACCTGAGATTGACCAGGTTTTGGTCTTCTTTTGTCAACAATTGCAAGTCCAACATTTAGTAGTTTGCCTAATGCTCTTGCTCTCTCTGTGCCACCAACATCAGGTGCAACACAAATTATATTTTTATTTTTTATATTTTTTTTAGCATGTCTCGCAAAAATTGGAGTTGCAAATAGGTTATCAACTGGGATATCAAAAAATCCTTGAATTTGTCCTGCATGTAAATCTACTGTTACTACTCTATCTGCTCCAGCTTTTGTTATTAGGTTAGAAACAAGTTTTGCTGAGATGGAAGTTCTTGGAACAACTTTTCTATCTTGTCTTGCGTATCCAAAATAAGGAATAACAGCTGTAATATTTTTTGCTGAAGATCGTTTTAATGCGTCGATGCACAGCAAAAGCTCCATTAAATTGTCATTAGCAGGAGATGAAACTGATTGTATTATAAAAATACTATTTCCTCTAATATTCTCGTTTATTTCAACATAAATTTCACCATCAGAAAAATTTCTAATACTCGAATTCACCAATTTAGATTTTAAATATTTTGCAATATTTTTACTTAGAGGCTTGTTGCTATTTCCGGATAATAATTTCATTAAAAACCTAATTAAGCATAATTATTGAAATATTTCTACCATAATCATTATGTTTTAATCTTAAAGCTCTTCTTGCACTAAAAAATTTATTTTTAATATTAAAAGTATCAATTTTTATAGTTTCTATACTTTTGATGCTATTATTTTTTAGAGATGCGTAAACATACTTAATTAGATCAAAGTATAGCTTGTGTTTATTAATTTTAAAATATTTAATATTTTTTTTATCCTTTTTAATAAATTTTCTCTTAAAATCTTCTTTAACTTCATAATTTTTTACTGAAATTGAGGGGCCAATCGCAGCAGTAATATTTTTAATTTTACACCCTTTTTGTATCATGAATTTAATAACCTTATCTATTATACCTTTGTGGGCTCCTTTCCAGCCAGCATGAATAGCAGCAATCATCTTTTTTTTATTATCACAAATCAATATAGGCACACAATCAGCAGTTAAAACTGCAATAGGTAAATATCGCTGATTGGTTACTATAGCATCAACTTTTGGTCTTGCTTTCTTATTATATTTTTCATCAATATAAATAAATTTATTACTATGTATTTGATGAATTAAAAAAACACTTTTTGCTTTAATATCAATTCTTTTTCTAACTATTTCTAAGTTTTTTTTTACATTTAATGTCTTATCTTTTGAGCCAGAACCACAGTTTAAACTTTTATAGATATTTTTTGATGTACCTCCATTACTGTTAAAAAATCCATGTTTCAAATTTTTTATATTCGTTAGTTTTTTTGATTTAATCAATTTGAAAACCTGTTTTAAAATTATTTTTTTTATTTTTTATCAGCATTACTTTAAACAATTCTCCCATTTGCTTTTCATCTATAAGACGTCTTATTCTGAAGAATAAGTCAGTTTTTTTTGAAAAAGGTATATTCTTACTTATAATTTCTGCTCTTTGAAGTATTCCCATGCTTGTTAAAAATTTTTTTTGATTGCTAACAATTGAATTAAGATCTTGGAATTGACTAATAAATTTTTGAAATAAATTGAAGTTAATATTATAAGTTATATCTGTGTTGCCAACATTTTCTAAAACATTGGAATATTCATGATTGTTCACAGCTTGCAGAGTTTCATGCATTTTTGAATTTAAGTATCCATAATCAATTATTAATATTCCACCATCATTTTTATTAATTAGATCGCAAATGATTTTTAAGTATTTAAATGCTTCAGGTGAATACTCTATAATATTTTGATTTTTTGATATTTCAAAATTTAGATTTTGTTCAAGTATATTAATATCTATTTTTTTTTCTTTAAATTCTCCTTTTTTTGGATTTTTTAAATTTACAAATCTTTCAATCCAACCTTCTTTTTTTTTAAAAAATTGTTTAATAGGAATAGCGTCAAAAAATTCATTTGCCAAATATATGGTTGGATTTGAATTAATCTTTTTTATATCTTTTATCCAAGATATTTTTTCAGATTTTAAATTTTTTTTTTGATGATTTATTAAAAAATCACTTTTTTCATGAATCATAAAGCTGCATGCGTTAAAGCATTCTGGAAAATTTTTTAATGTATCGGTTATTACCTTCATCATTTCTCCATTACCTGCCCCCAGTTCTGTTAAATTAAATTTTTTAGGAGACCCAATACTTTTCCAAAAAGTTATTACCCAAATAGCAATTATTTCTGAAAAAAGTCTTGTAATATTTGGGGCAGTAATAAAGTCTCCCTTTTTTCCAAATGGGTTTTTTTTCATATAATAGCCAGATTTTTTATCGTAGAGTGCTAATTCGATGAACTTGTCTAAGGATAAGTTAGTTGATCTGTTTATTTTCATTTTTTAAATAAAATAGAACTATTCCTAATAAAATAAATACCAAACTAATAATTTGCCCCATCGACATATTTAGAATTAAGTAACCCAATTGTTCATCGGGTACTCTAAAAAATTCAACAAAAAATCTAAAGATAGAATAAAAAATTAAAAATAACCCTGAAATTAAACCAGGTTTTTTCAAAAAATTTTTTTTTCTAAAGTAAAGCATGATTAAAAATAAAACTATACCCTCTAAAACTGCTTCATATATTTGTGATGGATGTCTAGGTATATTATCCACTTGAACAAAAGTTACAGCCCATGGAACTTGAGCAGCCATACCATAAAGTTCTGAATTTACAAAGTTGGCCAACCTTCCAAAAAAAATCCCAATTGGTGCAACTAACGATACTTGATCCATGTACAAAAATGAGTCTTGGTTGTTTTGTTTAGAAAAAAGTATACTAGCAATAATAACACCTATTAACCCTCCATGGAAAGACATCCCACCCTCCCAAATTTTCAAGATATCAAGAATGTTGTTAGAATAGTAATTTAAATTATAAAACACCACATATCCTAATCTTCCACCAATAATTATTCCGATAATTATGTAAGTTATATAATCATCAAATTTTTCACTAATAATTGATTTTTTAATAAATAGTTTTTTACATAAAGACCAACCAATTACAATTCCCATGACGTAGGCCAAAGAATACCATCTGATCTCAAATGACATAATCTGGAATGCAACTGGGTCAAAATTATTGATGAACATTTTAAATAATAATTATAGACTATATATTAAATATGAAAAATTCTAAATTTATAATTGATAAGCTGGCCAAACTCTTTGAACAAGGCATAATTTCATCAAAAGATTTAAGTTCAGAGCTTTTAAATATTTTAAAATCGAAAAGAGATGAAATTGTTTTTAAAATGAAGCTTACAAGTAAAGATGAATTTGATGTGCTAGTTAAAAGAGTTGAAAATTTAGAAAATAAAGTAAAAAAATCTAAAACAAAAAAAACTAAACCGGCAAAAAAATCATAACACGTAAACCATTCATCTTAGATTTTTCTAGTTTTATATTTCCCCCATGAGATCTAATAATATCCGATGCAATTGATAGACCAAGTCCTACACTAGATTTTGAATCTGCTCTTCCTTTATCAATTTTATAAAAAGGTTTGAACACGTTTTCATATTCTTCCACAGGTATACCAGGACCATCATCATCAATTATTATAGATAAATTTGTGTTTTTTTTATCAAGTTTAACCACAACTTTAGTTGCATATTTTAAAGCATTATCAATCATATTGTTTAAACATCGATTAATTAAATTTTTTCTTCCATTAACATAGACTCTTGGTGCTAAATCTTGTGAAATATTTTTGTTATCATATTTTTTTATAATTTCTTCTATTAATTCTGATAAGTTAAATATTTCATCTTTTTCAATGTATGATGAGCTAGTAAATTGAAGATATTCATTAAGCATTTTTTCCATTTCATTGATATCTTCAGTTAATTTTTTAGCTAAATCTTTGTCATTAATGAAAGCAATTTGGAGTTTCATTCTTGTTAGTGGAGTTCTTAAATCATGACTAATTCCTGATAGCATTTCTGTTCTTTGATTAAGATGTCTTAGAATTCTTTTTCTCATCTTATCAAATTCATGTCCAGCCTGTCTAATCTCGAGGGCTCCAGATGGCTTAAACTCTTCTGTGTCTTCGCCTTTACCAAATCTCTCTGCTGCACGTGCAAGGTTTGTGATAGGTCTTGTTTGATTTTTTAAAAATATTAGTGAAATAATCACCATAATAATTGCCGGAACAGTTATCCACAGGGCAAATATTCTTGCTGATGAACTTGTTAGTCTATCTTTAGGTATTAAAAACTTAAAATATCCATTTTGATATTTTATTCTCAAATCAATTAGTTCTTTGTAACTTGTGGTATCAAACCAATATCCATCTAAACTAAAATTAGATTTTAATTGCCTTCTAAGAGTTCTATCTATTGGGCTAAACCATCTTTCATTATATTCATTTTCAAATTTTTTATCTTCAATTATTTCAACATTGAAATCTAAAAATAGTGAAAAAAGATTTGATAATTCGTTCTTATCAAATTTTTCGTTGTCATAGACTTCAATAAACGTGTTAATTTCATTTACTAAGGCTCTAGTCATTCCCTTATTCGTTTTAATCCAAAGACTATCAAAAAAAACAATAGTTATAACTAATTGTAAGACTAGGATGGGAACTGCTACAATGAGTAATGCTCTATAGAACAATCTTTTAGGCAATATTTTCTTTAAAAAATTACTCAATCCAGAGAACATATCCAGCACCTCTAATTGTTTGCAAAAATTTTGGATTTTTAGGATCAATTTCAATTTTTTTTCTTAATCGAGTTATAATCACATCTATTGATCTCTCTTTATCCAAGTCTATTAATCGACCTATGTCTTCTCTTGAAAATGTTTTGCCAGGACTATTAATCATTTTTTCTAATATCATTTTTTCTGTGTTATTGATCTTAAATTCCTTATCAATTTTAACAATCAAAAGTTTATTTAAATCTATTTTTACGTTTGCAAATTCTATAATTCTTTTTTGTTCAGTTGTGATAGTTTTGTTTATTATATTTTTTATTCTTAAAATTAATTCTTTAGGTTCAAAAGGTTTAGCTAAATAATCATCAGCTCCAACCTCAAGTCCCTGTACCCTTTCATTTGCTTCATTCTTTGCGGTTAGAAGAATAATTGGTGTATCCAGTTGTTTTTTGTGATCTTGAATAAATTCTAAGCCATTTTTACCTGGCATCATTATATCTAAAACTATTAAATCAAATTTTATAATTTTAATTTTTTTTGATGCATTTTCTGCACTATCTGCAGTTGTTACTAAAAAATTATTTTCATTCAAATATTTTTTGACTAGAGTTCTAATTCCATAATCGTCATCAACAACAAGAATGTGTGCAATAAATTTATCCATTAATAATTTTGTTTAATACATTGTCAAAATTAATTACCTCTTCTGAACTTGAATTAAGTAATGCATTATAGATTCTCTTTTTTTGTAAAACAAATATTTCATCAAATATTCTTTTTCCTTTTTCATTTAAAAAAATATGCTTAACTCTTGTATCCTGGTCATCTTTTTCAAATGTTATAACTTCTAACTTAATCAAATCTCTAAGCACTCTATTTAAGCTTTGTTTAGTAACCTTTAGTCTTTTTAAAAGTTCTGAAATAGAAATACCTTGGTACATCGACAATAAATGAATAACTTTGTGATGCGCTAAACCAATAGAATATCTATCTAATATCTTCTTTGAGTCAGAAAAAGTTTCTCTATAACTAACAAATAATTTCTCAATCAAACGCTTTAGCTGATCATCTTTTAAATATAAAAGTTCTTTCATTTAGGTAAGTTATATTGACATATTACAGATACAAAGATATTTTTCATTTATAATTTTAAAATTTTCATACATGATACCTTACGATAAAAGATCTGGAAAAATATGGTACAACGACGAATTAGTTGATTGGGCCGATGTTAAACTTCATGTTTTAAGCCATGGTTTACACTATGCGAGCTGTGTATTTGAAGGTGAAAGGGTATATGAGGGTTTAATATTTAAATTAGAGGAGCACACTGCTAGATTTTTTCATTCAGCTAGAAGAATGGGTTTTGAAATTCCATATACTGAAGATCAGATAAATATTGCTTCGAATAAAATTATCTCAACACAGAAAGTTGAAAATGGCTATGTAAGACCAGTGGCGTGGAGAGGAACTGAAATGATGGCTATTTCAGCGCAACAAACAAAAATTCATGTTGCGATAGCAACTTGGGAGTGGGGATCTTATTTTGATCCAAAACTTAAAGTGGAGGGAATTAGATTAAATATTTCAAAGTGGCGAAGACCAGCTCCTAATACAATACCTTGGGACACAAAAGCTTCAGGTCTTTATATGATCTGTACATTATCAAAACATGAAGCTGAAAAACAAGGTTACACAGATTCTTTAATGCTTGACTATGAAGGAAATGTTGCTGAAGCAACTGGAGCAAATATATTCTTTAAAGATAAAAATGGAGAAATTCACACTCCGATCCCAGATTCATTTTTAGATGGAATAACTAGAAGAACAGTTATTGGAATTGCAAAATCTAAAAATATTAAAGTTCATGAAAGAAAAATAAGTCCATCAGAACTTTCTAATTTTGTTGGATGCTTTTTAACAGGTACAGCTGCAGAAGTAACACCAGTTTCATGTATTGCAGAAAATCAATTTAAGGTTTGTGAAACAATAATTGATTTAAACGAAAGTTATCAAGCTTTAGTAAGAAAGAAAAAAGCAGCTTAATCTTTATTGTCTTCTGACATTGCGTGATCTATTCCTTTACGCATATAATCGTACCCAGTAAATAGAGTTAAAAATGCTGAAAGCCAAAGAAGTATAATCCCTATAGTTTGAGCATTATAATCTTGAAAGTTTATAATCTTATTTCCTGTATCCCCCGAAAGCAGAAGAGCAATTGAAATCATTTGTAAAACAGTTTTTAGTTTTGCTAAATTTGATACTGGAAGTTTTATTTGTCCTTTAGCCAAAAATTCTCGTAGTCCTGAAATTAATATTTCACGAGTAAGAATAATTATTGCTGCTATAACTTCATAATTTTTAATGGTTCCATCCATTACTAGTAAGATTAATGCTGTGGCTACTATAATTTTATCTGCAATTGGATCTAATAACTCTCCTAATTTAGATTCTTCTCCAAGCATTCGAGCTAACATTCCATCTAAAAAATCAGTAAACGAGGCTACTATAAATAATATTAATGCAGTTAAATCTCCATAAAAACCAGGGAGATAGAAGGCTAAGACAAAGAAGGGGACAATTATTATTCGTCCAATTGTTAATATGTTTGGAATTTTTCTAAGCATAATTATTCGTGAAAGAAGTTATATATCTTTTTTGCAACTTTTTCCTCAACACCTTCTACAGA